>ERZ1090860.629-NODE-630-length-20655-cov-5.451650_pt1 | contig 20655 bp, 18 predicted proteins | sample MGYA00478483_ERZ1090860 | MGnify/ENA primary metagenome ERZ1090860 (study PRJEB33644, sample SAMEA5815741) | chicken gut metagenome | biome: Chicken; feature: Gastrointestinal Tract; material: Caecum | place: Ireland | collected 2019-01-01 | study: A study of the...
CGGAGAGGTGTTCTTTCCGGCAATTTGCCGCTATGATAGAAGAAAACAGGGGAGTACATCTGTCGATATGATAAAAATGTGATAGAGAGGTACTTTTTCCGGAAAGAAGGTGTTTAGATGGATCTTGTAAAAATCGGAAAATATATTGCAGGGAAACGCAAAGCGCTGGGGCTGACGCAGGCGCAGGTGGCAGAAAAACTGGGAATGAGTGATAAGTCAGTTTCCAAGTGGGAGAGAGGCATCTGTCTTCCTGACGTGTCAGTCTATATGGAACTGTGTGAGATCCTGGGGATCTCACTCAATGAATTTATTGCCGGGGAAGATCTTCCCCAGGAAAATATCATAAAACAGTCGGAGAAAAATCTGATTCGGGTCACAGAGGATGGAAATATAAAGCGGAAAAAGCTGCGGAAGATTATAGCGGTGCTTCTTTGTCTGACGCTGCTGGTGTCCACAGCCTTGTGTTCTGTAATTTTTATGAGGGGGGATGCCTGTAACTATGTGGAACCGCTGGCAAAGGACAGTGCGGAGATGGAGATGGCACAGTTTTTATCCGGAACGGACGGTGCCTTCCTGTATAAATACCGGCTGGACGACACGTTTACAGAAATCACGGTCACATTGTCCACATATCAGAAGGGTGTTCTTCAGAAGACGGAAGAGTTGGGAAGAATGGGGATGCTTCCGGAAAAGAGCTGGGAAGGGATGGCGGCGTTTATCCCGGATTTTGAGCATTTTAAGATCAGAGTGATCCTGACGGGAGACGGGACAAAATATGAGACAGAATTTGATATTCTAAAAAATATATCTGACAGGGAATATTTGGGCAGATCAGCGGTAGAAATTGAGGACAGGATGAAAGTATCCCCAGATGACACAGAAAAAATCGCAGCCTTTATTTACAGCAGAAACGGACTGCGGACAGGAGCCATCGGGGACGTTACCGAAGGGGCAGACTGGATGAAAGAAAATGACTATATGTATCTTCTTTCCATCCAGTTTGGCAGAACCTCCAACGGAAAATAGTATTTGCTCTTAACAGAAACTATTTTGTTTTATCCGCAATCCAGTCTTCGTTGATGGCGATGACTTTCTCCATGGCGGCCGGCCCCGGCGCGCCGATGGTGTTACGCTTCTCAATACAGGTCTTTAAAGAAATGGCGTCGTAAATGTCGTCCTCAAAAACAGGGCTGATGGCCTTGTACTCGGAAAGACTCATGTCGTCCAGGGAGATGCCCTTGTCGATGCAGTACAGGACCAGCTTTCCTACGATGCCATGGGCGTCGCGGAACGGTACTCCGCGGCCCACCAGATAGTCTGCGGCGTCTGTGGCGTTGGTAAAGCCGTGTTTGGCGCTCTGTTCCATGATCTCCGGATGGAAGGTGATGGTCTTCAACATGCCGTTAAAGAGCGCGAGACAACCTTTTACGGTGTCGTAGGCGTCAAAGGTCAGTTCCTTGTCTTCCTGCATGTCTTTGTTGTAGGCAAGAGGCAGTCCCTTCATGGTGGTGAGCAGAGACATCAGGGCTCCGTAAACTCGGCCGGTCTTTCCCCGGACAAGCTCGGCGATATCCGGATTCTTCTTCTGAGGCATGATGCTGCTGCCGGTGCTGTAAGCGTCGTCAATCTCAATGAACTGGTATTCGTTGGAGTTCCACATAATGATCTCTTCGCAGAAACGGCTTAAATGCATCATAATGATAGACAGCGCATTTAAAAGTTCGATCACATAGTCTCTGTCAGAGACGGAATCCATACTGTTTAAGGTCGGTCCGTAGAAGCCCAGAAGCTCTGCGGTCATTTCCCTGTCCAGAGGGTAGGTGGTTCCTGCCAGAGCGCCTGCGCCCAGAGGACAATAGTTCATCCGCTCATAGATGTCGCAGAGACGGTCATAATCCCGCTTGAACATTTCCATGTATGCGCCGATATGGTGGGCGAGGGTCAGCGGCTGCGCCTTCTGCAGGTGCGTAAAGCCCGGCATGGCGGTGTGAATATGTTCCTTCATGAGGGAATGGCAGGTCTTGATCAGAGCCAGCAATTCATCCCGGATAGCAAGCAGCTCATCTCTGGTATAAAGTTTCATATCGAGAGCCACCTGATCGTTACGGCTTCTGCCGGTGTGCAGTTTTTTGCCGGTGTCCCCGATACGGTCGATGAGCGTTGCCTCCACAAAGCTGTGGATATCTTCATATTCGTCAGAAATATCCAGGGCTCCGCTCTCCACATCAGCGAGGATCCCCTCGATGCCCCGGAGAATGTCATCCCGTTCTTTCTCAGTGAGGATGCCGACTGCGGCCAGCATCTTTACATGGGCCATGCTGCCCTCCATATCCTGTCTGTAGAACTTTTTATCAAAACTGATAGACGCGTTGAAATTATAGACCAGCTTATCGGTCTCCTTGGTAAAGCGTCCACCCCATAATTGAGCCATAATGCTCCTCCTTTACAAATTTACAAAATGAATCTATAATGACTGCCATTTATTTTACACGAAAATCTATGGTCTGACAAGGTTCGTTGCAAAAACATTTCTTGAGTTCTGCCGGGAAAAAGAGTATAATCAATCTGTTTGCGTGTAAAACGACAGAAGAGAGGACATAAGTATGGAAACACAATTGAAAACACACAAGGTCAGGAATACTATTCTGCTGTTGCTGACCGCTCTGATCTGGGGAGCTGCCTTCGTAGCGCAGAGTGTGAGTATGGATTTCATTGAACCGCTCACTTTTATCTGTCTTCGTTCGCTGATCGGAGGAATCGTTCTTCTGCCCTGTATCTGGATTTTTGACCATCTGGGCGGAAAGAAAAGAGATGTGGATAAGGAAGAAAGACGTATGTATGCGGACAGGAAGGAGCCCGGGGGTATGCCGGCCGGAAGTACGCCGGCTGCGGCAAAGACATCCGGAAAACCCTGCCGCTGGTGGACGGACCGGAAACTTTTGTTTGGCGGTGTGGTCTGCGGATTGTTTCTGTTTGCCGCCAACTGCTTTCAGCAGACGGGAATCCAGTATACCACCGTGGGCAAAGCGGGATTTATCACTTCTTTCTATATTATTATCGTGCCGCTCATGGGGATTTTTCTCAAACGCTACTGCGGGATTCTCACCTGGATTGCCGTGGTCATCGCATTGGCGGGACTGTACTTTTTATGTATGAATGAAGCGCTGCAGATCCAGACGGGAGACTTTCTTATCCTGATTTCCGCATTTTTATTCGCGGGACAGATCATGGCCATTGATTATTTTAATACCTTTCTGGACGGGGTAAAAATGTCCTGCATCCAGTTCTTTACAGGGGCGGTCCTTGGCTGCATCGGGATGCTGCTGTTTGAGGACCCGCAGTTTTCCCTGATCCTGGAGGCAGCGGTGCCGGTGCTCTACACGGGCGTCATGTCCACCGGAGTGGCTTATACATTGCAGATTGTGGGACAAAAGGGCATGAATCCGACCATGGCGGCGCTGATTCTCAGCCTGGAATCGGTATTTTCCGCGCTGAGCGGCTTCGTAATCCTTCATCAGGTGCTGAGTGGAAGAGAACTTCTGGGATGTATTTTGATGTTTGCGGCGATTATTCTCGCACAGCTTCCGGATTTTCGTCGAAAGGACCATTGATTTTATGCATGAATATGTGTATAATAGTAAATATTATTCAATAAAGGAGAGATTATCATGAAGTTTAGAAAAGTAATGACATTAGCTATGGCAGCTGTTCTCGGCGCATCTCTTTTAGCAGGATGCGGAAACAGCGCGAAGGATACACAGGATAATGCACCGGCGGAGAGCACAACAGGTGCCGCTGCGACATCCACGGTTCCTACAGTGACAGAGGGTAAACTGATCATGGCGACCAACGCCTACTTCCCTCCATACGAGTACTATGAAGGAAATGAGATTGTTGGTATCGATGTTGAGATTGCAGAAGCTATCGGCGAGAAGCTGGGACTCGAAGTAGAAGTTCAGGATATGGAGTTTGATTCCATCATCACAGCCGTTTCCACAGGAAAAGCAGATATCGGTCTTGCAGGTATGACTGTGACACCGGAGCGTCAGAAAAATATTAACTTTACGGACACTTATGCAACAGGTATCCAGTCCGTTATCGTAAGAGAAGATTCCGATATCCAGACCATCGATGATCTGCAGGGCAAGAAGATCGGTGTACAGTTATCCACCACCGGTGATATCAAAGCCAGCGAACAGTTCGGTGAGGAAAATGTAGAGAAGTTTAATAAAGGCAACGATGCGGTTATGGCATTATCCCAGGGCAAGATCGATGCGGTTATCATCGACAACCAGCCGGCTCTTTCCTATGTGGCAAGCACAGACGGCCTGAAGATCCTGGATACCCAGTATGCGGAAGAAGAGTACGCTGCTTGTATCGCGAAAGGCAACGATGCGCTGCTCGACGCTGTCAACGGCGCTCTGGCAGAGTTAAAAGAGGATGGTACCATTCAGTCCATTCTTGATAAATATATTTCGGCAGAATAATCTAAAGGGTGGTGCAGTCGGCAGAGTAACCGGTACTTCATATAAAAACAGATGAAACGGGAGGAAGATGCAGACTGACAGCCTGTGATGCAGGGAATTGGATGTGCGTACAGCCACCTATCCCCTGCATTTTGTTTGTGGGTCACAGATTGCGGCACCGGACAGGCTGCATTAGCAGCGGTTTTCCGGGGGCATTCAACTGTTATTGTTGGTTGACACAGATTTATAGAAAAGAAAGCGAAGGATGAGATTTTGAGCGAATGGTTTTCAGAATTACAGACAAAGTTCGTCAATGACTTTATCGTGGACCAGAGATATATGTATATCGTGGATGGTCTCAAGACAACTTTGATCGTTACATTTTTAGCACTGATTCTCGGTCTGATTATCGGTGCGCTGGTCGCCGTGGTCCGTACCAGTTACAGCTCCATGCGGGAGGAGAACAAAAGAGGACTGGGCGGATTCCTGTTAAAGGTGGCAGATATCGTCTGCCGGGTATATCTGACGGTAATCCGTGGTACGCCGGCGCTGGTACAGCTGTTGATTATGTACTTTATCATTTTAAGTTCACCGGATATCAGTAAGACTATGGTCGCTGTTGTGACCTTTGGTATCAATTCCGGTGCCTATGTGGCAGAGATCTTCCGTTCCGGTATTCTTTCCGTGGACGCAGGCCAGATGGAAGCAGGGCGTTCTCTGGGTCTTGGCTATGTGGATACGATGACGCAGATCATCATGCCGCAGGCAATCAAGAACTGTCTGCCGGCTCTGGTCAATGAGATGATCGCTCTTTTGAAGGAGACGTCCATCTGCGGTTACATCGGACTGGCAGAGCTTACCCGCGGCGGTGATATTATCCGTGGCGTGACCTTTGAGGCGCTGCTGCCGTTGATTGCCGTTGCCATTGTTTACCTGATCATCGTCATGTTCTTTACCTGGATCATGAGTTTACTGGAAAGGAGGCTGAGAGAAAGTGATATACGTTAAGAATTTGTGTAAATCTTTTGGCAGCCATCAGGTGCTGAAAAATATCAATGAACATATCGCCCCGGGCGAGAAAGTCGTTATCATCGGCCCTTCCGGTTCCGGAAAGTCCACTTTCCTGCGCTGCATGAACCTTCTGGAGCGTCCGACTTCCGGCCAGGTAATCTTTGACGGGGTGGATATCACCGATCCAAAGACCGATATCAATAAGATTCGTCAGCATATGGGAATGGTGTTCCAGCACTTTAATCTGTTCCCGCATAAGACGATCATGGAAAATATCACTCTGGCGCCGACAAGACTGAAGCTGATGAAAGCCGACGAGGCAAAGGAAGAGGCGCTTCGCCTGCTCCGTCTGGTCAATCTGGAAGAGAAGGCAGACGCTTATCCGGGACAGCTCTCCGGCGGACAGAAACAGAGGATCGCCATTGTCCGTTCTCTGGCGCTGAAGCCGAAGATGATGCTCTTTGACGAGCCGACCAGCGCCCTCGACCCGGAGATGGTCGGAGAGGTTCTGGAAGTTATGAAGAACCTGGCGGACGAGGGCATGACCATGGCCGTGGTCACCCATGAGATGGGATTTGCCAGAGAGGTGGGAACCCGTGTCATGTTCATGGATGACGGTATCATTCTGGAGCAGGGGACGCCGGAAGAGATTTTCGGCAATCCGAAGGAAGCCCGTACCCAGGAATTTTTGTCCAAGGTGCTGTAGGCGTTGTCCGGGCAGTCTGACGGGCAGAAGATATATTTTGCATGAAAGTGCATTTCATCAGGAGGAGCGTTCTGTTTTTGGAACGCTCCTTTCCAAATGAAAATAAGAAGGTTTTTTCCCGTGGAACAGTGCGTACCGGATGATATCATCGGTTACGATGCAGACGGGCGTGAGAAAGAACCAGACAAACATAAAGGGCAGGCATACCTGCCCTTTTAAATTAAACGGCATATCGGAATAATCCCACACATGGAGGTGGAGAATCAGATTGACCACCATGCCGGTGATAAATTCGTAGGCGGTGATGATGAGAGTTCCGAGAATCATCTGTGTGAGGAAGGACGGGTGAATGGTCGGATGTTCGTTGAGAATACCGATGGTATAAAGACTCAGCCCTCCGCAGAGAAACATGGAGATATGCGAATATCCCCGAAAAAGAATTTCAATATTATAATAGACCATTCCTCCGGTACATATGATGAATAGTGTCCGGAGGATTTTTATTATGAAGCGATTGGTATCCATGATCTGTCTTTCTCCTGTATCATGCAGGATGTAAAGCAATCCTGCGTATTCAGGGATAGTATAATCGACAGAGGAAAAAATATACGAGATAATAAAAAACACTGCCGCAGGTCTGCAGATTCCTGAAACAGGAGATATATTTCCGGAAGAGAAAATCGTCTTGTCCCGGAAAGGCAGAGCCATCGCGGCAGTGTGCCGCTGCTCCCATAATTATTCAGAAAAACACTTATGGGAAGCAGCTGTATGGATGATGATCATCAATTATTTATTTTTGTTTTTTCCACTTCCTGCATCTTCATGGCGCGAACCTTGCTTGGAAGACCGAATAAGGTGATGAAGCCTTCTGCGTCGTGATGATCGTACAGGTCACCGGTGGTGAAGGATGCCAGGGATTCGCTGTACAGGCTGTATGGAGAAGTGGTTCCGGCTTTGATGATGTTTCCTTTGTAAAGTTTGAATTTTACTTCGCCGGTCACATATTTCTGCGTGGATTCCACAAATGCCTGTAATGCCTCGCGGAGAGGAGTGAACCATTTGCCTTCGTATACGAGCTGTGCCATCCGGTTTCCGATGTCTTTCTTTACATCCATGGTGTCACGGTCGAGAACCAGTTCTTCCAGCTGTTTCTGTGCTTCCATAAGAATAGTTCCGCCAGGAGTCTCATAGACGCCTCTGGATTTCATGCCCACAACACGGTTCTCTACGATATCAATGATACCGATGCCGTTTCTTCCGCCAATCTCATTTAATTTGCGGATGATATCGGAAACTTTCATTTCCTCGCCGTTGATGGACTTCGGTACGCCGGCTTCAAATGTCATAGTCACATACTCTTCTTTATCCGGAGCTTTTTCAGGAGTTACACTGAGCATGAGCAGATGATCGTAATTTGGTTCAATGGAAGGATCTTCCAGTTCCAGTCCCTCGTGGCTGATGTGCCATAAGTTCCGGTCACGGCTGTAGCTGCTGTCAGCGGAGAATGGAAGGTCGATGCCGTGCGCTTTGCAGTAGGCGATCTCTTCTTCCCGGGAGTTCATCGTCCATTTGTCATCTCTCCATGCGGCGATGATCTTTAAGTCAGGAGCCAGCGCTTTGATGCCCAGCTCAAAACGAATCTGGTCGTTGCCTTTACCGGTAGCGCCGTGGCAGATAGCGACAGCGCCTTCTTTTCTGGCAATCTCCACCAGCTTGGCAGCGATGCCGGGACGTGCCATGGAAGTTCCGAGAAGGTATTTGTTCTCGTAAACAGCGCCTGCCTGCACGCATGGGATAATGTAGTTGTCACAGAAATCATCGGTGATGTCTTCAATATATAATTTGGATGCGCCGGAGTAGAGAGCTCTCTCCTCAAGGCCGTCCAGTTCCTCGCCCTGTCCGCAGTCTACGCAGCAGCAGATAACGTCATAATCGTAGTTCTCCTTTAACCAAGGGATGATGGCTGTGGTGTCAAGACCACCGGAATATGCCAAAACAACTTTTTCTTTGCTCATTCTATGTATCCTCCTTAAAATGTTTTCTTAAAGAAAAAAGTACACGGTCCGCAGACCGAATACAGATGCGCCGTAAAACTTCTATTAAATTCTATTGAAACAGGAAATGTTCAGCGCGATAGGTATACTATACGGCATCGGAGAGAAATTTGCAAGAGTTTTTTGAAAAAAGATGAATAAATATTAACTTATGCTTGCATAAATAAGGAGATTATCGTATAATTATGGTCGTTTATTAAATAATTATGCATAAAAAATTGAGAGGAAGGGAAGTTTTCCTTGTCACAGGCAGAAAAATGTGGGATAATACACAATTGCAGCAATGATGCAGGCGACAGGGAAAAGCCGGATTTGTTCTGACTTTCCAAAATATGCAGTATACAGGAGGAAAAGCACATGATAAAAGTAGGAATTATCGGTTCCACCGGATATGCCGGACAGGAGCTGGTGCGGATTTTGCTTGGGCATAAGGAAGCGGAGATCAAATGGTATGGTTCAAGAACCTACGCCGGCGAGCCTTACGCCGATGTGTTCCGGAACATGTTTACTCTGGTTCCGGATATCTGTGAGGGAGAAGACATGGAGAGGCTCTGCGAGGAAGTGGATGTGATCTTTACCGCAACTCCCCAGGGACTTTGCAGCACCCTTGTAAATGAAGACATTTTATCAAAAGTGAAGATTATTGATCTGAGCGCGGATTTCCGTATTAAAGATGTGGATACCTATGAGAAATGGTACGGCATCAAACACGGAAGTCCCGAATATATAAAAGAAGCCGTTTACGGACTTTGCGAGGTGAACAGGGAGCAGATTAAAAAAGCCCGTCTGGTGGCCAATCCGGGCTGCTATCCGACCTGTTCCTTCCTGTCCGTCTATCCGCTGGCAAAGGCAGGGTGGATTGACATGAAGTCCATCATCATTGACGCCAAGTCCGGTACTTCCGGCGCGGGCAGGGGAGCCAAGGTGGCGAACCTGTACTGTGAGGTCAATGAGAGTATCAAGGCTTACGGTGTGACTACACACCGTCACACACCGGAGATTGAAGAGCAGCTTTCCTATGCGTCCGGCCAGGAAACGCTGATCAATTTTACGCCTCATCTGGTGCCGATGAACCGGGGCATTCTTGTGACAGCCTACGCCAATCTGGTAAAGGATGTTACGGAGGAAGAGATCCGGGCGCTTTATGAGGAGACATATAAAGAGGAACCGTTTGTCCGGGTGCTTCCGGCCGGCGTCTGCCCGGAAACCCGCTGGGTGGAAGGCAGCAATTATGTGGATGTCAATGTGAAAAAAGATGAGCGTACCGGCAGGATCCTCATGCTGGGAGCCATGGATAATCTGGTGAAAGGAGCAGCCGGACAGGCAGTGCAGAATATGAACCTGATGTTCGGTCTGCCGGAAAATACCGGTCTTCTCATGCCGCCGGTATTCCCGTAACAGCCGGTCTTTTCCACGGTAAAGTGGGAGATGCCTGGCAGCGCTGCCGGCAGGTGCGGAAGATTCCGGAAGGAAGATCACAAAAGCCGGCAAAACAGAAATAAGAGAAATGGATGTGAAAATACAATGAAAGAGATATCATCAGGTGTGACAGCGGCCAAAGGATTTCGTGCCGCAGGTCTTCGTGCCGGGATCAAGGCCGGAAAGACCAACAAAGATATGGCGATGATCTATTCGGAAGCGTCGGCGGTCTGTGCTGGCACTTTTACAAGAAATATAGTAAAGGCAGCTCCGGTACTCTGGGATAAAAAAGTGGTCGAGGAGGAAGGAAGGGCTCAGGCAGTGGTGATCAACAGCGGTATCGCCAACGCCTGCACCGGAGAGGAAGGTTATGAAAATTGCGCGAAGGAAGCAGAAAAAGCGGCGTCCCTCCTCGGTATCGGAAAAAGAGAGGTGCTCGTGTGTTCCACCGGCGTCATCGGCATGCAGCTTGACATGGATGTGGTGGGAAAAGGAATCGAGATGCTGGTACCTGCCATGAAGGCGGATGTCCAGTCGGCTGCTGACGCGGCGGAAGCCATCCTCACCACCGATACCCATAAAAAAGAAATCGCTGTTCAGTGTGAGATTGGCGGACAGACAGTCGTTGTGGGCGGCATGAGCAAGGGCTCCGGTATGATTCACCCGAACATGGGTACCATGCTTGCCTTTGTCACCAGCGACGCAGCTATCGAGCAGCCGCTTCTGCAGGAGATTCTCCGGGAAGAGGTGGAAGATACCTTCAATATGATCTCTGTGGACGGGGATACCTCCACCAACGATACCTGTCTGGTACTGTGTAACGGTATGGCCGGAAATGATATCCTGACAAGGGACAGCGAGGGACTTTCCGCGTTCCGGGAAGCGCTCCATACCGTCCTTGAATACCTGGCTAAGCAGATTGCCGGAGACGGGGAAGGATGCACAAGACTTTTTGAGGTGACCTGCCACGGCGCAGCTACCAAAGAAGAGGCAAAGAAAATCAGCAAGGCAGTGGTCTGCTCCAGTCTGACAAAGGCGGCAGTGTTCGGAAAAGATGCCAACTGGGGAAGAATCCTCTGCGCCATGGGATACAGCGGTGCTTCCTTTGATCCGGAAGCAGTGGATATCATCCTGGAAAGCGGGGAAGGCAGTCTGGTCATCGTAAAAGACGGTATAGCCGCCGATTACAGTGAGGAAACCGCCACAAAAATCCTCTCCGGCAACCCGGTGAAGGCGATTCTTGATGTGCATAACGGAAAAGAAGAAGCCACCGCCTGGGGCTGTGATCTGACCTACGAATATGTGAAAATTAATGCGGATTATCGTTCTTAGAAAGGAGAAAGTATGTTGGAGCTGAATGATATGAACAGCGAGATGATGAAAGCCAGCGTCCTCATCGAGGCGCTGCCGTACATCCGCCGTTTTTATGGAAAGATTGTTGTCGTAAAATATGGCGGAAGCGCCATGCTTGACGAAGAGTTGAAATATAATGTGATCAAGGACGTGGCGCTGCTGAAATTGATCGGTATGAAACCGATCATCGTTCACGGCGGCGGCAAAGAGATCAGCAAATGGGTCAAGCTTTCCGGAAAGGAAGCGGAATTTTATAACGGACTCCGGGTGACCGATAAGGAAACTATGGAGATCGCGGAGATGGTACTCAATAAAGTGAACAAAGAGCTGGTGGGCCTGATGCAGAAGATGGGCATCAACGCTGTGGGTATCTGCGGAAAGGACGCCAACATGATTCAGGTGGATAAGAAGATGCCGGACGGCCGGGACATCGGTTTCGTGGGCAATGTGAAGTCCGTCAACACGGAACTGCTGACGACTCTCATGGATGCGGAATTTATTCCGGTCATCGCGCCGATCGGCATGGATGAGAATTTTGATTCTTATAATATCAACGCTGATGATGCGGCCTGCGGTGTGGCAAAGGCCATGGAGGCGGAAAAACTGGTTTTCCTGACCGATATCGAGGGTGTCTTCGTGGATCCGGCCAACAAGAAGACTCTGATTTCCGAGATGGACGTCAATACTGCCAAGGAATTTATCGCCAACGGCGTGGTGGGCGGAGGTATGCTGCCAAAACTCAACAACTGCATCGACGCCATCGAGCAGGGAGTTTCCCGGGTGCATATTCTGGACGGAAGAGTGGCCCACTGTCTGCTGCTTGAGTTCTTTACAGAGAAAGGTATCGGAACAGCCATCTTAAAAGAACCGCTGTTTTGAGAAAAGATCACGGAATGGATGAGAATAAAAAGCGGGAGGAAAGAAGCCGATGAGCAAAACACAGGAATATATTGATAAAGGGGAAAAATATCTCTTAAAGACCTATAACCGTTATCCGGTGGTGCTGGACAGAGGCGAAGGAGTGTATCTCTACGATGTGGACGGGAAACAATATCTGGATTTTGGAGCCGGGATCGCTGTTTTCGCCCTGGGGTATCAGAACAAAAAATATAACGATGCGCTGAAAGGACAGATTGACAAGATTCTTCACACCTCCAACCTGTTTTACAATGTGCCGGCGGTGGATGCGGCGGAAAAGATCGTAAAGACGTCCGGCATGGATAAAGTTTTCTTTACCAACAGTGGCGCGGAAGCCATTGAAGGCGCATTAAAGGTGGCCAGAAAATACGCGTATCTGAAAGATCCGTCCAGGGAATATGAGTTTATCGCCATGAACCATTCTTTCCACGGAAGAAGTCAGGGGGCGCTGTCGGTGACCGGCAATGTCCATTATCAGGAAGGATTTGTGCCAAAGGATCTGCGGGCGGTGTTTGCCCGGTTTAATGATCTTGACGATGTAAAGGCAAAGGTCACCGACAAAACCTGCGGTATCATCTGTGAGGTAGTGCAGGGAGAAGGCGGTATTTACCCGGCAACAAAAGAGTTCCTTTCCGGACTGCGCGCGCTCTGTGATGAGAAAGATATCCTGCTCATCTTCGATGAAGTACAGTGCGGCATGGGTCGGTGCGGTTCTCTGTATGCCCATGATCTGTACGGGGTGAAACCGGATGTGATGACTCTTGCCAAAGCGCTGGGCTGCGGCGTCCCGGTTGGAGCTTTTGTGACGGCAGAGAAAGCGTCCCATGCGCTGGTTCCCGGCGATCATGGCACCACCTATGGCGGCAATCCTCTTGCCACAGCGGCTGTCAACAGTGTCTATGAGATTTTTGAAGAAGAAAAGATCGTGGAACACGTACAGAAAGTGGGCGGTTATCTTTACAAGAAACTGGAAGAAATGAAGGATGAATACAGCCAGATTACCGGCCACCGGGGCTTAGGCCTGATGCAGGGGCTGGAATTTGACGGTCCGGTGGGAGATATCATTGTGAAAGCGATGGACCGGGGGTTGATTCTCATGTCGGCCGGAGCCAACGTGATCCGCTTTGTTCCGCCGCTGATCATCACAGAAGAGCATGTGGATGAAATGTGCAGAATTCTTCGAAGTGTGATTGCGGAATCATCAATGGCATAAAGCGAAACAATCGGTGGTATAAAATAGAAAAAGACCTCCATACTATGGATAAAATGTACCAGATTTCATCGTCGGACTGCGGTTTGATGTTTGAATATCGGTACCAAACAAAGTATGGAGGTTTTCTTATGTCCGGATGGATTGCGGCGCTCATTTCCGGAGCGCTTATGAGTATTCAGGGAGTGTTCAACACAGAAGTCACCGATAAAACGGGACCGTGGATCACCAACGTTTTTGTGCAGCTGACAGGATTTTTTGTCTGCCTTGCCCTCTGGTTTTTTAAGGAAAGAAAAACAACGTCTTTTTCTGACCTGTTAACTGTGGAGCCGAAGTATCTGCTTCTCGGCGGTGTCATCGGAGCCTTTATCACCGTTACGGTCATCGCGGGGATGGCGTCTTTGGGTCCGGCCCGGGCAGTGATGCTCATTGTATCTTCCCAGGTGATCGTCGCCTATCTCATAGAGGTATTTGGGATTTTTGGCGTGGAAAAAGTTGGCTTTGCCTGGACGAAACTTCTGGGGACCGCGCTGTTTGTGGCAGGAATCGTGCTTTTTAAGGTTCAGTTAAAGTAAAATAAACCTTCCCCCTTGTATTTGAAACGAAATTTAGGTATTATATACTAGATTACGGATTTTTACGTCTGCTTCGGGTTGGGAAGGAGTGTTCTTAACTTGAAGTACGGAGTACAGAGAAAGAGATGGAGCGCTGCGGCTTGTCTGTTCTGTCTGCTGTTATTTTGCAGCGGATGCAGGGAATTCCTGCATCCGGTGCCGGAGGGACAGTCGGTGATCACAAAAGAAGCCGGAGAAGCCGGCAGCACATCGGCCGCCGCAGAGCTCGGAGAGGCCGGCAGCACACCGGCTGTCACGGAAGCCGGAGAGAGCAGCAGCACATCGGCTGTCACGGAAGCCGGAGAGAGCGGCAGCACATCGGCTTCCACAGAGGCCGGAAAGGCCGGTACAGAAGAGAAAGAGATTTATGTACATGTCTGTGGTTGCGTGAAGAATCCGGGGTTATATACCTTTGCGGCCGGAACCCGTGCGGGAGAAGCTGTGGAGAGCGCCGGAGGATTTAACAAGAAGGCCGACGTCTCAGCGGTCAATCTGGCTGCGCTGCTGGAGGACGGCATGCAGCTTTATGTGCCGTCCCGGGAAGAGGCGGCAGGTTCCGGAGCGGGCGCTGACGAAGCATCCCGTAAGGGAGTCGGTGCGCCGGATGTTTCCGGAGAGTATTTTTCCGGCAGCGGATTCCCGGAAAGTACCGGGGACACAGAGGAAGCGCCGGTCAATATTAATACGGCAGGAGCGCAGGAGCTGATGACTCTGTCCGGAATCGGAGAGTCCAGGGCGGAGGCCATTCTTTCTTACAGAGAAGAAAACGGTGCGTTTTCTTCTATAGATGAGATCAAAAATGTCTCCGGCATTGGCGAGGGCATTTTTGAAAAGATTAAAAATATGATTACAGTATAACTCGAGGTGTATTATGGGAAAAAAAGTGCTGGTTGTCGATGATGAACGTTTGATAGTGAAGGGAATTAAGTTTTCCCTGGTGCAGGATGATATGGAAGTGGACTGCGCCTATGACGGGGAAGAAGCGCTGGAGATGGCAAAGAAGACCGAGTATGATATCGTTCTTCTAGACGTGATGCTTCCGAAGCTCAACGGGTTTGAGGTCTGCCAGATGATCCGGGAGTTCTCCAATATGCCGATCATCATGCTGACGGCCAAGGGAGAGGACATGGATAAGATACTCGGGCTGGAATACGGCGCGGATGATTATATCACCAAGCCCTTCAATATTCTGGAGGTAAAGGCGAGAATCAAGGCGATCATGCGCAGGAGTACCAGAAAGACAACGGAAGATGACAAGAAAAAGATACTGGAGAAAAACGGTCTCAAGATTGACTGCGACAGCAGAAGAGTATTTACCGATGGAAAAGAAGTGCGGCTGACCGCAAAAGAATATGATCTTCTGGAACTTCTTGCCTTCCATCCGAATAAAGTTTACAGCAGAGAGAATCTTCTGAACATTGTCTGGGGTTATGATTACCCGGGTGATGTGCGGACAGTGGATGTACATATCAGGCGCCTGAGAGAAAAAATCGAAAAGAATCCGGGCGAGCCGGTTTATATCCATACTAAATGGGGGGTAGGATATTATTTCCAGGATTAGTCAAAAGAAAATCTTCCGGTATATTCCCATGACCTACGTGGTGGGCGTTATCTTTATGATCGTATTTAATCTGTTTCTATCCATTGCCACAGACCATATGGTCCGTTCCTATCAGAAGAAGGCGATGGAACAGAAAGCGTCCTACGTGGAAAAACAGTGCGGGATTCTGGCCAATCAGCTGATGCTGAACGGAATAAACGCGTATAACATGACGAGTACATCGGATGACAGAGGATCAAATATTTATGAGCTGGAACAGCTTGCCAATGATATCGGCGGGCGTATCCTGATTATCGATGATCATTTTGAGATACTTGCCGATACTTATAATAAGAATTACGGACAATACTATGTGACAGATGAACTGATTCGGGCCTTCGGCGGAGAGAATGTGAGTTACAGTTTTATCGGTGATAATATGCAGGTGATTTCCTGTGCCTATAACCAGGAGAACGGAGATATCGAAGCCGTGGTCCTGGCGCTCGCCTCCATGGATGACGTGCATAGCATGATCGCCTACCTGTACGATCAGCGGGCGACTCTTACGGGACTGTTCTTTCTGATTACTCTCATTGTCACGATCCTTCTGGTAATGTTCATGAGAAAGTCCTTTAAGACCATGCAGGGAGAGCTGGACATCATTGCCGAGGGACACCAGGAAGACAATATGTCGGAAGTCGGATTTCAGGAGTTTAACAGGATGGCGGTATCTTTCAACAGGATTGTCAACCGCTACAAAGAGCTGGAGAATTCCCGGCAGGAATTTGTCTCCAATGTCTCCCATGAGCTGAAGACTCCGATTACGTCCATGAAGATTCTGGCGGATTCCCTTCTCATGCAGGAGAACGTGCCGACAGAGATTTATGAAGATTTTATGAATGATATCGTCCATGAGATTGACCGGGAAAATCAGATTATCAACGACCTGCTGACACTGGTCAAGATGGACAAGACCTCGGCGGATCTGAATATCGCGCCGACCAATATCAACGAACTGCTGGAAGTTCTCCTAAAGAGAATTTCACCGATCGCCGAACAGCGGAATATCACGATCCGTCTGGAGACCATGCGTCAGGTGGTGGCGGAAGTAGATGAAGTGAAGCTATCCCTGGCCTGCAATAATATCATAGAGAACGCCGTGAAATATAATCATGACGGCGGCAAGGTGGACGTTTCCCTGAACGGTGACCATAAGTTTTTCTATATCCGGGTGAAAGATACCGGAGTAGGTATTCCGGAAGATTGCCAGGAGCAGATTTTTGAGCGGTTCTACCGGGTGGATAAGGCCCGTTCCAGAGAGACCGGCGGCACTGGCCTCGGACTTGCTATTTCAAGAAATGTGATTCTGCTTCACAAAGGTTCCATACGTGTACACAGCAAGGAAGGGGAAGGGGCAACCTTTATTATCCGTATTCCGTTAAATTATCTGGGCTAGATGAGGAGGAGATGAAGTTATGATTACATGTTTGAAAAAGATATCTCTGCTTCTTCTGGTCCTGATGCTGGCAGCTGCCGGCGGCGGATGCGCATCGGCGGAGAATACTTCCACTGAGACAAAGAAAGAGACGACAGCGGATGACAAAACCATTCTGCTTTACTATCTGAACGCCAGCGGCGACGGTTTCCATACGGAGGAATATACGCTGGAGAACACCGACGACGCACTCATGGCGTCCTATGAGGTGGTATCGCGGTTGTCCGATACGGAGAATAACCGTACAGATACCTATAAACCGGCAATATCTGCCGGGGTGGCTGTGAATTCCATCGTGCTTGACGGGGTGGAAGAAACCGTGGATATGGGAGCCGGATACCGACAGCTGAAAGATTCGGAAGAGATTCTTCTCCGGGCCGCGGTGGTGAAGTCCCTGGTGCAGATCAAAGGAGTGGATTCCGTTCGTTTTACCATCAACGGGGACAGTCTTTTAGGCAGCGACGATAATCCGATCGGGGCCATGAACGCAGATACGTTTATACTGGAAGAAGAGGCAGGGAAGCTGTTTGGCAATGACGAAAAGGTAACCCTTTACTATGCGGATATGGATGGGGATAATCTGGTGGAATACAAAACCAATCTGGAAGCCACAGATAATATGCCTATGGAGACGAGGGTTCTTCTGGAGCTTATGAAAGTGCCGGACGGACTGGATGCGCAGAGCCCTCTGCCCTCTGATCTGCTCATCAATCAGACGCAGATCCACAACGGTGTCTGTTATGTGGATTTGAGCAAAGATATTGAAAATGTTCTTCCCGGGGTGGAAGAAAAGGTGATGGTATACGCCATGGTAAATACGATCACTTCCCTGGGAAATGCCACTTCCGTGCAGTTTACGGTGGAAGGGGAGAAAATGAAGTCTCTCAGAGATTTTGATTCATTTCATCTGATGATGACCAATGATTATTCTCTGGTAGAAAGTATCAAAAATTAAATAAAATCCGGAGGCGGCAGCTGCCGTCTCCCTTTGGAGGAATAATGAAAAGACCTTTATTTCCGTGTGTGACCGGACTTGTGCTTGGAGAGGCCGCCGCCATATCATTCGGTTTTAAGGGAGGAGCTTTTCCGGCTCTGCTTTTTTTGCTGACAGGAATCTGTTTTCTGGTATGGCGGAAACGGCAGGGCTGTTTTTTTATGTATATTCTTCTGGTATCAATTTTTGCGCTGGCAGGTTTTCTGCTGTTTATGGGGGCGCAGGCCAACAAAGAGCCGTTGCCCGGGGAGACACTTCCCATGCATGGTACGATCCGCGGAAGAATCGCGTTTTTAAACGTGGATGAGGAGGGAGAGTATGATATTACTCTGGAAAAGGCGCAGTTTTTATCGGGCTATATTGGAAAAGAGAAGAATAATCCCCAACAGGATTCTTCTTTGAAAGGAAAAAGAAATGCCGGTGAGGCTGCATGGAAGCAGATCCGGGGAAAAGGCCGGGTGTTTCATTTAAAAGAAGGCGGGATCGTCCTGTGGCCGGGAGACTGGATTTGCTGCCAGGGAGATCTGACGGCTCTGTCGGTACCCACCAACCCCGGGGAGTTTAACAGTGAGGTTTACTATCAGTCCCGGGGGATTTCCTGTCAGTTTTTTGCTGACAGCGGATGGAGGGAGGCCAGGGAACGTTTTTCCCTGGCAAGGATCGCCTGCAGAATCAAGAGGCGGATGGATGCGGTGTATGCTCAGACTCTGGGCGGGGATCACGCAGCTCTTCTGGACGCTATGGTGCTGGGAGATAAATCTGCGCTTTCTGAGGAACAGAAACAAAGATATGAGGAGAACGGCGTGGCTCATCTGCTTTCTGTATCGGGACTCCATGTATCCATTTTGGCGGGAAGCTGGTTCCGCTTCCTTCGGAAGCGAAAAATCGGTTATGCGCCCGCCTGTGCCGGGGGACTGGTTCTGCTGTTATTTTATGGATGTATGACAGGCTTCGGTAATTCCATTGTCCGGGCAGTCATCATGTATGCCGTCTATCTGGGAGCAGAATATTTTGGCGCCTGTTACGATATGGCTTCCTCCATGAGTCTGGCCGGCCTCCTGATGCTCCTGGAATCCCCCTGGAGACTGCTGGAAGGCGGATGCCAGATGTCCTTTGCCGCTATCTTTGCCATCGGCTGCGTGCTGCCCCGGGTAAAAGAGCTGGCTCAAAAAAGAAGAGGGGAGAAAGACGGACGGATATACCGTCTGCCCCGGCTGAGAAAGAAGTTTGGCGATGCGCTGCTATCCAGCACGGTCATCAGCGCGGTGACGCTGCCCATTGTGCTCCGGGTGTTTTTTACATTCTCACCTTACAGTGTTTTTATCAATCTTCTGGTCATCCCCTGCATGACGCCCATGATGGTCAGCGCTATCGTGGCGGGGATTGCCGGCAGCCTCTTCTTGTCTGCGGGAGGAACCGGCGGGCTGGAGGTGTTTTCCGGAGGATTTGCAGACACAGCTGGAGCTGTACTGGGAAATATCCTCATCCTTCCGGCGGAGATGGTACTGACTTTCTTTGATTTCTTTCTGGAACACATGCGTCAGCTGCCCGGAGCTGTGTGGATGCCGGGATGTCCGTCGCTGCCGGAGATGGCGGGTCTCTATCTGCTGGAAGGTTTTCTTCTCTACATCTGGTACCGGCGCCGCTGGAAAACGGGGCTGCGGGCCGCGCTGCTCTTTGGACTCTGGTGCCTGGCGGCGCCGTCCGGCCGTCGGCTTCAGATCACTATGCTCGATGTGGGGCAGGGCGACAGTATTCTTCTTCAGATGCCCGGCGGGGAATCGGTACTCATTGACGGCGGCAGCACTTCCCGCTCCGGTGTCGGACAGTACGTGATCACACCGGCACTCCAGTACTATGGAATCGCGGAGATTGATTACGTGGTTGCCACCCACATGGACGCTGACCATATTTCCGGCATCGGGGAGCTTCTGGAAGCCGGATATCCCGTGGGGCATCTGCTGCTGCCGGGCGGGCAGGAGACCGATGATCTGATTGCATTTGCCGGCAGGGCGGAGAAGGCCGGAGCGGAGGTGGTATATTTCCAGCGGGGAGACCGTATCCGGTTTCCGGATGGGGCCGGCCTTGAGTGCCTGCATCCCTTTGACGGTTTTGAGACGGAAGATAAGAATGCTGCTTCTCTGGTATTTCATCTGGAGTATGGAGAATTTGACGCCCTCTTCACCGGTGACCTGGAAGCATCCGGTGAGAAAGCGCTGTGTCAGTTCTTTGATGGGAAAGGAAAAGCCGGGAAATGGCCGCAATCCGGGGAACAGAACGGAGCGGATGACGCCGGGAAATCCGGTGCCGGAGAGAACACTGGCGATGAAAAGAAATCCGATGGCACAGCGATGCCGGAAGAAACCATATGGGAAGTTTTAAAGGTGGCTCATCACGGTTCAAAATATTCCACAGGCGATGCATTTCTTGAGAAAGTATCGCCGCAGGCGGCGCTCATCTCCGCCGGGAAAAATAACCGGTACGGACATCCTCATAAGGAAACCCTGGAACGTCTGGAAGGATGCGGAGCGAAGATCCTGATGACTGCGGAAAGCGGCGCTATCTTTGTGGAGACGGACGGAGAGCGGTGGGAGATCCGGACGTTTTGTGGAGGCCGCTGAAGCCGGCATGAAAATTGACGGGCATTTCAATACATGGTAAAATGGCGGGGAAACAACTTTCAGCTGAGGGGTCCCCCCGCTGAAAGCTGAGCCTCCGGCAGATCGCAGAGGCGCGCAGATGAAAGATCCTTCGGAGCGCACGCCTCGCGGCAAGTACGCCGGCGGCATCCTTGAAAAGGAACGGTCTGCCGGGAAGAAATAATAATGAGGTGTGATAGCGATAGCGGCAAAAAGCTAATAAAATCAATGGTTTT
>ERZ1090860.630-NODE-631-length-20651-cov-8.105166_pt1 | contig 20651 bp, 17 predicted proteins | sample MGYA00478483_ERZ1090860 | MGnify/ENA primary metagenome ERZ1090860 (study PRJEB33644, sample SAMEA5815741) | chicken gut metagenome | biome: Chicken; feature: Gastrointestinal Tract; material: Caecum | place: Ireland | collected 2019-01-01 | study: A study of the...
TATTAGCGTATAATATAATTAAAGATAAGGAAAGGGGATCACTACAATGAAAAAGAGAGAGGTAATCGAAAATATTATGAACAGAATCGAAGAGATCAGAGAGAATTCCGATTATGAATACATCGGCGTAAGAGTACAGGAAAACGAGTTTGTGAAGGGTGAAATCCTTGATAATTCTTTTGTGTGGATTGATGGAGAAATTACCGATGAAGAACTCGACGGGACATGCGCAGTAAAACTGGAAGATGCTGAACTGGCAAAGGGATACTTTGGTGACCATGTTGCAATCATTGGTGGTGATTATATGGAATACGGACAGGATCTCGGTGAGATTATTATCCGTGATGCAGAGGTTTTGGAGGTGCTTGCATAATGAAAAGATATCCTGATTGCATCCGATCAGACGGAATGTGTGGTATATGTTCCCTGGTAAGCAGAGGTCTTGACTGTCACAACAACATAATTAATGGTCTGTTGTACCAGCGTAGCAGCATGGGCATGACCCAGAAAGACCTGGCAGAGAAGTCCGGAGTAAATATCCGACAGATCCAGCGATATGAATCCGGAACATCTGGATGCGAAAACATGACTCTAAAAAATGCGATCGCTATTGCTGACGCATTGGAATGTGATGTGAGAGATCTGTTATGATAAAAATATGCGTAGTATGCGGCAAAGAGTTTAAGTGTTCACCTTCTGACAAAAAAGTGACCTGTTCTAAGGAATGCAACCGGATCAATAAAAGTCGGACGCATAAAGGAAAGAAAAATACTTGGTCAGATGAAAGCAGGGAAAAACTCCGTCAGAGGAGAATGACATCAAATTTAGAAAAAGGCTCGGAGGCGGGTGCTAAAATATGGAAGCTTACCAGTCCCGAGGGCAAGGTATATCTTGTAAAAAATCTCGCTGCCTGGTCGCGCGAAAATTGTGCGCTCTTTGGCTTTGTTGATGGAAATGAAGCAAATGCGCAAAAAGTCATGTATGGACTAAGACATGCAAAACACGGATCCGAGGGGAAGGCTTACGCCCGGACAACGCTATATAAAGGTTGGATGGCGGAAAGCGCTACCGAAGAAGATTACAGGTTTTTTGAGAAGTATAAGGACTCAGATCTATCTATTCTCACGGCAAAGCAGCGCATATGTGTAATCATGCGGATGCGCGGAATAAGCATTCCGGAAATCGCCAGGGAGTGTAAGATACAGCGTACCACTGTGTACAGGAGATTAAAGTCTGCCACACGGGTTTTGGATGGCTTGCCGGTACGGACAGAGCATGAAAAAGACTATGCGAAAAAATATTACCAAGAGCATAAAGACAGCATAAAACCTCAAATCCATGAATATTACGAATCCCATAAAGAAAGATACAAAGAATTACGGGATAAATGGTATCAAGAGCATAAAGAAGAACTCAAAAAATCTAAGAGAGAATATAACAAAAAATATTACGAGGAGAATCGCGAAAGATTGCTCAATAAAGCCAAGGAAAGGCAGAGAGATGCTACGAAATCGGAAAACAGCCCCGGGGAATGAACCCCCGGGGCTGAAATTATGTACCCGGAACTACTATGTATCGGCCGTCCCGGAGGCTCATGCCCGACCCAGCACCAGGCGACCCATTGCCCTGGCGCCCTGTGGTGGCATCATTATGATTGTGTCAGATCGGTCAAAGATTGTCAAGCGATCAGTCTTTTTTGACGTACTGGCCGGAGATCCATCCGATCACACTTTTACCGTTCAGGGATACTTTGATATGATAAAATCCGTTCTGTGTCTGTCCGTCAATTTCAAAACGGTTCCCGACACCAAGCGATCCCAGGATATTATCGCTTCGGCTGCTGTCCGGTGTGCTGCGCACTCTTACTCCATTTCCGGTACACGTTGCGGTTCCAGTTGCCTGCCAGCCGGTAGACGGTTTGGACTGCGCCTGTGACGCCGTATCATAGGTGACATACTGCTCAGACATCCAACCGATGCGCTCCTGACCATTGACCACAGCTTTGACACGCACCCAGCTGCCGCTCTTCTGGCCGTCAACCTCAAACCGGTTGCCCTTATCCAGCTGACCGTAGGATGCATATCCTGTTCCCGGGCCGCTGCGGACGTTGACATCGTTTCCGGAGCATGTGGCCGTGCCGGTAGCCTGCCAGCTGCCGCTGTCATGATTTTTCGTGGGATTTTTGATGACCTGCCCGACAGTGATCACATTCGGATCGCCGATCCCGTTGTACGCCGCCAGATCAGAGGTAGACACTCCCATAGCTTTTGCAATCTCAGACAGCGTGTCTCCGGATTTTACGGTGTAGGACGCAAGATCGGAATAATCATCGTCTACACTGTTGCTGCCGATGTAGTCAGCCACCTGTCCATATCCGATAATATACGGATCAGACAGAGAGATGGTCCGATACCCTACTGCATCACTCTTGTTGCCCTCGATCGCCTTGAGAGTGCTGCCGGAAACCTCTACGACATATCCCACATGAGTACTATCTGACTGAGTGTGGCCGTTGGAATAAAATACAATATCATTACGCTTTGGCGTATAGCTGCCGCTCTGGGACTTGCTGTTTTTCCATCTTCCTTTGTTTTTAAACCAGCGTACTCCAACATCACAATCCGCGAAATTCGGCACGATATCAGTGTTGATTCCGCACAGACGGGCGATCACGGTCACAAAAATCGCACACCACGCCACGTTAAGCGGGAATCCAGCACCGGTATACTGGTTATAAAGGTTGATAAAAAAATCGTCTCCGGTAGGCTCTGCCCAGCCGAGATACTGTTTTGCTTTATTTACTAACATCATTTTCCTCCTCTTCTTTGTCCTGATTTACGACTTTGTCTGCTACTTCCAGCCCTTTTACCAAAATCTGAGGCACGTTGTAACCTGCCTCGACAAAATTCTCGCAAATTGATCGGATTTCATTGACAATCAGGCTGGCCAGCACAAACCATCCGAGCAGTGTTGTGATTCCCAGATCAACACCGATGCTGTTTCCAATTTCGATAAATACCGCACCAGCGCCGAAGGCCACCATGATCATCAGCCAGTATCCAAGTTTTTTGAGCACTCCCTTCCATCCTGCGCTGGAATTTTCTTTTCCGGCCATGCGGCTCTTCATCCATCCCGTGATCCAGTCAGCAACATTCAGGCCCAGGAACGCTACAAACAGAATCCAGTGTTCGCCCAGGATATAGGATAATACTGCCACAATCGCCCCAGTCACCGCGTTATAGCCGTCGATGATCGCTTCTGCGTATCTCATTTTCTTCATACCCTCACTTTCCTTTCTGTTTTTTGTGCATAAAAATAATACCGGTTCACGGTCTCGCTCTAATCTCCGTCATGCTTTCTCCTTTTCAGGCATTTTCCCAGGCCTGCGGGTATTCCTCCGGGCTAAAGTTGGTATCTTGGACACATTTTTTTGTGATCCCATCTGTCCATACCATATACTCGCCAGCTTTATACATATCATGCGCCCCAGTCGGCTGCTCCCACGGAAGGGCATATTCCGGTTTCCGGCTGTGCCAGGGTTTCCAAAGGGTCGCCGTATCAATCATCCAGTCCTGCTGCGCTGATCCATCATAAGCAGTCATGCATTCTCTTGGGTATCCAGTCTTGGGATGCAGTCTCACATCGCCTACTTCATACTGCCTGTCCTGCACGTAAACAGGGATCAGGCCCCGACAGGCAATTCCCTGTGTTTTGTCGTCATTTTCCGTCAGATCAGCCATCAGTTTTTCTCTGGCATACCGAATCAAGCTTTCTAACGTATCTGTTGTCATGTTGTCAGCCCCCTTTCAATCGCGGCTTCTAACTTTTGGACTTCCGCTAACGCCTGTGTTCCTGGATCGCTCGCTGCTGGGGAGTATGCATATTCCAAATAGTTCTCCGGATGTGCCTGGATGTCTGCCAGTGGAAGGTCTGACGTAGGTCCGGCAATCTCATTGTAGTCATATTCATAATAAGTTTCCTGTGTTTGGCCCTCTCCCAAATCCGGATAGGTTTCCATTCCCTGTGTTTCGTTCTGGCAGATGTAGACATAGGACACAGCGCCTTTCTGTACGATCTTAACAGGTAACTGCTGCGTTTCGAATCTTGCTTTCATTGCGCATAACTCCTTTGCATTTTTTGACGATCTTCTTTACTTTCCATCTTCGCTGGATTCTTTTACTATTTGTGTGTTTCAGGTACCCATAGTATGACAGACACTTCTTGGCGATTACTACTGTTAGATTTTTCCTTGCCTTGCAAAATGCACGGCGAATGCGAAGAAATGTCCGTTTTCTGATTTCCGTATGTGTTCGATAGATCTTATATCCAAGCATATCAATATAGTTTCCTGTAATTTCACGCACCTGGTAATTCGGTTTGATCTCCAGCCCCATTTCTGCAGCTTTCTGTGTTACCAATTTCGCTGCCTTTTCAAGATCTCTCTTGCGGCTGCCGATCATCAGGATGTCATCCATATAAATCAGACAATGCTTTACAAGATTGGTGCGCTTGATCTCTCGCTTCCCTTTCCGAATTCTGTACATGTTTTCCATGATCTCATGGTATATGACGCTCATATATAGATTGCAGAGGTACTGGCTGAGATATGAGCCTATACTCAGACCTTTTTCAAAACTACTAATGAGAGTTTTTATCAAATCCATCAATAGGTCATTTTTTATGCGGGACGAGAGATACATCAAAAGTTTTTGCTGATCTATGCTTTCAAAACATTTCCGAACATCAAGCTTGACAAAGTAACGCATCTCTTTGTTTCTGATCCAGCGGCTTATCACGTCTTTTCCTTTTGTCAATCCTCTTCCTTTGATGGATGCGTATTGATATTCTCCAATACGTCGGAGAACAGGATGCAATCCCTCAACGGCGATATAATCATAGAGTTGCTGCTTGATATTCTGGATCCCAATTCTGCGGATTTTTCCACTGGATCCATCTATTTTCTCCCGATACCAGATAGCTGGAAAGGAAACCTGACCATTGATAATCTCGTTCTGCAGTTCTGTGATGATAAGTTCTGTAAACGGGTTCATTGCAGGTTTCCCATATCTGCGATAGATGTACCTTACATACTTTTCTTTAATTCCAGCTACCTGAGAAATATATTTTATTGTGTCATTACGTTTGTACTTATCTTTCAGGCAGGCGTACACTGTCCTGCTTATTAGGCCACGGTCTGTTATATCAATGTCTTTGCATAATCTTTTCATTCGATTATATAATAGAGGGTTTTCGGTTGTTCTACTAACCCTGGCGCACACCTTCTGTATGCGTCCCTACTCGCAATCACGCTTTCGGCTGGCCTTTCTTTCTTATTTTAGGATTTTTCCAGAGAGCCTTTCGGTTACACCTTCAGGTGCGAAACACGGTGCAATCAATGTATTATAATTGCAATATAATTCCAGGCGGCGTAGTTCCAGTTCTCGTTACCAAGCCTGTTCCTGCAGTTCAGGTACGATGAGCCTGCATTCGAGCCGTTCCTGAGGTTCCCGCCTTGCACCGTGAGTCCTCAAAGAGAGGGGAGATCCCCTCTTCCCCTTCGGGGATTCACCCCCGAAGGCCACTTAATCGCAGGCGGCGTAGTACCAGCCCCCGCCACCAAGCCCGTTCCAGCAGACCAGGCACGACGAGCCAGCAACCGAGCCGCGCCCGAGGTTCCCGCCCTGGAGGTATTCTCTCATCCCGGACGTTGATCCAGATCCGCCAGCATATATTCTATCGCCAGTTCCCTGACTGTTACCTGATCCTTCTGTTGACGGATACCAGCCGCCAGTAGCCATGTCAAGGTCGATATCACCAATCCACCAATCAGCATTGTTTCCTGCCGTTGCTGCTGGAATAGTGCCGATTTCCGTGTATGTGCTGCGGATGGTTGCATCCGACGAAGAGTGCGCTACTCCTTTTGGGGCCACAAGTACTTTCTTTGTGTAGTCGCTCTGTAGATCAATAACAGTATCCGAAGCAACAATATAAGCACCAATAGCATATTCACGGCCCTGTACGCGGTATGGATATTTCCCATTCGTATTGCTTCCCGGTGATCCGTCATGACGACCTTTAACAGTATCTGTAACCCCTGACCACCAGTGCATCGTTGATAAGATGATCGGTGCGGAAAATTCCTCTGTGTATACATGTGGCTGTGTGTTAAATGCGGATTCTTCCATGATGTCCAGATACACCGCCTTATTGTCTTCATCCAGAGTCTCAATACTTAATATCTTCACGTCGTCCGCGTATGAATGAACCGTTGTCTGCCCGCGGTCACGGTTTTCTGTGCCGTTATTGTTGCCCGCATATCCTACTGATACATAGCTGCCCACAACCAGGTTCGCAGCCTGCGCATTAGTAACCGGAAAATATGTATGTGCCTCAGCTGATTGCACAGCTGCTTCATACTGATAATTATAATTGGTACAACCTGCATACAGGTTCTGCGAATTTTTCGTGCCGCCCTTGATGGCATTGAAGATAAACTGAAATACGTTCCGACAGGCACCAGCACCCCAATATCCGGATCCCTTGCTCTGATAGTTTGTGATCATGTTATTGTGTGACTGGTTTCTGGCGGGTTTCAGTCCCGGCTGTGACCGTAACTTTCCGTCCGCTGCTGTTCCGGATATGTACTTGCTCCCGATGCACCAGGGCACCACAGTGCCGTCAGCCTTAACACATTCCACCCATGGCTGCAGTTTCAGCTCCGGATGCGGCATATCGGATATAGTGATCAGATCATACTCTGCATTGGATGCGTCCCATTTGTACCAAAAGGACATCTGCATGGTTCCGACATCCACAGCGCCGGTTGTCTGGTAGTTATCCATTCCCTCGATTGCAACGGGCCGCGGGGTGCCGTCATCATCCCGGACATAATTGACATTGACCCACTCAAAGAGCGGATGCTGACCGTTCAGGTAATCATCCTGCCCCTCTTCCGTGTCCGTGGATGGTTCAAAAACAAGCCCGGTATTGTCAAGCAGTTTTTCTCCTGTTGATGTTGGATTTGACGCAAATTTCCAGAGTTTTGTCTGATAGACCTTCCCTGTACGGCGCAGTGCATAATAGTTTTCGATAGATCGTTCCAAAAGTTTCTGATCAGACTGATGACTTGTCATGTAGGATTCGACGGCCGATGCAACTTGCTCATCGGTGGCATTCTGGCCGGGATCTCCTTTTGGACCCTGCGGTCCCTGCGCTCCTGCAGGACCTTGTTCTCCTTGTGGTCCTTGCGGGCCTTCTGGTCCCTGTTCCCCGGACGGTCCACGCGGCCCTTCCTGACCCCTGCTAGGATTTCCAGTGTCAATGTCTCCAAGATACCAGTTTCCGTTTTCGCCGATTGTCGGAGTAATGCCGTTTTCGCCTTCGGAACCCTGCGGCCCAATCTCCCCCCTCGGCCCCTGTTCTCCCGGGGGACCGGCAGGACCAGTTATTTCCAATAACTGCACAAGATCAGTCCATGTTGACTCTCCTGCATACCGCCACTGGATCGCTGTCGATGATTTCTGCAGCTCTATTTCTCTCCCATCTTTTCCAGATGTTCCGCCGTTTTCTTCCAGTGCATTTAAGCGTTTCAGAATTGATTCAATGACTTCCGGGTTATCCTCTACAATCTGTCCCGATGGTTCGATGCCCTCAAGAGCCTGTAAGGTTGCAACCGTCGTGTTGTATTCCTGTTCTACGACACCTTCCTGGTTCACTTTTTTCAGGCATACGATAAACCGCACAGTCCCCTGTGCGGCAAATGCGCTGCGGCCTACCAGCCAGCTGAAAGTGATGTTATCTCCGGAAACAGCCTTGTCCGTGACAACATAGATATCTCCTGTGTTGTTTGCAGCCAGATAATTGATACGGATGTCGAACTCTGAAAGGTCAAACTCGCCATATTGCCGCGGCATCCGGAAGCGCAATCGTTTTACATCGTCATCGCTTACTACTCCGATGTTGGTAATCTCTGGCGGGATTGTGATCGTTCGGAGATCATTGTCGATGATCAGTGTTTCCCCTTCTTCTGCCAGGAGTTCTGTTCCGTCCTGCATTGCATTTAAAATTTCATCTGCTGTGGCCATATCATCCCTCCTGTGATACTTTAAGTTTATTCGTCGTGATCTTATACCCTTCCATTACTCCTGTAAGCGACACGTAAAACTGATTTCTTTTCAGGGCTTCCGCCGGAATAGCGCACCTGCCGTTCTTTACAGGTACTGCATATTCTTTTTCGCCACTCCAGAAAGAAGCGGCAATCTTACAACCATACCACTCCCGTGAAAATACGAACATTGCCGTTAAGTACCCTTCGCTGCCCTTGACAATCCCTGAAAAATCGCAGTCAGGATATTTACCCACAATCTGTTTGCTGACCATAAATTTGAGAATCCTTTCATTATCCATTCAGCTCTACCTCTAAAAAATACTGACCGACAAGGGTGGAAGGTGCCGTATACAGCTTTTCTGTTTGCCCATACATTTCTTCTGGATTCTGCACGCCCTGCCGCTGACACAGATACACAGTTCCGCCCTCACTATAATATTTGCCATAGACATACTCAAATCCGGAAGTAGTCACACTGTCCGGAACCGGAATAGGATCCTCTAGTGTTCCGTCATGTCCTTCTGCAATCTGTACCCACAGCGTCGGGTCTGCTCCCGGATACCAAGATGCCTGCTTATCATGGTCTTTCTGGAGTTTCCACAAGCCATCGCCAAACTGTCGCCGCTGATCCGCTGGATTGTCCATGCTGTAATGATAACCGTCCGGATCATCTTCCCATTTTTTGCACAACTCCTTGACTGTAAGAGCCTGCTGATCTGTAAGGTATGTCAGCGCAGTGTCGATGCTGTCCTGCTGTTGACCCATGGCCTTCTGTCCCTGTTCCAGTGCAATCTCTTCATCCGTTTTTTTCCGGAGCGCAAAAATAACCTGAATTTTATCATCCCTCCGGCAGGACGAAAAATACATATCAGTGGTTAATGCAAGATGCTCAATCGTTTCCTCTCCCAAAGTAATTTTGTCCAGATTGTCCGAAACATTGAGAGAATCCTCTAAGCCCTGCAGCTGATCATAACTATCCAGTTCTATCGTTATACTTCCCGGCAGTGCGCCGGAAACAACATGATATTCCGTGTCATCCTTCAAGATCAAATTCATACGATTCCTCCTAATCTGGTTTTTTCGCCCATATGGTATACAAATCAATTTCTCCGCCGTTACCGCCCTGGATCGCTACGGTATATGTATTGTCATTACGATACTGTATTGCTTTGACATAATAGTTATGATCCTGCGTTCGGATCAAATAACAAGCAAGCAGATAATATCCAGACTTACTGATATAGCAATAATCATTGGTCAGAGTTTTATGCATTACCTCTGCCACAATAGGAGACAGCTGCTGTCCATTATCAAAAAATCTCTGCCCGTAAACATCTCCCTGATCGGATACTACAAACTTATAATTATTGATATAATCAAGCGCCGATTTCCCATTCCATCCGCCCCAGATTATCCAAGGGCCTTTTGCTCCGATCCCGTTTGTCTGGTCCTCTTCTGTGTCCCAATAAATTACCTCGTCATATCCCCATACATTTTTCACTTTTTTGATTTGCCAGCCACCAACTATCAAAAGAACGTCGGCGTCGTAATCAAATCCGTTAGGCTTGTACGAAAACTCATCTCCAAGCTGCATGGAGCCATCCGAACTAATCACAAAAGGAAATGTATTTTTTATGTTATCTTTGATTTTGATAAAATCTGCATTTCCGTTTCCCGTGCTGCCGTATACCGTAGGTGCCTGTATGGTGACATTAAAATTTGACTGGTAATTTTTCAGCTGCCTATTATCAACCGTCCATCCGCCAATGACGGCTCCGCCAAACTCTACGTACTCGCCATTGATATACAGCTGTCCATCCTGCATATAGATGCCCTGATACTTTCCATTATTTGTCAGCAGATCAAAGATTTCTTCCGGAGTCAGATTGCCAACATCTTTTACAACTGACACTGTCTCCTGATCCAGTAGCTGCGTAGTTCCACCAGCCGCATACAGTTGACAGCGGATCACTTTTACGTTTGCATTACTCGGCGTATACGTTCTCGTCGTAATATTTGATGTGGCAGTATATTTGGTTGTAAATGACGTCCCGTCCGTGCTTTCCGCTATTACATAGCGACCAGCGTATGCAGTCCGCGAAGTTGAAGTACCGTCATGATAATATGACCTGAATGTCACGGAGCTCGGCGTAAATTTGTTGTCAGCTCCTAAAATTAGATTCTGCACAGATGACTCAAGTGTGTATACACGTCCATTTGCTCCGGCTGCGCCTTTTGTCAGCGACCAAATATAATCGTCAACATCGGTGCTGTCTGCCCGTGTGAAATCTACGTACTGTCCAATATAGTCCCCCGGAGTTTCTCCATTATTTGCCGTGAAGGTCGCGCCTCCATCGTTCGAGTATTTGATATGCAAGTATGAGGTCTTTCCGTTTTCCCCATTCGTCCCTGGGATCCCTTGCTCTCCCTTAGCCCCCTGCGCGCCTTCAAACCTCGACCAGGTATAATCGCGATAATCAGTGCTGTCCGTCTCCGTAAAGTCAACGTACGTTCCTATATAGGTATTCGGCGTTTCGGTCATTGGATTTCCATTTGCATTAGCAGAATATTTTATGTGGAAATAGGAGGTCTTTCCGTCAGTCCCGTCCTTGCCCGGAACTCCCTGTTCACCTTTCTCACCTTGGAGTCCCTGCAAGCCTTGGGCGCCCTGCGGCCCCTGAATCTTTGTCCAGGAATATTTTGTAGGATCCGTACTGTCTGCTTGCGTAAAATCTGTGTATTGTCCGATATAGATTTTATTTGTGCTATCTGACACGGAGAATCCTGTTTTTCCATCGGCAGAATTAGCATAAGCAATGTGCAGATAGGAAGTTCTTCCGTCCGCGCCGTTCGTCCCTGCAATTCCCTGTTCACCTTTCTCTCCCTGCGCCCCCTGGAAACGAGACCAGGTATACTTTTTCGGATCTGTACTGTCTGTTTGCGTGTAATCAACATACGTCCCGATATAAGTATTGGGAGTTTCAGTCAGCTGTGAAGAACTTGTTGGATTCGATACGGCCGAATACTTGATATGGAAGTAAGAAGTCTTGCCGTCAGTTCCGGGATCTCCTTTCGGTCCTGCGATACCCTGTTCTCCCTGCGGTCCCTGTAGTCCCTGAAGTCCGCGCTCGCCCTGAGGCCCTTGGATTAATGACCATGTATAGTCTGATGGCGTATTTGATTCTGTTGATGTTGTCTTGTTATAAGCGATACCAATATAAGTCTTTCCATCCGGACTGTCAGACATGTTTTCCCCTGTTGCAGATGTCGCATATTTGATCCAGGTATACAATGTCTGCCCATTGTCACCCTTGGGTCCAGGTACTCCCTGTTCTCCGGCTTCACCTTTGATTTTTGACCACGTATAGTCCGAATAATTCGTGCTCTCAGCTGCTGTTGTTTTGTTATATGCAAGTCCGATATACTCTTTCCCATCCGGGCTATCAGACATGCCGCTCGTCGGCGTATCTGCGTATTTCAGCCAGGTGTAATAGGTAACTCCGTCATCACCTTTTGGTCCTTGAATACCTTGTGATCCTGCTTCTCCCTTAATTTTTGTCCATGCATATTTTGATGGATCCGAACTATCGGCAGCTGTAAAATCCGTATACTGTCCAATGTATAGTTTATCTGCGGAATCTGTTGTTGAGAAACCTGATGCGCCGTCTTCGCTATTTGCATAAGCGATATGAAGATACGATGTTTTTCCATCTTCACCGTTCGTCCCTGGTATTCCCTGTTCTCCCGGAATTCCCTCCAGCCTGGCCCACTTGTAATCTCTTGGATCTGTGCTGTCTTTCTCCTCAAAATCCACGTATGTGCCTATGTATGTGTTCGGTGTCTCACTCATGGGATTTCCGTCACTATTGGCGGAATACTTAATATGAAAATAGCTTGTCTGACCGGATGGTCCGGGAACTCCCTGATCCCCTTTTTCGCCCTGCGGTCCCTCGAAGAATGACCAGGTGTAGTCTGCCGGATTGTCTGATTCCGTCGCCGTCGTTTTATTGTACGCAAGTCCCAGATATGTCTTTCCGTCTGGATCGTCGCTCATATTGGCTCCGGTTGCACTCGTGGCGTATTTTACCCACGTATAAAGGGACTGACCATCTTCTCCAGGCGGACCCTGAATACCATCGGCGCCTTTTATCAGGGACCACTGGTAATCCTCATAATTATCAGATTCTGTTGATTCCTGCCTGTTGTAAGCAATTCCCATATAAGTTTTCCCATCCGGGGAATCGCTCATCCCTGAAGTTGGCGTATCTGCATACTTGATCCAGGTATACAGAACTGATCCATCTTCTCCCGCTGGACCGGGAAGTCCTTGTGATCCCTGCTTAACCTTTGCAATGGAAAAAGTTTTAGAGACTGTCAGCCCTTTGTACGTCGCTCTAATCTGCGCTGTGCCATCATCCGTAGACATACTACTCACAGAAAAGGTATGTGTCTCATCGCTCCACGTTCCCGTAACTCCGTCCGATGCAATCACATCAAACGTCGCCTGTGATGTAATATCTTCCGACCCCAGCAGCAGTATTGCTGTCGTCTGGCATTCGGAGTAATTTCCACCGGATCCATCTGTATCAGTGACAATGCCAGCAAAATCGTTAGATAATTCCAGTGTAATTGTTCTGCCCTCGCCGACATATCGAGAAATGTAATCATTGATATTCTCGCCATCCACATGAAAAGCTGCGGATGTGAGCTGAAATTCTCCCGTATCGAGGTTCCAATAGTTCTGTCCTGTTTTGTCTGCCAGAAGGCCCGTAATAATGGCATCTGCCACAATCCCCTTCGCAGTGATCGCCGTTGTCCAATCCCAATCTCTATCGTCTTCTGTTCTGGTGGTGGATATCTGCAGGCCTTGTGTTCCCCATATCATGCATCCATATAATGGGGATTCTTCATCCAGATCTTCGACCTTAAACGCTACGCCATCCACTTTCTGCGCTGCAGTAGACTGCAGTTTAAGCTGCGTATAGATTCCATTTAGAATTCCCTGGACTTTTTCTGCCATCACGCTTCCATCCGGGCGGATAACCTGCTCGATCTTATCGACCGCTGAGGTTACGTTGTCTATATATCGCCCCTGAAAGTCGCCAATAACAACAGAAGTTACTTTTTTTCGCAGAGAATCATATTCCAACTCGATCACTCGAGCATCCGTAACGATGTCCAAATGATTATTGATACAATGGATCATATCGCCCAATGACACAGTTTCCAGTACTTGAACATCTTTGTATTGCTCCGTATGCTGCAACAATACCATATCTGCGTTAATCGTCACAGCAGGCTTGTCCAATCCTGCGTCATACTGGTTATTGCACTGCATCGTTAATGCAGCATCTAATTCTTCTTGCGTGTTACAGATAATTACGCCATTATCTGCGTCGCCTGCCTGCGCATCTTCCGCCATCTTCACGTTATCAAAAGTAATTGTCGCGCATTTCACAACCGGATATTGATCAATCAATGGACTGTCCACATACCCCTTATCGGTCATCATGTATCCGTTATAAGCTTTTGGATATATCCTTGTGACCACATTACGGATATCAACCTCATAACTCATTCCGTCATCTGGAATGTTTTTTCCGTACCTTAATTCCACCCCATAATCACCGCCAATTCGATCATTGACGATAACCGTGAAATTATCGTAGAGTATTTCTCCGCCCCAACGATTCACGAAGCTCTGGTCAACATCTCCATTCAATGCTTCGAGAAAGTTCATATTCTGATAATATGCTGTTGCAGCTCTTGTGATATCTGATTGTCCAGTATATTTGCTGTTTGGAGTCAGCATAATATCGAGCGCTTCCTGCCCGTTTTTTCCTGTCGGCCTAACATCGTCCAGCCAGCAATCGTCCATGGAATCATAAAAAATTGGTTCAAGTGTCGCGGTTACACCTGAATCAGACTTTTTTCTTTTCTTAACCCGAAACAACTGGTCTCCATTGAAAGACGGCATTTTTATCACAGCATTTTCAACGATATACTTCCACCGGCCTTCCCGATCAATGGGATGACTCAACTCCGCTGTCCATGAACCATTGAGAATTGGATGCACAATTGCTCTTGTTGGAACAAGTACCATGTCTCCATTTTGAGAATAATTTTTATTTTCAAGACGATACGCCTGAATCATGGAATACGCACCTCCCAATTTGGAGTCACCTTGAGTTCAAACCCTGCGGTGATAGAAATAGGATTATTTCCAGTTTTAAAATATAAATCTTCATAATCACCAGTAACCACTGCGTTCTGGATACTCGCGTCAGATTGATATGCCAGCATCCTCCCTGTATCGATAACGAGGGTACCACCTACGGTGGCGGTCATACTCTTGCCATTGACAGTTATTGTGCACTGCCCATTACCTGTAATTTGATATGTTGGATGGCATTCAGAATATACATTTTGTTTTAATTTGGAATCCAGGTAGTCGTAAGATATCCTTCCGTCTTCGATATATTCTCCAGGATCGCATACAATGGTTGCCGTGAATTCAATATCCCTATCGGATACTTGATTGTAATCAGACACTTCCATACTTTTTATGCGAAAGAAATTCCCGTGAAGTTCATATAGATACAATCTGTCGCTTAATGACAATTCACTCACAAAAGACACAAACAGCTGCATTGCATCCTCGTCCGCGTTTTGAGCAACAATATTCAGCTGTAATTCAACTGTCGTGTCTGTGTACGTATCTTCTTTTTGAGTCAGCGTACCTTTTCCAGGTATCTCTACAGTCGTGATTTGTGGGCGTCCGCGTGAAATTATGGGATGCGCCAAAAATTTCACGCGATAGTCTGCAGAATCAATGCGATCTGTTATTATCTTATATTCTGGCATATCCCTTACTCCTCCTTGTATTGATCACGTTCTCATTCATGCCATCCATCACCTCACGTATGGTTTTCCTAATGATTGGTTCTCCGTCCAGAGTAACGATCAAATTACATCCCGACATTGCATATTTCAATTTTTGCGCAAGTATCTCATAATCAATTCCTTTTTCGTCCGCAAAACAATACTGCGGATTCAAAGCCTGTCCAGTGATTGCCTGAGAGATCCTTCCAGTATTCAACGACATGACGTCTCGAAGCCGCGAAGAAATAGCTGACAAGTCCATAGCTCCAAGGGCTGTCTGCGCCAAATTGCGGGCGGACTTTTTTACCGTCTTTTCTCGATCTTCAATACCGATCTCAAGTCCCTCTCCATAATACTGTCCGACCTTTTTCATCTCGCGTGATGGGGAATGAATACCCAACGCACTTTTTGCTGCATTTAGAGCGCTTTTTGCCAGACTCGCTGCAGCAGATGCCGCACTCCTTATCCATCCAGATATTCCAGAAACAAAACCGGAACCAAAATTCGATCCTGCGCTACTTCCACTGGTTGATCTTGCACCGGAATCTGCATTTCTTGCCAGGTTCCGACCGGCACTGTTTGCACTTCCGGCCTGGCTGTTTACGCCAGACGCATACTGCTGACCTTTCTGCGATCCTGTCGCAGACGTATTGGCTGATGCAAGTCCTGAATTGGCCAAACTGGAAAGAGTATTCGCGGCACTGTTAATGGCGCCTTGTGTGCTCTGTAAACCTGATTTGTACTCAGTTCCTTTGCGCTGTCCGGTTCCGGAAGTATCTTTTGAGCCAAGAATTTTATCGGAAGACGTTGCGATAGACTGAGAAGTGCTGTCGATGTTCCCTTTCTGTCCTCCAAGTCCAGTATTGTATTCCTGGCCTTTTCTGTTTCCGGTTCCTTTCGTATCTTTGCTGCCGAGCTTTTCATCTGAACTCTTGGCGATACTGTCGGATGTGCTGTCGATCATCCCCTTTGTTCCACTGAGGCCGCTGTTGTATTCCTCGCCTTTGCGCTGTCCGGTTGCACTGGTGTCGGCGCTGCCAAGCTCAGAATTAGACGATTCAGCCATATCTTTTGCCGTCTGCATCAATATAGCCTGAGTCTGTTTCAGTCCGGAATCCGCATTCATACCAGCGTTGATACCAGCTTGCAGGAAATCAGGATTCTTTTCAGCGAATGATGCTACCGCCGCGTCACCAGCAGCTGCCGTAGACTCACCAGCGGCAGTCTGGAATTTATTCAACTCCTGTACAGCCGACTGCCACATCTGCTGTGCAGAAGAAACCATCTCATTGGTGACACCTGGGGTGCCATCAATAACCGCCTGCTGCAGATTAGTGAAATTATCACGCATATTCTGCACCTGGCGCTCAAGACTTTCCTTAGTCCCGGTTTCAGCTGTAATAAAATTCTGCTCCATGTCGCGCATTGCTGAAGCTATTTTTTCGCTATCACCGGAAATGATTGCAGAAGATAACCCTTCATAATTCTGTATGGTTGCGTTATATCCTACATACGCTTCCTCGCTGTCAGCCAACGCGTCTTTAGCAGTTTCATAGGCTTTTTTAGCCTCTTCACACCCTGCAATAATGTCATTATTTGCAACCAGATATCCATTGGCTGCTTCTGGAGATGTCTTCAACATCTCGTAATAATTATCCATGACACTATTATATAATTCCTGTGCTTTGCTGTACTTCTCCTGCGCCGCATTTACGGTTTCAAGACAATCCTGATAGTTCTGTAATGCCTCACCCTGTTTCTTGATAGCCTCTGTATATGCATCCTGATTTGCATTCAGAATAGCTTCTGCTTTTTTCTTCTCGATGATCTGATCAATGCTGTCACCGAGAGAGCCATTCGCATCAATGATCTCCCAGATCTGATCTTTTTCCATACCAAGGGCAGACGACAGTTCCCCGACGATGAAGTTCGCACGATCTTCGTACCCTTGTTTCACCTGTCCATTGGTATCAATCAATGTATCCAGTTCATCTTTCAGTTCTGTCAGATGACCATATTCCGCCTCAATCCCCGCCATGGATTCATTTCGTGCATCGTTCGTCTTATTGTACTGGTCATTCAGTTGTTGAGATTTGTCGATGGTTTTTTGCTGCGCATCTGAAAGTCCATACTCAGCCTCCGCTGCGTTCTGTGTTGCCACCATATATGCGCCTGCCGCGACCGTTAGCCCTGTAATCGCACCAACGGCAATTCCTACAGGACTCAATGTCATCGCGGTATTGAGGGCCTCTTGCGCAAGCCTCACCGCATTGATAACAGATACCGCTGCATTATATCCTTCGAAAGCGGCCAAGGCTCCTAATACAAGCGGTCCAATAACCTCAATGTTATCTCCCAAGAAGTCGATGGCATCTGTAAGTAATGGCAATGCCACTTCTGCCAGTTCTCCGACTACATCCAGTCCATCCTCAAAGATGTCTGCAAAAGCTCTGCCAGCATTTTTTAGGCCGCCAGAACTAAGAGATTTTGAAATAGCGTCAATCGCCTTTTCAACCGGCGCTTGTAGCTCCTCCGGAAGCAACTCTTCCAGTCCGGAAGCCATGGTTTTTGCCATTTCACCCGCTGAACTTATGAGTTTTTTCTTGTTTTTCGTAATGCCTTTCGCGAAAGATTCGATGAAATCAATCGCTGCATTCACCATATCCGGCGCATGATCTGCCGCCATAACTGCCAGGTCCGCAAACTCATCGCCCGCCTGCTCAATCGCCTTGTCAAGTCCGCCTTTTGTGAACGCGTCTGTAATATCATCCACACTGTCATTTACGATTTTGACAGCATCTTTCAGGTTGTCAGATACACTCTCATAGAAGATGATCCCAAGAGTCTCAGCAGATCCACCCAGCTGTTCAATCGCACCCTTCAGATTATCCTGCATGGTCTTGGCAGCTTTTTCGGCCGCACCATCACAAGTTTCGTATGCGTCTGTCAAATCTCCGAGCGTATCTTCTCCCTCGTTCATGAGTGCAAGCATACCGGATAATGCTTCCTGACCGTACAGAGTTACCAGATAATTGTTCTTCTGCTCGTCAGTCATGCCTTCGGTAGCCTTGCGCATCATGCCGACCTGCTCCGTAAGGGATTTCATTTTTCCATTGGAGTCATAGAAGGATACACCCAGTTCTTCCATTGCGGCTGCCATTGCATCTGTAGGCTTTGACAGGCGCGATAACGCTCCTCGTAATGTCGTTCCCGCCTGGCTCCCCTGGATGCCGGCATTGGCCATAATACCGATTGCCGCAGCAGTCTCCTCCATACTGATACCGGCTGCTCTCGCCAGCGGAGCGACATACTTCATGGCCTCTCCCGTCTCGGCAACGGAAGAATTGGTGCGGTTGGCATTTTCTGCCAGCACATCTGCTACATGCGCAGCATCTGAAGCTTCAAGCCCAAAGCCTCGAAGAGTTGACGCTGCGATGTCAGAACTGGCAGCCAGATCTTCTCCTGCTGCCGCAGCCAGGTTCAGCATACCCGGCATGGCATCCATGATCTCGGTAGTAGTGAAACCGGCAGCCGCAAGGTTCTCCATGCCTTCTGCAGCTTCTTTCGCAGAAAACGCGGTATCAGCCCCCAGCTGGATAGCCTGGTTTTTCAGAGATTCCAGTTCATCCCCAGTCGCTCCGGAGATTGCCTGCACCCGCGACATCTGTGCCTCAAAATCTGATCCGACTTTGATCGCGGCGGCAGCTACGCCAGCGAGTGCCGTAGCTGTTCCGGTGATCGCGGTTGCAGCCACTTTCATGCCTTTGGTGGCCAGTCCTTCAATTTTTGATAACCCTTTTTCTATACCGGAGGAGTCCAAACCGGTTTCAATAATAATTTTTCCGTCTGCCAATACACTCACCTACCTTACGAATGCAAAGTAGGCACGCTCCCCTACTCAACGGTGAGGACTATTGGCTCTTGCCTTTGCGGGATATTCAATCTTATTTATTTTTTTACAACGCGGACATTTGATTTCTCCCTTTACGACCGAGACGATCATAAGCGTGTGTCCGCATTTTTCACACTTTATCTTCTCAATCTTCATCACCCCAGTTTTTTATCAGTTCGTCGACGTTCTCGCCTTTCATCAGAGCGTCTTCGATTGCCTTCTGTTTGTCACTGATCTCCACATTGTTTTCCAGCTTGTAGTACCTCTGCATTGCCTTGTAGAAATTTCTCGCTTCTTTCGACAGATTCTTGGAATTGGTATCGATCGTACGATACTCAATCAGTCTGGATAAGCGAGTCTCCTCTCCCAGATTTTCCAGGAGAATCATGAACTTCCACCAATGCATATTGGACTTCTGGAGGTCAATGCGATACTGCTGATAGAAGCCGGCATAAATCAGATCCGCATCTTTTTCAAAATCGAATGGCGTATTTCCATTTATGCCGGCCGCTTTTCGCGGAAAATGCTTTTTCTGTTTTTCACGGCCACACGCCATAAACCAAAACATCTGATCGATATGTTCTTCGGTCATGCGCTCCGGAACTTCGTAAAAAAGGGAAAGCATTTTTATCAACCCTTCTGGCGATATATGCTTTCCCTTTGTGTTCTTTTCCGCAATTTCATAGCATCTCAAAATCGTCCTAAAATCCGAATGGACAGCCTTTTCCTGATCTCTTACATAAACTGTTTTGGGAAATTGTTCAATCAGAGGATTCATCCGTATCACCACTCATCTCGAGCGGAATCAATCCGGCTTCCGTCAGATCAGACGAACTATCGTTTTTAATGACACGGATTTTTTCCATAACAGCATTGTACTCTTTGTTCTGCCGAATCTGATCCGACACCAACTGCTCATATGCCCACATACATCTCAGGAGATTATTTCCCTCTCCACATACTGCATCTCCTGTTCCCGGAGAGAATACCTTATCAAACATCTTCTTGATTCTGCCACACAGATATTCTGTCTGGGTCTTTTCATCGGCATTCTTCGGCATTGCCTTCGCGATTCCCTGGATTTTTTTCAATTCCTGAAAATAACGTTTTCTCAACTTAATATTCCTGGAATCATATAAATCGAAGTTTAATTCAACTCCATGAATTAACATTTAATGCGCCTCCATTTCGATTATTTAGATTCAGCCGCCACTTACTTCAGATGCCGGTGTAAATGTTTTTGTCTGTGTGTTAAATTCACCCTTTACCCAGTCTGAGACTGCCAGCAGATTTCCGGATCCCTGCAGTTCTCCGTCGTTATCGGAAAACTCTTCCACCTGGATAGCGACTCGCCGCTGTTTTGCTTCGTATGTATTCCGCTTGGAATCCACAGGTTTTTCCAGATATGCGATTACATAATTGGTCTCTGCTGCTGCTCCGGTAAGCTCCTCCTCACCGATTTTGGCGATATATTCAATCGCCTTTTCAGAGCGAATCAAGTCAAATTCCAGCGGCGCCGTCCACTCATACGATCCAATACTCTGCGTTGCAGACTTCTGATTAACGTATCTCTTGGATGTAGTCTGTGCAGACGGCGAATCATCCAGCTGTGTTACGCCAAACCCCAGCAATTCATACTGAGCAGTTCCGCTTCCACCAGATACATCCAGATACCCTGGATGCTGATTCCTTGCAACAACACCTGTAGATCCACTCTCTGGAGCAAGAAGCATTAATTTTCTTTTATACATTATTTTTACCTCCTTTTAT
>ERZ1090860.631-NODE-632-length-20630-cov-24.751300_pt1 | contig 20630 bp, 27 predicted proteins | sample MGYA00478483_ERZ1090860 | MGnify/ENA primary metagenome ERZ1090860 (study PRJEB33644, sample SAMEA5815741) | chicken gut metagenome | biome: Chicken; feature: Gastrointestinal Tract; material: Caecum | place: Ireland | collected 2019-01-01 | study: A study of the...
AGAGCCGGTTGGCTGATGATTATGCGACCTTTGGAATAAAATTGTGTGCAGTGGCGTTAAATAACCTTTATGGCTTTGGGCCTAAGCGCTTGGACGCGCTGCAAACCGAGATTAACCGGATATTGGACAAGGAATTTATCCAGGGCGCTATGCGTTATAGCAAGGATTATCAGCAGAACTTTGAGCTTGCAATCCAAAGGCTGGATGATCGTATCCAACAGATTTATGAGGGCAATTAACATGTCAGAAAGTCATCAGGCGTTTGCTATCCCGCCCGGAGAAACCATCAAAGAGCAGTTGGAAAACCATCACATGAGCCGAAAGGAGTTTTCCGCACGCATGAAAATGTCTGAAAAAAGTATTAACAAGCTTATCAATGGAGATTCACCGATTACGCAAGAGGTGGCGCTGTGCTTAGAAGTGGTTTTGGGTGTCCCTGCGTCGTTCTGGACCCGATTGGAAAAAATGTATAGAAAAAAGCTTTTAAAAGTTCACGGGGAGGGATAAAATGGCAACGCCAGAAAACCAAGCAAAAATCGAGTGGCTAAAGCGATACACGCGATTAGACCAGGAAATCAATCGTAAATGCGAGGAATTGTCCAGGTGGAAAAGCCGAGCGACAAAGGTCACATCCTCCATGTCTCTGGCCCCAGGAGGGGCAAAAGAAGGAAACCAGATACCGGATGCCGTCGAAAAGATTATTGCCTTAGAAGGCGAAATAAACGCCAATATTGACGAGCTATTACTGGCGCGCGGAGAAATTGAAAAGGCTATCAAAAGTGTACCGAATGACACTTTACGGCTATTATTGGAGCATCGGTACATAGACGGGATGACTTGGGAGCAGGTGGCAGTGTCCATGCACTACACATATCAGTGGGTGTGCGTATTGCATGGCCGCGCTTTAAAACAGTTGATAGTAATTGATAGCCCGACTATGGTATAGTGTAAAAGGGCGGATCGGGGTTGAGCCCCTGCTGGTTTTTTCATTTTTACTCCTCCTGCCGCCACCCGCGGCGGCCTTAATAGCGGGAGCCGCTACGCAGAGAGCGGGATAGAAATACTGCGTGGCCCATTGATATACGCGCCCCACCGGGAACGGGGGGCAGCGGATAGCATGGGCCTCACATGGGATACGGCAGCGCAAAAGCGCGTGCCAGCCGGGTCGGGCCCGGGGTATCTCTCCAAAAAACAGCAGCCACAAGGCTGCTATTTTTATACCCTTTTGGAGGTGGCAAGCTGTGACACTCTATCAATCTGCCAACGAAGCCCAGCGCGTGGCAGACCATCTGCGTACTAAGATTCATGCACTTGATCCGCGGCATGAGGCCAATACCATACGGCGGCTTGAGGACATGCGCCGAGACGCCCAGTTGCAGGCAAACCACCTGCGCTATCTTGCGCGCGGTGAGCCGCCGGACAGAGGTGGTGACTGATGGCAAACAACGAAAAAAACCTTGTGCCGATGAACCGGAGAACCAAGGAGGAACAGAGAAAGATTTCGTCAGCTGGAGGAAAAGCCAGCGGGAAAGCGCGTAGAGCGAAAAAAACAATGCGGGAATACGCTGAATTGTTGCTTTCGCTGCCCGTAAGTGATCAACGAAAATGGAACAAGTTGTCTCGTTTAGGCATTCCCGTCTGGAGTATTGACAACAAGATGGCTGTGATAGCAGCGATCGTGCAGGCCGCTCAGGCGGGGGACGTACAGGCGGCTAAAGAGCTGCGCAGCATCATCGGCGAAGACGCCCCGCAGACATCTTGTGGAAATGAAACCGCTGTGCAGAAAGATTTGATGGATGCAATCAAGGAGGCTGTACATGCGGATTAAACAGTTTTCTAAGAAGCAGGGACGTATCTTCCGCTTTATCGAGCAGCCTGAAAGCGCATTGATTTGTGATGGCGCAGTTCGATCCGGAAAGACGGTTTCAATGACGCTCGCGTTTATCATGTGGGCTATGTCACATTTCGACCGGACGAATTTTGCAATCTGCGGCAAAACCGTGCAGAGTGCAGAGCGCAACATTTTGATTCCGTTTCAAACCATCGAGGGCTTACCTTATCATCTGGACTATAAAACCTCGAAGCGTGTTTTGATAGCTCGCTGTGGGAATACGGAAAATTATTTTTACCTGTTTGGCGGCAAGGATGAACGCAGTTATTCTCTGATCCAGGGCATCACGCTGGCGGGCGTGCTCTTTGATGAAGTGGCGCTGATGCCGCGCAGTTTTGTAGATCAAGCAATCGCCCGCACGCTGACCTATCCGGATAAAAAGCTGTGGTTTAACTGCAACCCGGACTCACCGAGCCACTGGTTTTACCAAGAATGGATTTTGCATCCGGAAGCGCATAACGCGGTGCATCTGCACTTTTTAATGCAGGACAATCCCGTCATGACGCAGAAAACGATCCAGGCTGCGGAAAGCATGTTTTCCGGTGTATTTTACGACCGATATATCCTTGGGAAATGGGTGGTGGCGGAAGGACTGATTTATCCGGATCAGGCAAACGGGCAGGGAATCGTAGAGAGCAAAGACAGGGATTATGTCTCCTATTATGTTTCTTGCGATTACGGCACCTTGAATCCCTGTAGCATGGGGCTTTGGGGATTATATGAAGGCGTCTGGTATCGGTTCGCAGAATATTATCACGATGGACGAGAACACGGTCAGAGGACAGACGAGGAACATTATGCTGCAATGGAGCAGTTAGTCGGAAATCGAAAGATCAACGCTGTTGTAATTGACCCGTCTGCAGCATCGTTTATCACGTGTATCCGAAAGCATGGAAAGTATCTGGTACGCCCCGCACGTAATGACGTGCTCGATGGTATCCGGCGCACGGCAGCTGCTTTTCACGACGGAAAAATTAAAATTTGTGACTGCTGCTCCGGCGCGCTGACGGAATTTAAGTCTTATCGTTGGGATGATAAAAAGCCCGAAGACAAGCCCATCAAGGAAAACGACCATGCGATGGATGACATCCGGTATTTTGTGAACACAATTTTGCAAGGCCCGGTGTTTGATTTCACATAAAAGGGGGTGACGCATTATCTTTAGATTTTTGCAGGGCGAAACCGAGACAACGCATATTAACGGAATTATCCAGCGCGGCGCAGCGCAAAACCTGACAGACAGAGGATTTCTAGCCGCTGAAATCCGAGACTGGCTTGTGTCTCCAAAAAGGCAGATGCAGATCCACGGTGAAAAATATTACAACGGAGAGCAAGCAATTCTGAGAAAGAAGCGGCAAGTAATCGGAAAAGACGGAAAGTTGGAAGTCGTTAAGAATCTACCGAACAGCCGCATTGTGGACAATCAGTACGCAAGGCTGGTTGACCAGAAAGCGAATTATTTGGTTGGAAAGCCGCCAACCTTTGACGGGCCGAAAGAAACGGTAGCCGCGCTTCAAGATGCCCTCGGCAAAGGTTTTTTCCGAACATTACGAATGGTGGCAGAAGACGCGCTCAATGGCGGAGTTGGGTGGCTTATGCCGTGGTATGGAGACGACGGTATACTGCAGATCCGGAGGTTTGAGCCTTACGAAATTTTGCCATTTTGGGCCGACGCCGATCATACAGTACTGGATTCTGCGGTACATTTGTATGAAGTTGAAACATACGAAAACGCCACCAAGCGCATAGTGCAGCATGTGGAAGTCTTAGCGCAAAACGGCGTGTATTTCTATATTTACGAAAACGGCGCACTAACGCCAGAGGATCCGACCTATACGCCCTATGCAACGATTAACGGCACACCGCAAAACTGGCTGCGCATCCCACTGATTGCCTGGAAAGCGAACGCCAAAGAGATACCGCTGTTGCGCCGTGTTCGCGCGTTGCAGGACGCAATCAACCTCATGGAATCGGCTTTCGAGGACGGCATGCGGGAAAATCCACGCAACACGATCCTGATTGTAGTCAACTATGATGGGACAGACCTGGGCGAGCTCAGGCAAAACCTGGCTACGTACAGCGCAGTCAAGGTGCGAGATGACGCAACCGGAAAAGGCGGCGATGTGCGTACGCTGCAAGTTGAGGTCAATGCCGAGAACTACCAAGTTGTGCTTAAGCTCTTTAAACAAGCGTTGATTGAAAATGGGCGGGGATACGACGCGAAAGATGACCGGCTATCCGGAAACCCGAACCAAATGAATATACAGTCTATGTATAGTGACATAGACCTGGACGCGAACGCGATGGAAAGCGAATTTCAGGCAAGTTTTGAACAGTTGTTTTGGTTTTTGTCGGCGCATCTGCAAAACAGCGGTGTAGGGAATTTTGACCTGTCGCAGGTAGGCGTCACCTTTAATCGAAATGTGCTGATAAATAACAGCGAACTGATCCAGCAGTGCAAAGACAGCGTGGGCCTTGTGTCCGACCGTACGATTTTGGCGCATCACCCGTTTGTCGATAATGTGGATGACGAACTGGCCGCTGTGAAAAAAGAAAAACAGGAAGATCAGGAAGTGTATGGAAACACCCTTCCACCGTCTGCTAGGCAAGAACCAGACAATCAGGTGACCAGTGATGAATAATGCCGAATATTGGGAAAAACGTATGGAATCCCTGATGAAGGCAGAAATGGAAAAAGCGGATGATTACGGGCTTGAGGTGTCAAAGGCATTCCGAAAAGCGGCTCGGTCCATGAAGGACGACATTGCAAAATGGTACGCAAAATTTGCAGAGAACAACCAGATATCGCTTGCAGAAGCCAAAAAGATGCTTCGCAAGGGAGAACTAGAAGAATTCAAATGGACTGTCGAGGAATATATCGAAAAAGGCCGTGAAAATGGAATTGATGCGGACTGGGAAAAGCAACTGATCAACGCAAGTGCACGTGTGCATATCAGCCGTTTGCAAGCACTACGATTGCAGTGTTATCAGCACGCCTATGAAGCCACGCATAGTCTTGTGGACGGATTGCGAATGTTGCTGAACAAGATTTATAGCAGTATGTATTATCACACGGCCTACGAAATCCAAAAAGGACGTGGTCGGGGAGATCCGTTTGCCAAGTTAAATACCACTGCTGTGGACAAGATCATTAGTAAGCCATGGGCAGCAGATGGATCCGACTTTTCGGACCGCATTTGGAAAGATAAACAAAAGCTGCTCTATGAACTCGATCAGACGCTTACGCAGGGCATGATTCGTGGCGACCCTCTCGATAAAATGAGCGAACAACTTGCAAAGCGCATGAACGTGTCCGAAAATCGCGCAAAGGCAATTGTGGAATCTGAATCCGCGCACTTCGCAAATCAGGCACAAAGCGACAATTTTAAAGAGCTTGATGTCAAGGAATATGAGGTTGTCGCCGCGCTTGACATGAAGACCTGCACAATTTGTGGGGAAATGGACGGAAAGCGGTTCAAATTGTCCGAAGAAAAACCGGGAATTAATGCCCCGCTATTTCACACGCGCTGCCGGTGCTGCAAAGCACCCGTGTCTGATCTGAATATTCCAGGAGGCGAGCGCGCGGCTCGAAGCCCGAAAACAAACAAAACGTACTACATACCAAAAAACATGACATACAAAGAGTGGAAAGACAAATACATTGATTCTGCTGATTAACAATTGAAGCAATCGGCTCCTTTACGGGGCTGCTTTTTTGCACTCAAAATTCCGCCCTTCCGGTACCGCGGGCGTTAAAGAACGGGAGCCTGGAACCGGACTGAACCGGGATAACAAATGTAGGCAGAAAGGAAAAGCATGAAAAAAGAAGAATTTATTGCATTGGGTATCGACGAAGAATTGGCCGAAAAAGCGGCGGAAGCCTCCGCAAATGAGCTCAAGGGATTTATCCCAAAAGCCAGATTTGACGAAGTGAACACCGCGAAGGCCCAGCTGGAAAAGGATGTTGCAACCCGCGACCAGCAGATTGCAGACCTGAAAAAAATCGATCCTGAAAAGCTGCAGGAACAGATTGACGCCTTGACGCAGCAGAACGCAGACGCCAAAGCAAAATACGAGGCGGATCTGAAATCGCAGAAAATCGATGCAGCCGTCACGTTGGCATTGACCAATGCAAAAGCGGTTAATGTCAAGGCGGTAAAAGCGCTGCTGGACCTCGACAAGATCGGGTTCGATGAGGATGGCACAGTCAAAGGATTAAATGAACAAATTAAGGCGTTACAAGACGCCGAAGACAGCAAAATGCTGTTTCAGAGCAAAACGCCAAAATTCCGTGGGTTTAAGCCCGGAGAAGGGAGAGACGGAATCCCGGCAGACGGCGGAGAACCGAAAACAATGGCACAAGCAATTGAGATGGCGCTCAGCGCCGATGGAAAGGAATGAATAACATGCCCGTAACACTTGAAGAAGCGAAGAAAAACACACAGGACAAGCTTTCTCCGTTTGTAATCGACGAATTTAGAAAGTCGAATTTCCTGCTCAATAATTTGACGTTCGACGACTGCGTGAGCCCTCAGGGCGGCGGCGCAACCATGACATATGGATACACCCGCTTGTTGACCCAGCCGACGGCGGCATTCAGAAATGTAAATGAAGAGTACGAGCCGCAGACGGTTACAAAGCAGCGCTACACTGTGGACCTGAAAATTTTCGGCGGTTCGTTTGAAATCGATCGTGTAATTGCCGATATGGGCGGCATCACCAACGAAGTCACCTTGCAGATGCAGCAAAAGATCAAGGCCGCAAGCGCACTGTTTAACGACACGGTTATCAACGGTGACAGTGCAGTGGACAGTAAAGCTTTTGACGGCCTGGAAAAGGCGGTGGCCGGATCCAGTACAGAGTTCGATCCCGGAACAGCTATCGATTTGTCTACATCTGATGCAGTAGACAAGAATTATAAATACTTTCTCGACGCGCTTGACGAATTTTTGATGGGTCTGGATGGAACACCGTCGTTTATTGGCGGCAACACAAAGCTTATTGCAAAGATTCAGGCATGCGCGCGCCGCGCGGGTATGTACCAGCAGACGCAAAACACATTGGGCCAGCAGATTTCCAGCTACGGCGGAATCCCGTTGGTGGATTTCGGCGCAAAGCCCGGATCCAACGATCCTGTGGTTTCCACCGACGGCGGCGAAGGAACGACATCTCTGTATGTTGCCCGTTTCGGGTTGGATGGTTTCCACGCGGTCAGCCCGTCTGGTACATTGCCAGTGCGTCAGTGGCTGCCGGACTATTCCACCGCCGGCGCTGTCAAAAAGGGCGAGGTCGAGTTGGTAGCTGCGGTAGCGCTCAAGGCTACCAAAGCGGCAGGCGTCATGCGCAAGATTAAGGTGCAGTGATGGACACGGTTAATGGCGTCTACGTGGGGAAACGTGTTGGGACACCGTTGGGCGATGCTCTTTCGCCAGACGGAGATGGATACGAAGCCGTTCGCAGCATACAGCACGTGGGCACACAGCTGGGGGATGCTTTTACAGAGGAAGGCCCCTCAGTAGGAAAAGCCGTTGTCGGCAAAGCAAAAATTTGATTGGAGTGATCAACGATGGCATATACACCAAACGTCTGGAAAGATGGGGACATTATTACGGCTGAAAAGCTGAATGCGTTAGAGCAGGGCGTCGCAAATGAGCAGGTTGGTCCGGCAGGCCCGAAGGGAGACACTGGACCGCAGGGGCCGAAAGGAGACAAAGGCGATACGGGCGCTCAAGGCCCACAAGGTGCTAAAGGAGATACTGGTGCAACAGGGCCGACTGGTGCAGCTGGAAAAAGTGTTAAAGCTTTGTCGCTGACTAAAGATTCGTCTGGCGCTATTACCGGCGGCACACTTACCCTATCGGATGACAGCACGGTGACAGTCACAGTCACAACAACAGGGGGCTGATATCGTGGCTATTATTTATGCACCAAACACGCAATATACGGGCATATCCGCGGGCGTACCGTTTGCGGGCGGTCAGGCCATTTGCAACGATCAAAACCGACTTGCATGGTTCAGCGCGCATGGTTATCGCGTCGAGGAAGAACACCCTGCGTCAGAGGTCACTCAGCAAAGTAAAGGCGGCACTCCCCCAATTTTGGGTCGCGCAAAGGTATCAAAATGAATGCAATCTTAGACGATCTGAAAATTGCCCTGGGCGCGATTGGATACGACGTACGGGACGAAGATGCCCCGTTGTTAGATATGGCGGTCAAAGCGTCGGAAGAATCGATCTGCAATGCAATTAATCAGGACGCGGTGCCGGACGGGCTGCATTATGCCTGGGTAGATCGGGCTTGTGGGCGTTTTTTGCAAGTCAAAGGATGGACTGGCGGCTTAACGTCTGACGACGTAGACAGCCTGACCGGCGCGCAGTCTGTCTCGGTCGGCGACACAAGCGTGACGTTTAATTCAGACGACCCGCCGGGCAAGCGGCTTGACGCGCTGATCGCTGCCCTGCGCACATCTGGATCCGATGATTTGAACCGTTACAGAAAGCTGGTGTGGTGATGAGCCTTGCAAACGCGGTCCGCGCAGCGATTGAAAAGCTGTATACTGGCACGTGCGACGTAATCGAGCACAGGCCGGTTGAAGATGGGGCCCTGACACACTACGAAGACATACCCGTGCTGCAAAATCAGCCTTGCCGCCTGTCTTTTGGACAATCTCCTTCGGCGGGAAACGTGTCAGACGGCGCGTCGCCGTTGACGCAAACCGTCAAGCTGTTTTTAGCGCCCGAAGTGGGAATAAAGCCCGGAAGCAAAATTGTCGTAACGCAGGCGGGGCAGACGGTGGCGTTTAATCAAAGCGGCCCACCGGCCTTTTACGAGAGCCACCAGGAAATCAGCCTGGAACTTTGGAAGGGTTGGGCATAATGGCTGGCGGCCTAAACGGAAGCTTCGATTTTTCGGAATTTGAAGCTTATCTGAGCAAAACACAGGCGCTCCTCGACAGTCTTCCCGGCTTTTGCGAGGCAATGGCGAATCAGCTGGCCCAGGAGCTTTTAGTACGGTGTATCAAGCGCACGCCTGTACAGACGGGAAATTTAAAGCGTAATTGGTTAGCGTCATCGGTTGTGCATAGGGGAGATGCTTGCGAAATTACCGTACAGAATAGCACGTTATATGCTAGCTATGTGGAGTATGGACACCGTCAGACGCCTGGGCGATATGTTCCCGCAATCAAAAAGCGCTTAAAAAAGTCCTGGGTTGAGGGAAAATTTATGATGACGATATCCGCGAACGAAATTAAAAACGGGGCTGATTCAGCAATTGAGACGGCTCTGAAAAAGCATATAGAAGGAATGCTGTCATGATTGATGATGTTTTGCAGGGAATTGGCGCAGCACTGAAAGATGAATTCGGCAGCGACATCCGCGTGACAGCCGAAAATACAGAGCAGGGGCTTTCCGGTCCCTGCTTTTTTGTGCAGTTGATTAAACCCCAGGACGAGCCCTTTCCATCTCATGTCACACGCTGGGTACAGCCATTTGACGTAATCTATTTTCCGGCAGACGGTGAAGGCTTGCAGGCAATGTATACGATTGCCCGACGGGGCATTGCGGCGCTGCAAATTATTGAGATTGGCGACCGTAAAACGCGCGGAACGCAGTTTTCTTATCAGGTGGTGGATGACGTGTTACATATCTTTGTAAACTATGACCTGTTTGTCCGAACAGAATCCGAAAAGTACCCGATGAAAACCATAGACACGAATGTTGGGGTGAAGCCATGAACGAAGAAACATATACGAAAGAGCAGCTTCTCGCGTCGGAGACGTATGCCGGACGGCGTGACCTGCTGGAAGCCTTGCTTGACCCGGAAAAGGCATACACACATGCCGAGGTGAAGCAGGCCATTTCTGATTTTTTGAAAAAGGTGGTGTACTGAAATGGCACTTGGAGGCGGTACATTTCAAACGATGAACAAAACCCTTCCGGGAACATATATCAATTTTGTCTCTGCGGCGCGCGCGTCTTCGGCGCTGTCTGACCGTGGCATTGCGGCGGTTCCGCTGACGCTCGACTGGGGCCCGGACGGTGAGGTATTCGAGGTATTACCGGAAGATTTGATTCAAAACTCCCGGAAAGTGTTTGGCCACGATTACGGAGACGATGCATTGTTGCCCTTGCGGGAGATCTTTCGCAATGCACGCATGCTCTACACGTACAAACTGGGCAACGCCACAAAGGCTGCAAACGAATTTGCAACGGCCAAATACGGCGGAACACGCGGCAATGATATCCGCATTGTGATTGCTAAAAATGTAGACGATCCAGAAAAGTGGGATGTGACCACCCTGCTTGATACTGCAAAGGTAGACACGCAGACCGTGTCCGCAGTGGGTGAATTGCAGTCGAATGATTTTGTCGATTGGAAGCAGGAATTTGAGCTGTCCGCAACGGCGGGCACACCGTTGGCTGGCGGTGCAAACGGAGAGACCACTGGAGAAAGCTATCAGGATTTCCTCGACAAAATTGACTCCTACAGCTTTCACTGTCTTGGTTGCCCGACAGACGACGAAAGCACAAAGAACCTTTTTGTTTCCTACACAAAGCGCATGCGCGACGAAGTTGGCAAAAAGTTTCAGTTGGTCGGGCACAAGTTAAACGCGCCGGACCATGAAGGGTGCATTTCCGTCGAAAACGACACCGCATTAGCGGATGCCATCGTGGGCCAAACCAAAGTTGGAGAAGCTGTAGTTGGTGGAGATACGTGTGGTCTCGTGTACTGGACAACTGGGGCAGAAGCGGCTTGTCAGGTCAACGCCAGCTGTACAAATAAAGTATATGACGGCGGATACACGATCCAGTCGACCTATACCCAACGCGAATTGGAAGAAGGCATCAAGGCGGGCAAGTTGATGTTCCATCTTGTGGACGGCGAACCGCGTATCCTGGAAGATATCAATACATTTACAAGCTTCACGATCAGCAAAAACAGCGATTTCAGCCTGAACCAGGTTATTCGAGTCCTGGATCAGATAGCAAACGATGTGGCGGTCACCTTTGCAAATATGTTTTTGGGCAAGGTGCAGAATGATCAATCAGGACGTGTAAGCCTTTGGAACGAAATTGTCAACCTGCACGATCAATTGCAACAGTTGCGCGCAATTGAGGATTTTGACAGCAAGGACATCGTTGTGGACGCTGTGGAAAACGACAAACGCGCTGTAGTTGAGACAGAAAGCGTCAAACCTGTATGCGCAATGGAAAAACTCTATATGACCGTGACGGTCGAGTAAAGGAGGGTGTAAACGATGCTGGATGCAGCACAATTAAGGGTTCAGGATACTGTGGCGGCTGCGGAGGCAGAATGCTACGCAACCATCAACGGTCAGCGCATCAACATGATGCATGCGATTAACTGTGAAGCGACTTATGAAAAGTCGAAAAAGGAAGTCCCGATTCTGGGCCGTGTGTCAAAGGCAAACAAGGCCGTCGGTGGCAAAGGCAGCGGCAAAATGACGGTGCACTATGTAACGTCTCGTATGCGTGCGCTGATGATCAACTACATAAAGACTGGCCAGGACATTTATTTCGACATGCAGATCACAAATGAAGACCCGACCAGTTCCGTCGGGCGGCAGACCGTGATCCTGAAAGATTGTAACCTGGACAGCACGACGATCGCAAAGTTTGACGCGGACGGAGACTACTTGTCTGAAGACGTCAATTTTACATTTGAGTCTGTGGAAATGCCGGAAGAATTTACCGATCCGGCGGGAATGGTTTAAGGAGGAATAAAAAATGGCAAACGAAGCAATAACTCTGTCAGCCTTTTTGGCCCCTAACGTTGAAAAGGCAGAAGGCGAAGAATATGTGGCGACCAAGCGAATCAAAGACCCTAAAACTGGAAAGCCGGTCCCGTGGAAATTACAACCTGTAGATACAGAAACCATGACGCGTTTGCGAAAAGAATGTTCCAGGCAGGTGCCCGTGCCCGGAAAACGCGGAATGTATACGAGAGAGACGGACTCGGAAAAATTTGTCAAAATGTTGACTGCCAAAACAGTTGTGTTCCCGGATTTGAATAATGCACAGTTGCAGGACAGCTGGGGCGTTATGGGCGCGGAAAATCTGTTGAACAAGATGCTGATTCCAGGGGAATATGATGACCTGGTCATGAAAGTGCAGGAAGTAAACGGATATGACAAAGACATGGACGAATTGGTGGATCAGGCAAAAAACTAATTGAAGGCGAGGATGCTGACCCAGATGCGACCTACGCCTATTTATGTATGCTCAAATTAAAGTGGAAGCCCAGCGAATATATAGCACTAACCAGAAACGAAAAGGCATTTGTGATTGCATCGCTTGATATATGGGCGAAGAGCGAAAAAGACGCTATAGGCCGGGCAAATAGGGGGTGAAAATTTGGCAACGATATCCACGGCGCTGCGCCTGACGGATAATATGTCATCCGTGCTTAGTCGTGTCATAGACAGGATGAATGATACCAACAGAGCCGCACAGGGAGTAAAAACCCAGGTTGAACGAATGGGAAGCTCGTCCGGAACAGACCGAATGAGGCAATCTGTTGAGCGCACAAGCACCGCCTTTCAAAACACGGCCAAACAAATCCAGAATTGTACCAATCATCAAAATAATTTTGTTAATAAATTGCGTGAAGGATCAACAGCTGCTGATGGCCTGTGGGACAAAGTAAAAGGAATTGCGTTGACGTATCTTAGTCTGCAAGGCGTAAAAGACGTCTTAAACTTGTCAGACAGTTTGAGTAACACCTCTGCTCGGTTAAATATGATTAATGACGGAAGTCAGACAACAGCGAAATTGCAAGACAAAATATACCAAGCCGCACAGCGCAGCCGGTCTGGATATTTGGATATGGCGGATGCGGTTGGCAAAATGGTTTTGCGAACAGGGGATTTATTTAAATCAAATGATGAAGCAATTGCTTTTACTGAAACGCTCAACAAAATGTATGCGGTTGCTGGTGCATCTCAAGAAGAACAATATTCGGCAACGCTGCAGCTAACGCAGGCATTAGGTTCCGGCGTGTTGCGCGGTGAAGAATTCAACGCAGTGTTTGAAGCAGCCCCGAATGTCATGCAAGCCGTAGCGGATTATATAAATGTGCCGATTGGAAAATTAAGAGATATGGCGGCAGAAGGGCAGATTAGCTCGACAATCGTTAAAAACGCCATGTTTGCGGCTGCGGACGAAACAAATCAAAAATTTGAACAAATGCCAATGACATTTGCGCAGGTTTGGACAATGTTTAAAAACTATGCCCTACAGGCATTTCAGCCCGTTCTGCAAAAAATTGGGCAGTTAACGAAAACTGAACAGTTTCAAAATTTTGTAAACCAAGCAGCTGGCCTCGTTGCACAACTTGCAGATGTCGCTTTGCAGGTATTTGATGTTATTATGCAAGTAACAAATTTTATTGCGCAAAACTGGACCACTATCGGGCCTGTTTTGGAAGGAATCGTTGTTGGGCTGCTTGCCTGGAAAGCCGCACAAGCCCTTGTAAATGCTGTCACCGAAGCCAATCCAGCTGTCATGATTTTTGCAGCCGCCGCAGGTGTGATCGGATATTTGGTTGGGAAAGTCGGCGGGCTTTCCAATGCGCTGACCTTAGCGGCAATGGTGGTTGAATATCTGGGGAACGATTTTCAATTTGTTGGTATGGTTATCTATGATGTTTTCGCCACGGCCACTGGATATGTAGAAGATTTCCTTGTTTCGGTTTTTGTAAAATCTCAAGAAATTGGAAGGGACATCGAAAATTTCTTTCTGGGAGTTTACATTTCGGTTGCGAATGGATTCCAGAAATTTTTAGATTGGGTTGTAGATAGAATAAACGATGTTATCGGATTGCTTAACAAAATTCCTGGTGTAAACATTGAACAAGTAGGGCGTCTTACTTTTGGAGAAAACGATGCAAAATGGGCAAACCAAAGAATTTCCCAAAACAACGAGTATATCGATACTCTTGAAGGCGTCGCCAATAATTTAAAAACGACGCACACCATGGAATATTACCAGAGACAATGGGATAAAGCAAACCAGTTTGACAAAACAGATAATCTTAGGAAAAAAATAATAGAAACCTATAACAAAATGAGGGATGAAGCTGAAAAGTCATCCGGGAAAGAACCCGATAACGACATTTTTAAAAACATGCCAAATGTTTATAGCAAGATCCCCATAACGCCTTTTGATCCGTCAATGTTAGGCGAAGACGACGACGACAAAAAGGCACGAAAGTCCACTGCCAAAAACACAAAGAAAACTGCAGATTCGGTAAGCAAATTGGAGCAAGATTTGTCGTGGATGCGTCAGTTGGCTGAACGCGAGGTGATACAGCGCATTACGACGCTAAACCCAAACATGAACACAACTGTTTATGTACAAAAGTTGGATACTGATCGGGATTTGGATGGCTTGGCGTCGCAACTAAACGATGTTTTGTTTGAACAGATGAGAGTTTCCGCGGAGGGGATTCACAGTGTATAGTTTTTACTTTGGAAAACTTCTTCTTCCCGTAACTCCTGGAAAATTGACGGTAACAATTAACAATAATAATGAAACTGTTAACCTTGCAGATACATCTCCAATTAACTTTTTAAAGTCTCCGGGGCTTACAGATATATCATTTGAGGCTCTAATTCCCGCTTGGCAAAAATATCCTTTCGCTAGATACAACGAAACGGATCAAGAGCAATTCCTTGATTGGGCAAATGACCATGGATATCGCGTTCAAAATTCAGACCTTTTTAACGCTGACCCTGATGCAGCTTTTCTTGCTGATAACCGAAATTATACACCTGCAACGCCTGAGTATTTCCTGGATTTCTTCGAAAAGCTCAAAACCAGTCGTGAACCATTCCAGTTTATTGTTCTTCGTGACAAGCCGAACGGGACTTTACTATGGGACTATAATCGGTCTGTGTCTATGGAAGAATATGAAATTGTAGAAGATGCTGAGGACGGAAATGACATTACTGTTTCATTTAAACTAAAAGAATATGCTACATACAGTACCAAAGAACTTACGGTAAAAGCAAATTCTAGCACTCAAAACACCGCAAGCGTTACCCAAAATCGTGCTACAACAAAAAGCACAACGACCGCAAATAATAAAAGTTATACTGTTAAGAGCGGGGATACGTTATGGGGAATCGCAAAAAAGTATTATAGTAACGGTTCCCAATGGACCAAAATCTACAATACCAATAAATCTACTATTGAAGCTGAAGCCAAAAAGCATGGAAAGGCTTCAAGTAGTAACGGACATTGGATTTGGCCTGGAGAAAAGTTGGTGATTCCATGAGCAATCAAATGACTAACTTTCAGCTGAGGCTTACATTTCAAAATCGCGGAAAAATATATCAACCAGACCTTGTGGAAGGGGTACAGTGGGAAACACAGCGAAGTGGCGCGCCCGGGAAGCTAACATGCGAAATATTAACAGACCATGTGATTGACCCAGGTGACATTGTTCAATTTTATGACGATGCGGCGGATTCTAAAAATCCAATCTTTTTAGGAACCGTATTTACGACGTCACACAATAGCAATGCGCATCGTGTAAAAGTAACAGCTTATGATCAGATACGTTATTTAAAAAATCCAGGCACATACGTATATCAGGGGTGGTCTCCTGACAAATTGGTCAAACAAATTGCGGCAGACTACGCCTTAAAGACCGGAGCAATCGATTCGTGTCCATATAAAAACACGGAAGTCGTTGTCGCTGAGAATAAGACGTTATTAGACATTATAGGAGACGCTCTTGACGATCAAATGCGCTCGACAGGAAAAATGTATATTTTATTTGATTGGGTAGGGAAGCTTTGTTTGTTGAGCAGTGAAAACAAGTGGTTTAATCCACCTATTCTTCTAGATGCGACCAGCATGCAGGATTTTGATATGGAATCAAGTATTGATTCTAACACCTACAACAGCATCCGGCTTTTGTACAAAGACAATGATTCCGGAAAGACGGCAGTGTTTTCGGCTGATGACAAAACAAGCCAGCAAAAAATAGGAATACTCATGTATACCGAAATAATTGACGACCAAAAGGACGCCAATAATAAAGCAAAGGGCCTGCTAAAGCTATACGATATTGTAAGCAGATCAGTTACGCTAAAGGGTGTTCCAGGAGACAAGCGCGTCTATGCTGGATGCAAGTTGTGGGTGAAAATGTCCATGGGAGATAATATCCAAGACGGGTATTTGATGGTAAATAAATGCGTACATAAATGGGACAATTTTGCGCATACGATGGATTTAACAATGGAGGGTGGCGTTTTTAGTGCCTAGTGTACAACTGTTACAAACTTTAAAACTTTTGATTAAGCAAACAGTTGAAGCAATGAAGCCCATGGACATTAGTTTTGGCACAATCTCGTCTGTGTCCCCGGTCAAAGTGCGCGTAAATGAAAAATTGGAGTTGCCAAAAGAAGCGCTCATTTTTACAGATAACGCGGATAATTCAATCGAAAGCGGGACAAAAGTCATTTTGCTGCGCTTGCCTGGTGGAAATAGATTCCTCGTGCTTGGCGCACAGGGGACAGGAGTTCCGGCAGGGAGCGGAGATGTACCTTCCACGGGTGGTGGTGCAAAAGCCCACAATCTGAGCAAAGAAGTAGAGGGATACCGCGCGAAAGTCACACAGTATGCAGCCAAATATGGAATGAGCGATTACGTTGAGTTGATCCTGGCCGTAATGATGCAGGAATCAGGTGGCAAAGGAAACGACCCGATGCAAGCAAGCGAAGGCGAATTTAATACAAAGTATGACAATAAGCCGAACAGCATTCAGGACCCGGACTATAGCATCCAGTGTGGTATCCAAGAGCTGAAAAAGGCTTTGCAGACAGCTGGTGCAAAAGGCCCGACCGATACAAAAGGAATCAGCATGGCCCTGCAAATCTACAATTACGGTCCCGGATTTTATTTGGGCCGCGCAGACGGAAAATGGAGCGGATGCAAAGAGTGGAGCCAGGCGCAGGCAAACGCCTACCACAACGCAACCGGAGAGGGTGACAACCTGTATGTTGCTCACGTTATGCGCTATTATAGCGTATCCAGTTCCGGAAGTACCAGCAGCTCCAGCACCTCCGCAGCCGGAAGCAAGATCATTTCTTACGGCGAAAAGTTTCTGGGTGTGCCCTATGTATTTGGCGGATTTAGCCCGTCGGGATTCGATTGCAGCGGATTTGTCTGTTATGTGTATACGCATTCCGGCGTGAAAAACGTATCCCGCACGACAGCGCAGGGGCTTTACAATCAATGCAAAAAAATCTCAAAGTCTGCGTTGCAAGTGGGCGACTTAGTGTTCTTTACGGGTACCTATGATTCGGACGGCCCAGTTTCCCACGTGGCAATTTACGCGGGAAATAATCGCATCTTGCAAGCTAGCGGCGACCGTGTAAACTACGGGGATCTATCCAGCACCTATTGGCAGAAACATCTGTATGGCTACGGCCGGTTATTGTGAGGAGGTGGGCACATGGTACCAACGAGTATTTTGGAAAACACACTGGTTATCGACGACAGCCCGCAGCCGGGAAGAACATGGAAACTTGACCGCGAACATAACCGGTTCATAGGCATCACGGATGAAAGAGATGCGCTGGAACAAGCGGTATACATTATTCTAAACGTCGAGCGGTATGCGTACCTTATCCACACATGGAACTTTGGCATAGAATTGCAAGGCTTATTTGGCATGCCAATAAATTACGTCCAGAGCGAGCTAAAGCGTGTGATAGCCGAGGCTTTGGAACAGGACGACCGTGTGGAATCCGTTGATAGTTTTTCATTTACTGTGAAACGAGAAAGCCTTCTCGTGCAATTTGCGGTACATTCGATTTACGGGGATATTCCCGTCACGCAGGAGGTGAATGTGAGTGGCGTATGAAAATCAAACCTATGATGCAATCCTGAACCGCATGCTTGGCCGCGTCCCAGACAATATAGACAAACGCGAAGGATCGTTTATGTGGTATTCACAAGCCCCTGCGGCAGCTGAATTGCAACAGGAATATATTGCATTGGATCAATTTTTGAACGAGGCTTTTGCCGATACCGCAACGCGAGAATATCTTATTAAACGGGCGAAGGAGCGCGGCATTACGCCATATCCTGCATCTTTTGCCGTCGTACAAGCCACATTGGTTGGAACCGACGTTGAGCAGGGGACAAGATTTAATTGTGGAGATTATAACTATGTCGTAATTGATAAGACCGGGGACAATACCTATGAGCTGCAATGCGAAACAGCCGGTGCGGCTCCCAACAGTGTCTACGGAGACATGACGCCAATCGACTATGTGCAGGGGTTGGAATCCGCCGAGCTGACACAGTTGCTGATTCCTGGCGAAGATGAAGAAGACACCGAAACATTCCGGCAGCGGTATTTTGACAGCTTAGATGCACAAGCGTTTGGCGGAAACATCCAAGACTACAAGGAAAAAGTCGGAGCGCTTCAAGGCGTTGGCGGTGTTAAGGTTTACCCAGTTTGGAATGGGCCGGGGACGGTTCGCGTGGTGTTTACGACCTCGGAAAATAAAGTGCCGTCCGATGAGCTTGTGCAAACCGTGCAAACGGCCATTGACCCGGAGCAAAACCACGGCGAAGGACTCGGCCTTGCTCCAATCGGTCATTATGTAACTGTACAAGGAGCGACGGCACAAAGCGTTGACATCTCTATGCACATTGAGTTTAAAAGTGGATGGGACTGGGACAATTCACAAAGCGATATTTACGATATTATTGATGCGTATTTTGCTGAACTTTCAGCTGCATGGGAAGACAATGACACCTTAATCGTGAGAATCAGCCAAATCGAATCGCGAATTCTCGATTTGGATGGTATTCTTGACGTGACAAACACCAGGTTAAACAATAGCTCGGCAAACGTTGAGATTGCTCAAGACTGCATTCCCACAAGGGGGACTGTAACAAATGAGTAGACAGGTTTTCCTTGAAAATTATCTTCCGGATGTAATCAAGCTGATCTTTGAATATCAAAAATTGTCCGCAGCAGAAAACCCGGAGTTCAACAAACTGATTCTAGAGCAAGAAAATTCGCTCAGCGATTGTTTCGTGCAGGACGCAACGCTCAATGGAATTAAGCGATGGGAAAAAATTTTAAAAATACCGCCAAGCGGGACAATTGAAGACCGCCGCGCGACTATTATCGGGAGACTGAACGAGACGCTCCCATATACGATTCGACGCCTTCGCCAAATGCTCAATGCTTTATGTGGTGAAGATGGGTACACAGTGCAACTCGAAAGATATTCGATGACTGTGCAGATCCCGGCGCGGTTGGCCGCAATCGGAGGGACTATATACGCAATGTTACGGCGTGTTGTCCCTGCAAATATATATTACGAGGTTCGGCTGACAGCCTATTCAAACGGTAAAATTGGATTGTACGCTTGGTCATCGGTCGGCGTGCGGCTTGAATTGTATCCATGGGCCGTCCACAGCTACGACACGACTGCTCCCATCCGGACGGCAGCTGCATCGAAATCCTCTTTCAAGGTCACTGTTTTGGAAAGGAGATAATATGCCAGACACACAAGTTTATGGAACCATGTGCACAGACGTCGGAAACGCAGTAATTGCCAACGCTGTGCTGACGGGTACCAAAATCGATTTTACGCAGATTGTAGTTGGGGACGGGAACGGGAAACCCTATACACCTGAACCCTCTCAAACGCAATTGAGACACCAGGTATGGTCAGGCGGAATAGGGGAGGCAAGCGAGGACCCAACCCAGGCAAACCGAATCCTCTTGCACGCGGTTATCCCGTCGTCTGTTGGCGGTTGGACGATGCGAGAGATTGGCGTGCAGGACAGTCAAGGCCGGCTGATCGCAGTGGGCAACACGCCAGAAATCCCGAAAGAGGCCGTAACGAGCGGCGCTATTATGGAAATGGACCTCTATGTATATTTGGCCGTTGTCAACGCAGACGGGGTCAATATCGTTGTGGATCCGACGGTTGTCATCGCCACTAAAGCAGATATCAACAAGCTGCAAGAGCAAATCGATGACATGGAAACCTCGTCTATCACGAGCATCAAACTTGGCAGCGATACGATCCAGGCGCAAAAAGATACAATTGAGATTCCCGCAGCCACCAGTGAAACAAACGGATATATGACCACCGCTCAGGCAAAGCAGCTCGCCGACGCTGTGCCGCAAAGTAGAAAGGTCAACGGACATGCATTATCTGACAACGTAACGTTAACAGCTGCGGATATCGGCGCGCGCCCCAGCGATTGGAATCCAGATTTGTCTGGCTATGTGCCGAAAGGCCGCAAAATCAATGGGCACGCATTGTCAGCAGACGTTACAATTTCCCCCTCTGATCTTACGCAAGATGCAACGCACCGGTTTGTGTCAGATACCGAAAAAAGCGATTGGAACGCGAAAACGCAGGTCAAATTCTTTTCGGTTACCGTCCCATTATCCGGATGGAACGACGCCGCTCCATACACCCAGACGATTACAGTTGACGGCTTGACAGATGGCGACGCACACCTGTACCTGTCCCCTGCAACAGCAGGCCAGCCGACAGAGGACGAGGAAACGGCGTTTGCCTGCATTACTGGAGGCACGACGGATACAAATAGCTTGACGCTCTATTGCAGGGACGACAAGCCGGCAAGCGACATTACTGTTAGATTGGAGGTCATAAGCTGATGGGAGAGGTATATACAAGCGGCAAACGCGGCGGGAAGCCCAAGCA
>ERZ1090860.633-NODE-634-length-20599-cov-7.534317_pt1 | contig 20599 bp, 23 predicted proteins | sample MGYA00478483_ERZ1090860 | MGnify/ENA primary metagenome ERZ1090860 (study PRJEB33644, sample SAMEA5815741) | chicken gut metagenome | biome: Chicken; feature: Gastrointestinal Tract; material: Caecum | place: Ireland | collected 2019-01-01 | study: A study of the...
CCCCTTGCGGACCAAAGTGCGCCGCTGATACCTGCGGTGGATAAGCCGGTACGCATTGCGGTTGCGCAAGACAAAGCATTTTGTTTTTATTATACAGATAATTTTGACGTATTGCGCGCGCTCGGCGCGGAGCTCGTGCCGTTTTCGCCGCTTGCGGACGAAAACCTGCCCGAAGGCATCGACGGCCTGTATCTGGGCGGCGGGTATCCCGAACTGCATGTGGCACAGTTGGCAGAAAACCACACGATGCGGGCGGGCATACGCGCGGCGGTGCTGGGCGGCTTGCCGACGATCGCGGAGTGCGGCGGGTTTCTGTATCTGCACCGCACGCTGGACGGCGCGGCAATGGCAGGCGTATTGGATGCAGATGCGCATTTGACGAAAAAATTGCAGCCCTTCGGCTATGTGACGTTGACTGCGCGGCGGGACAACCTGCTTTGCCGCGCGGGAGAGCGCATTCGCGCGCATGAATTTCACTATGCGGTTTCAAGCGACGCGGGCGGGGATTTTGACGCCCAAAAGCCGAACGGCCGCGCGTGGGCGTGCGTCCATGCGACGGAAACGCTCTATGCGGGTTTTCCGCACTTGTATTTTCGGGCAAACTCAGCGTTTGCCGAACATTTTGTGCGCCGCTGTGCGCAGAAAGGATAAAACCCATGGATTTGCAGCAGACGATCGCGGCGGTGCAGCCGCCGTGCGAGGGCAGCCGCGCGCAGGCGGAACAGCGCTTTTCCGATATTGCCATGCCGCTGGGCAGTCTGGGGCTGTTGCAGGATGCAGTGGCGCAGATCGCCGCCATCCGGCGCACGCCGCGCCCGTCCATTGCCAAGCGCGCGGTTGTGATGTTCTGCGCGGATAACGGCGTGGTCGCGCAGGGCGTGACCCAGTGCGGGCAGGAAGTTACCGCGACCGTGGTCGAAAACATGGGGCGTGGACAGTCAGCGGTCTGCCTGATGGCGCAGCGCATCGGCATGGACAGCTTCCCGGTGGACATCGGCGTGGCGCGTGATGTGCGGGGAGAACGCATTCTGCGCCGTAAAATCCGGTACGGCACCGCGGACATGACGAAAGAACCCGCCATGACGCGGGAGGAGGCCGTGCGCGCGGTCGAAGTCGGCAGCGCGCTTGCCGAATGGTGCGCGGCGCAGGGGTACGATCTGCTGTGCGGCGGTGAAATGGGCATTGGCAACACAACGACGAGCGCCGCCGTCACCGCCGCGCTGACCGGCGCGGATGTGGAGACCGTGACCGGGCGCGGCGCGGGACTGTCCACTGAGGGGCTTGCACGCAAGGTGCGCGCCATCCAAACCGCGCTCGCACTCCATCAGCCTGACCCGAACGACCTGATCGACGTATTGCACAAGGTGGGCGGGCTGGACATTGCGGGGTTGGCTGGGCTGTACCTCGGCGCTGCGGCCTGCGGTCTGCCCGCAGTGCTGGACGGCGTGATTTCGTGCGCCGCGGCGCTGATCGCCGTGCGGCTGTGTCCCGAAGTGCGCGGCTATCTGCTGGCGGGGCATCGTTCGGAAGAACCCGCAGGCGCGCTGCTGCTGCGCGAGCTGGAGCTTCGTCCGTTTATCACGGCGGGCATGCGGCTGGGCGAAGGCACGGGCGCGGTCGCGGCGGTGAGCCTGCTCGATCTGGTGTTTGCGGCCTATGACGGCATGCCCAGTTTTGCCGAAGCGGGGGTCGAAGCCTATCAGCCGCTTACATAACAAGAAAAAGTGGGAGGATGAACACAAAGTATGCTGATTTTGGTCACCGGCGGCGCGGCAAGCGGAAAATCCGCGCACGCGGAGCGCCTGCTGTGCGAGGCTGCGCCGTCCTCCCGCTTGTATCTGGCCACCATGCAGCCCTTCGGCGCGGCGGCGCAGGCGCGCATTGCGCGGCACCGCGCGCTGCGGCAGGGCAAGGGTTTTGAGACGATCGAGCGCCCGCTGGATTTGGCGGAGCTGGCCTTGTCTCAGCATTATGACGGAATTTTGCTCGAGGATTTGGGCAACCTGCTGGCAAACGAGATCTTCGCACCCGAAGGCGCGGGCGACGCGGCGTTCGGCAGCATCCTTGCAGGGGTGGCGCATCTGCAAGACTGCTGCGAAACGCTGGTCATCGTGACCGACGAAATCTTTTCCGACGGGGTGGAATACCCGCCCGAGACTGCGCGGTATATCCGCGACCTTGCGGCACTCAACCGCGCGCTTGCCGCGCGGGCAGATGCGGTCTATGAATCGGTTTGTGGTATTTTGCTGCCGCTGAAAGGGGAGAAAAACGCATGAAAAGCGCATGGAGCGGCCTGCTGGTCACGTTTTCCATGTACTCGGCGGTGCCCGTGCCGCAGGTGCAGTGGGAAAAGCGCACGATGCGCTGGGCGCTCGGCTTTCTGCCGCTCGTCGGCGTGCTGATTGGCGCGCTCGAATGGCTGTGGTTTGCGTTCTGCACGCATTTTGCAGCCGACGGCCTGTTCTACGCAGTCATCGCGGCGCTCCTTCCGCTTTTCGTGTCAGGCGGCATCCATCTGGACGGCCTGTGCGACACCTGCGACGCGCTCTGCTCGTATGGCGACCGGGAAAAGCGGCTGGCGATTCTCAAAGACCCGCATGTCGGCGCATTCGGCCCGATGTGGCTGATCGCGTTCCTGTTGGCAGAAGTCGGCTGCTTTGCGCAGATTTACGCGTGTCCTGCGCTGCTGCCGCTTGCAGTCTGCGGCTTTGCGCTGGCACGCGCACTGGGCGGCTGTAAGGTCGTACTGACGCCGTGCGACAAGGACAGCGGCCTTGCGCATCTGTTCGCGGAAAACAGCGATAAAAAAGCGGTCGCCATAATGCTGCTGATTGAACTGGCGATCTATCTGGCTGTCGCCGGACTGTTGGTGTATACCGTGCCGCACGGCCTGAAGGCTAGCAAGGTACTGGTGGCCGTGCTGCTTCTTTGGTACGGCGTGCATGAGAAGCTGACGCGCCGTATCTTTGGCGGCATCACGGGGGATTTAGCAGGCTTTTGCATTTCGATTGCCGAACTTTTGGCGCTCGCATGCGCTGCACTGGGAGGGCTGATGCTATGACCGTTCTCATCGTCGGCGGGGCGCATCAGGGCAAGGCGGCGCTGGCGCGCGCGCTGTACCCTGCGCTGCCGTGTGTGGAAAATCTGCATGTGCGCGTTCGAGAGGAGCTTGCCGCGGGGCGCGACCCGATGGCGCTGCTGGAACACTTGCGCGGTTCCGTTGTCACCTGTGACGAGGTCGGCTGCGGCGTGGTGCCGATCGACCGCGCGGACGAAGCCTACCGCGAGGCGGTCGGGCGGCTGTGCTGTGCGCTCGCGGCCGAGGCAGATGCGATCGTGCGCGTGACGGCGGGCCTGCCGCAATATATCAAAGGAGAGAAACCATGTATCTGACCTGTGCCGTGCTGCTCGGTTTTGTGCTGGACGCCGTGCTGGGCGACCCGAACACCGGCCTGCACCCCGCGTGCCTGATCGGGCGGCTGGTGTCGCTGACCGAAAAAATTCTGCGGCGGCTGTTTCCCAAAACCCGCCGCGGTAAGACTGTCGCGGGCGTATTGCTGTGGCTGATCGTGTGCGGCGTCAGCTTCGCCGTGCCGTTTTTCGCGCTGCGGTGGCTGCGCGGACACAATTTCTGGCTGGGTTTTGCGGCGGAGTCGCTGCTGTGCTGGCTGATTCTGGCGCGCAAATGCCTTGCCGACGCGGGAAAGCATGTGTACCGCGCGCTGGGGCAGTCGATTGAGGAAGGACGCAAGGCGGTCGCCATGTACGTTGGCCGCGACACTGGAGAACTCGACGAGGCGGGTGTCATCAAGGCGGCAGTTGAGACAGTTGCAGAAAACACGACCGACGGCGTGGTCGCGCCGCTCATATTTCTGCTGATCGGCGGCGCGCCGCTGGGGCTGCTGTATAAGGCGGTCAACACGCTCGACTCGATGGTGGGCTACCACAACGACAAATATGAGTATTTCGGCAAGTTTTCCGCTCGTATGGATGATGTTTTCAACTTTGTTCCCGCGCGGCTGGCTGCCGTCTGTCTGATCGCGGCGGCGGGCATGCTGGGGCTGGACAACCGAAATGCGCTGCGTATTTGCCGGCGCGACCGAAACGGTCACAAAAGCCCGAACGCCGGGCAGACCGAGTCTGCCTGCGCGGGCGCACTGCATATCCAGCTCGGCGGGGACGCAAGCTATTTTGGAAAAACTGTGAAAAAGGCGTCGTTTGGCGACCCGGATCGCATCGTGCGGCGCACGGATATTTTGCAGACCTGCGATCTGATGAGTATGGCAAGCGTACTGGCGCTTGTGCTGTGCGCAGTGGTGCGGCTGATGCTCACCTTCCCGCCGCTCGCCTGACAGAAAGGAGACCCTATGCCCGAATATGTACATGGCGGCGATGTATATTCGTTTGCCGCGCGCTTTGGCGGCGCGCCGGTGGATTTATCGGCCAATATCAACCCCTATGGCATCCCGGCGCGCGTCAAACAGGCGATGCAGGAAGCGATTGACGACTGCACGCAGTACCCCGACCCGTTTTGCCGTGCGGCGCGCGCGGCGATTGGCGCGGCAGAAGGCATCGACCCCGATCGCATCTACTGCGGCAGCGGTGCGGCGGATGTGCTTGACCGGTTAGCTGCTGTGCTGCGTCCTAAAACCGCCCTGCTGCTTGCGCCGACCTTCGCGGAGTACGAGCGCACGCTTGCGGGCGCGGATTTACGCTTCCATACGCTGCGCGCACAGGAGGGCTTTGCGGTCACCGAACGGATTTTGGACGATGTCACGCCCGACCTCGATGCGGTGTATCTGTGCAACCCCAACAACCCGACCGGGCGCACGATCGACACCGCCCTGCTGCGGGAGATTGCCGCGCAGTGCGCGCAAGTAGGCGCGCGGCTGATGGTAGACGAGTGCTTTCTCGACTTTGTGCAGGGCGGCGAGACGCTTGTGCCCTATCTGGACGAATTTCCGACGCTTGTGCTGCTGCGGGCGTACACCAAAATGTACGCCGTGCCAGGCGTGCGCTTTGGCTGGTGCATGACGGCGGACGCGGCGCTGATTGAGGGACTGTATCGCGCAGGACAGCCGTGGAACGTGTCGGTGATCGCGCAGGCGTGCGCGGTGGCGTGCGCAGAAGAGCGGGAGTACGCCTGCCAGACTGCGCAGCGCATCGCGGACGAGCGGGCCTATCTGAAAGAACAGCTCGCCGCGCGCGGGCTGTGGGTCTGCTCGGGGGAAGCGAATTTCCTATTATTCTGCGCGCAAGACGCGGACTTGCAGGAAAAGCTCGCGCAGCGCGGTATTCTGGTGCGCGACTGCGCGAATTATCGCGGCCTGACGCGCGGGTACTACCGCACGGCGGTCAAGACTCGCAAAGAGAGCGACGCGCTCCTCGCGGCGCTCGACGAAATCCAAAAGGAGGAAAGCTGATGGCGCGGTGCATCATGGTACAGGGCACCTGCTCGAACGCGGGCAAAAGCCTGATTTGCGCGGCGCTCTGCCGAATCTTCCGGCAGGACGGCTGGCGCGTCGCGCCGTTTAAGGCGCAGAATATGGCGCTGAACTCCTATATCACGGCGGACGGCGGCGAGATGGGCCGCGCACAGGTCGTGCAGGCCGAGGCTGCGGGCATTGCGCCCGATGTGCGCATGAACCCGATTCTGCTCAAGCCGACGAGCGACGTCGGCTCGCAGGTGATCGTGATGGGGCAGGCGCGCGGCAACCGCACCGCCCGCGAATACTGGGGCGATAAAAAGGCGCTCTTTCCGGTGGTCAAGCAGGCGTATGACAGCTTGGCGGACGAGTACGACATCATCGTGATTGAGGGCGCGGGCAGTCCGGCGGAAATCAACTTAAAGAAAGACGATATCGTCAACATGGGGCTGGCAAAGCTGGTGGATGCGCCCGTGCTGCTGGTGGGCGATATCGACCGCGGCGGCGTATTTGCTTCGCTTTACGGTACGGTAAAGCTGCTCGAGCCGGACGAACAGGCGCGCATCCGCGCGCTCATCATCAACAAATTCCGCGGCGATGTGGAAATTCTCAGGCCCGGCCTTGCGCAGCTCGAGGAGCTGACCGGCAAGCCGGTTGCTGGGGTCGTGCCCTATGGGCATTTCGACATTGACGACGAGGACAGCCTTTCCACGCGGCTGGACGGTGACGCGCGCGGCGCGGCGGTGCGGATTGCGGTCGTGCGGCTGCCGCGGCTGTCCAATTTCACGGATTTTGCCGCGCTGGGCAGAGTTCCGGGCGTGGGCATATCTTACGCAGATAAGCCCGCGCAGCTCGAAGGCGCGGACCTCATCATCCTGCCCGGTACCAAGGCGACGCTCGCTGACCTCAAATGGCTGCGCGTAAGCGGTATGGAGGCGCAGATTTTCAAGCAGCACGCGGCAGGCACGCCGGTGTTCGGCGTGTGCGGTGGATATCAGATGATGGGGCGCACGGTGTCCGACCCGGAAAATACCGAGGGCGGCGGCAGTCTGCGCGGGCTTGGCTTGCTGCCCGTGGACACGGTGTTCCATCCGCGCAAGACCACCACGCAGGCGCGCGGCACGGTGCGAAGCCTGTCCGGCGTGCTGGCGGAGCTGTCCGGCGCGGCGGTGGAGGGCTATGAAATCCACATGGGCGAAACCGCGCGCGACGCGGACGCATTGCCGTTTTGCGTGCTGACACGCGCGGATGGCACAACGGTTGCAGACGGCTGTCAGGCGGAAAACGCCTATGGAACTTATCTGCACGGCGTGTTTGACGCACCGGGGGTCGCGCTGGGGCTGGCGCAGGCACTCGCGGCGTGCAAGGGGATTTCGCTGGACGACGCGGTATGCGACACCGCGCAGATCAAAGAACGCGAATATGACCGTCTGGCGGATGCCGTCCGGCAGGCGCTCGATATGGACCTGATTTATCGGATTCTGGAGGGAAACGCATGAACAACAAGGCTTGTGTGCATTTATATTGCGGCGACGGCAAGGGCAAGACGACCGCAGCGATCGGGTTGGCCGTGCGGTTTGCCGGGCGCGGCGGCAAGGTGGTACTGGCGCAGTTTTTGAAGGATGGCACTTCGGGTGAGTGCAGAGCGCTTGCCAAACTCGACACCGTGACCATGCTCGCGGCCAATCCAGTGCGCAAATTCTCCTTCCAGATGAACGAGGAGGAAAAACAGCGCACAGCGGATGCGGTGCAGCGCACCTTTGCCGCCGCGACCGGCTATGCCGTGCGCGAGGGCGCGGGACTGCTCATTCTTGACGAGGTGTGCGCCGCGATTTCCTGCGGCTTTCTGGACGAGCAGGCTGTGCTGGACTTTTTGGACAGCCGCCCAGCCAAGCTTGAGGTCGTGCTGACCGGGCGTGACCCGTCCGAAGCTTTGCAGCAGCGTGCGGATTATATCACTGAAATGACAAAGCGCCGTCATCCATTTGACGGCGGCGTGACGGCAAGGGAGGGGATCGAATGGTAAACGGACATATGGCCCCGGCGGAGATCGAAAAGCGCAGCTTTGAAATTATCACGGCGGAACTCGGCGCGCGCACGTTTGCGCCGGGCATTGCGGAAGTGGTCAAGCGCGTCATCCATACGACAGCAGATTTTGACTATGCCGACAACCTGTGTTTTTCGGAAAACGTCATTGAGCGGGCAAAAGAAGCACTTGCATCGGGCGCGACGATTGTCACCGACACCAACATGGCGCTGTCCGGGATCAGCAAAACGACGCTCGCCAAACTCGGCGGACGCGCCCTGTGCTTGATGGCGGACGAGCAGGTCGCGCGTGCGGCCAAGGCGCGCGGCGTGACGCGCGCGACGGTTTCGATGGAACACGCGGCGAAGCTCGACGGCCCGCTGATCTTCGCCATCGGCAACGCCCCGACCGCGCTCATCCGGCTGCATGAGCTGATCGGGGAGGGTACGGTGCAGCCCGCGCTCGTGATCGGCGTGCCGGTGGGCTTTGTCAACGTGGTGGAAGCAAAAGAATTGTTTATCGGCGGGGACACGCCGTACATCATCGCGCGCGGGCGTAAGGGCGGCTCGAATGTCGCCGCTGCCATCGTCAACGCGCTGCTGTATCAACTGGTTAAACGGGAGGGATTCTGATATGGGCAAAAAAGCGCTGGTGGTGGTCAGCTTCGGCACCAGTATGCCGCAGGCGCGGTGCGCGATCGAAAATATCGAGAAGCGGTTGTGTGCGGCGTTCCCGGACTATGATTTTTTCCGCGCGTTCACCTCGCGCATGGTTGCCCGCAAGATCGAGCGCGAGGAGGGCGTGCACATCCCCGCCCCGGAAGAGCTGATGGAGCAATTGGCAGCCGCAGGGTACGAAGAGGTGCGCTGCCAGAGCCTGCACGTCATTTTCGGGCAGGAGTACGAAAAGCTGCTCACGCAGCTGCGCCCATATTGCGGGCGGTTTGCGCGGCTGCTGATTGGCAGGCCGCTTTTGTGGGACACCGAGGACTATCTGCGGCTCACGCGGGCGCTGCTGGCCGAAATGCCGCGGCTGGCATCGGATGAAGCCTATGTATTCATGGGGCACGGCACCGAGCATCCGGCAAACGCCGCGTATGCGTTGGTGGAGAACTGCTTCCGGTATCACCGCGCCGAGCGGGTGTACGTCGGCACGGTCGAGGGCTTCCCGCATCTGGATTATGTGCTCGCGCGGCTGGACGCGCACGAGGTCACGCATGTGCACCTGGCGCCGCTGATGATCGTGGCGGGCGACCACGCGCACAACGACCTTGCGGGAGAGGAAGAGGACAGCTGGAAGAGCCGTCTGGAAAGCGAGGGCTACACGGTGGAAACCCATTTGCGCGGACTGGGCGAGCTGGACGCGGTCGGGGAGATTTTCGTCGGCCATTGCCGCGCCGCGGAAGCATTATAAGACAAAAAATCGCAGAACACAGCGGGTACTATCGTCACCCGCTGTGTTTTTTTCTGTCAGAACCGCGGCGGCGCATAGAAAAACGGAAAAAGTTCTATTCCCGCCCTTATTTTCCGGCAAAGCCCGCAAATCCTTTGGGATATACTGGGAAAACAAGGGAGGCAGAACGAAAATGGACAAGCAAAAAACAAAGCGGGCTGCGCCGCTTGTGTTGGGCCGCGCAGCGGCATGGCTGGCGCGGCTGTGGAACGAGGAGCATCTGCACATTTTGATAACCGGGGTGCAGCGGTTCATTCTGTGCGCGGTGCTGGCGCGCGGCACGGTGTTCGGCGGGTATGCGCCGTTCGGGCTGGCTATGGCGGCGGCGCTCATGGCGCGCGGCGCGGGCCTGAGCGCGATCGGCGGCGTGGTCTGCGGGCTGATGCTGCTGGACGGCGGGCTGAAAAGCGGCGTGTACATTGCGGCGGCGCTGCTGGTGCTGTGCGTGATGAGCGTATGCGCGGGGCTGCGCATCGTGCGCACGGCATGGTTCGCGCCGGTGGTGGCGGCGGTTTCAGGCGCGGCGTGCACCTTCGTGTTTCTGCCGGTGGGCGCGGCGCTCGACCTGTCCGCGCTGCTGCCGTTTGTCGCAGTGCAGCTGCTGACGCTCGGGGCATGTCGGGTATATGGCGCGGCACTGTCGCCGCCGCGGGACGAAAACGATTGGCGGCGGCCTGCGACGCTGCTGGTGCTGGTGGCGACCGTGCTGCTGTCGCTGTCCGACCTGAGCCTGTTCGGTCTGCTCTCGCCCGCGCGCGTGGCGGCGCTTCTGCTGACGCTCGCGGCGGCCTATCTCAGCGGCGCAGCGCCCGGTGCGGCGGCTGGTGTGGCGCTGGGCGCGGCGATGGACATCGCCTGCGGCTACGGTGCGCTGTTCACCTGCTGCTATGGTCTGTGCGCGTTGGTTGCCGGCCTGTTCCGGGACAACGGACGCGGCTGGTTTGCGCTGTGCGCGCTGGCCTCCGGCCTGTGCGCGGCGATGCTGGGCGTGGAGCATGTGCTGTTTGTGCCGATGATTCTCGAACTGATCTGCGCGGTGGCGGCGTTTGCCGTGATGCCGCCGCTGGTGTGGGATGCGATGCGTCACAGCTTTTTGCCCGACACGCTCATGGGCGAGGCGGCGCACCGCACGGTGCGGCAGACGGCGAGCAAGTGCGCCACAGAAGCGGCGCAGGCGTTTTATGAGCTGTATCTGGCAATGCTGAACGGCATCAGCGAAGGCAAGGCGGCGGGCGATCAGAACGTGCGCGCGGTGTTTGACCGCGCAAGCGACCGCGTCTGTAAAAACTGTGTGCTGTGCTCCCAGTGCTGGCAGCGCGACTATGTCACAACGCTGGCTGCGCTTAACGATGTGACCCAGCCCATGCTCAAACGCGGACGGGCGGAGCTTTCCGACTTTCCCTATCATTTTGCCTCGCGCTGCGTGCATCTGCCTGAACTGATGCGCGCGATTAACAGCGCGTTGTTTGCGCTGCGCGAGCGCCAAAGTCTTCGGCGGCAGCAGGAAGAAAACCAGAGCTTACTGGCGCGCCAATATGCGGGCATTACGGATATTCTTCGTCAGCTGGGCGCGGAGGCGACGCAGGATGTGACCGCCCAGCCCATGATGGAGCGGCAGATCCGGCGATACGCGGCGGCGTTCGGCTGGATTGACCGCGTGTGCGCAGTGCGGGACGCGCAGGGACGGCTGGCGATTGAACTGTACGGCGAGGGCATCGAGGATGTGATGCGGCAGGGCGAGGGCTTTTCGGCGGGGCTGAGCGCGCTGCTCGATGTGACGCTGACCACCCCCAAACGGGTGGAGGACGAGCTGGGACCGCATGTGGAAATGCGTGAGCGTGCGCCTTTCCGCGCAATCGTCGGCATCGGGCGACAGCAGAAGGAGGAATCCGCGGTTTCCGGCGACAGCGGCTGCTACTTCCTGACCGATGCGGGCATTGCCTGTCTGCTGCTGGCAGACGGCATGGGCTCGGGAACGGCCGCGCAACAGGACAGCCGCATGCTGATTACTTCGCTCGAACGCTTCCTGCGTGCGGGCATCACGATTGCAGACGCGCTCAAAGCCGTGTCTCCCGCGCTGCGGCTGCGCTCAGACGGGACGCGGTTTACCACGCTCGATGCGCTCACGCTCGATCTGTTCACCGGTCGGGCGGAAAGTCTCAAGTGCGGCGCAGCGCCCTCCTATCTGCGCATAGGCGGGCAGTGGAAAATGCTGACCGGCAAAGCGCTCCCCATTGGCTTGGCAGAAGAAGACGCGCTGGGCGAGCCGGTGCCGTTGCGCTTTGGGCATGGCGATCTGTGCATCCTGCTGTCCGACGGCATTTCGGATGGCATGGATGACGGGTGGGTGCGGGAATTGCTGCAAGCGCACGCGGAGGACAGTCCGAAAGAGCTGGCGATGCATCTGGTCACCGGCGCTGCGGGCCGGGGGCATGACGACGACCGCACTGCGCTGGTGATGCGCGTGGAGAAAATGTAATGGTTAAATCCCTCCTTTTTGGGCAATACTTGCTGCAAAAGGGAGGGATTTACTATGGTAAAAGGGATCAGCCGCCGCGTTGTGGTCGTGCGGCCGGATGAGCACGGCGTATTCGAGCAGGCGATCTTTTTGGTGCGGGACTGCACCGTGCCGCGCAGCGATGCGGTGCGCGAGGCCTGCCGCATTGCAAACGGCTATCTGACAGGGCGCAGAGCACGGCGGCGCTCACCGTGGCTGCGTTTTGCGGTGGCATTTGCACTTGGCGCGGTGGCTGCAAGCGGCATTTGGGCGGTGCTTTGGCTGCTCTTATGAAAAAGGGCGAAAAAGCTGCGGCAATATTGTATAGTATCCCGGTAGACAATAAATGAGAAATAATATATATTAGTATCAAATCTTGATAATAAAAAGGAGACAGCAAAATGAGCAAGTATGTGTGCAAGGTTTGCGGTTATATTTATGATCCTGCGGAAGGTGATCCGGATAACGGCGTAGCGCCCGGCACGGCGTTTGAAAACCTGCCGGAGGACTGGGTCTGCCCGCTGTGCGCGGTCGGCAAGGATGAGTTCGAGCCGGCGTAACTGCAAGAACAACAAAGGGGGTCGCTGTATCAGCGGCCCCTTTTTGTGAACAGATTGCAAATTGCGGGCGCGCGCCCTTGTTTTGCCGTGGTCGGCTTGTTATACTAAAGATAATCAGTAAGGCGCGCCGGATCGGGCGCGGCCTGAAAAACGGTAAGGGTGGCTTGGCGTATGAGCGCCGAATTATTTTTTCAGTTGTTTCATCGGTACGGCCTGATTCTGGTCTGTGCGGTGATTTTCTGCGAATATATGAACCTGCCGGGCTTTCCGGCGGGCGTGATTATGCCGTCCATCGGCGTGCTGATTGCGCAGAGCGAGCTGTCGCTCTGGCTGACGATTGCGCTGAGTGTCGTGTTCGGCGTGCTGGGCAGTCTGGTGATTTATGGCCTGTGCTATTGGGGCGGCGAGCCGATCATGGAAAAGCTGTTCGGCAAAAGCGAAAAGTTCCGCTCGTTTGTGCGTCGCTGCCATGAGTATATCGACGCGCAGCATGGGCGCGGGCTGGCGCTGTGCCGCATTATCCCGGTGCTGCGCACGATCGTGTCCATCCCGGCGGGACTGATCCGTATGCCGGTCAAATGGTTTGTCGGCTGGTCGGCGCTCGGCATTGCGGTTTGGAACACGGCGCTGATTTCGTTTGGTTATTTCTTCAGTGAAAAGATATTGACGATGGTGTTGTGAAAAGCTCCCTTTAGCGGCGGTGAGTTAGGAAAACATCAAAGTAAGGAATGGTATAGTCAAACTGCTTTACCATTGACCACTTATAAGGATGAACCGGGGACTTATTTGAAGTTGGCAACCTTTTTCGTGTGTGTAAGCGGCGGGGGTTCAATACCTTGTTTTCTTGTAGCCATTGGGTGATCTGGCTCGGCCCCATGCCGGAAACACACAGGGCAAAAATCCTTGGCACTAAAACATATGACGAATGACAAGATGTGGACACAATACAAATTACCAAAGATCCCTAAAAAAACAAAGGCAGGAATGGATTTACCATTCCTGCCTTTGTCTTTGCAAGGAGACTGCATGTCCATCACGTGATTCTTCGCACAATCCACCGCTTTATATGTTGCTCATTATCCTGAAAGGTATCTTTTTGTTGTCAAATATCGGAAGCAGACCGCATTCTCACCATAAACCAATTACGCCAGATTTTTCGCATCCTACTCCTTGTTGGGGCGGATAGATTTCCTGCTCAAAATTCGTGAAACCAGGAAATACAGTGATATGTGGACATTCAAGATAAAATCATTTGATATCCTGATGCTTCAAAAGATTAAAACCAGTCAAAACAGATAAAATAAGATATCCACACAACACAACGAAGCACGGCAAGAATGATGATAGCGTAATCTGTGGCCAGTTTATATAATTCGCTTAGAATATGGCTGGCGATCATGATGGTGGTCCCATTTTCACGATTTAACGTCTCCAGCATTTTACGCATCTCATATACGCCTTCCGGGTCAAGGCTATTGATCGGCTCATCGAGAATGAGAAAATCGGGATTTCCCAGCAACGAAATTGCAATGCCCAATCGTTGCTTCATTCCCAGAGAAAATTGGCGTGCTTTCTTTTTTTCAGCGTTTTGCAATCCCACCATTTCCAGTATTCTGTGGTGATCTTGCGATTGGATGCCAAACAGCAGTGAAAAATAGCGCAAATTTTCTAACGCTGTCATGTGCTCATGGATGCCCGGTTTTTCAATCAGCATCCCCATGTTATTCCGCACTGCGTCATCATTTGTCTTCCCTAATAATGTATAACTGCCTTCACTTTGCTGCGTTAAGCCGCAGATAATACGAATAAGCGTGGTTTTTCCAGCACCGTTTTTCCCACCAAACCATAGATCGACTTTTTCGGCACATGAATGCTCACATGATTCAGAACAGTTTTTGCGCCATAGACTTTTGATAGGTTCTCTGTTTGCAAAATATATTCCATCTCATCTCCACCTTTTCCTTGTTTTTTCGCCAAAAGCGGCGAATACTTCCTTTATTCTAGTATATTGGTATGTTATAAGCTATTAGTTTTGGCTATATATTAAGAAGCTATGAACTTTTGAAATTAGAATAGCATTACCGTCTCTGGGGCTGCTTTTGTTTCGGTTCGGCGGCAATGCTCTCGGCTTCCTCCTGCGGCTGACTGTGGACATAGAATTGCAGCGCCGTTTTCTGGATGGCCGTCTTAGCTTACTTGCTTAATGGGGCAGTACTGGATACAAGCTGAAAGGACACAAGCGGCTGTTGATGCATTTGATTGACAAGGTTCATTAGTAGTATTCTGCTTTGGCAGAATGGGATTTTGTCACCACTTTGCAAGTTGCAATCGGTAGGGTGGTATGATAAAATATACTGCGTTAAATTATGCGCAGTGGAGGAGATTTATGCAAATCGGGAACGTATCGCTTGCCGGACGGATGGTGCTCGCGCCAATGGCCGGCGTGACCGACCGTGCTTTCCGGCAGATTTGCCGCGAACACGGCGCGGCGCTGACCGTGACCGAGATGGTCTCTGCCAAGGCGCTGACCTATGGCGATAAGAAAACGCCGGGGCTGCTGTCGCTGGGAGAAAACGAGCATCCCGCGGCGGCGCAGATTTTCGGTCACGAGCCGGAAACCATGGCGGAAGGCGCGAAGATCGCGCGCGAAGTGTCCGGCTGCGATATCATTGATATCAACATGGGCTGTCCTGCGCCCAAGATCGCAAACAACGGGGACGGCTCCGCGCTCATGCGCGACCCGGCGCTTGCGGCGCGGGTGATCGAAGCGGTCAGCCAAGCGGTGGACGTGCCGGTGACGGTCAAGTTCCGCAAGGGCTGGGACGAGAAAAGCGTCAACTGCGTGGATTTTGCCCGCATGGCTGAGCAGGCCGGCGCAGCGGCAATCGCGGTGCACGGCCGCACGCGCGCGCAGCAGTACAGCGGCGTAGCGGATTGGGATGCGATACGCGCGGTCAAGCAGGCCGTGTCCATTCCGGTGATTGCTAACGGCGACGTGGCCGTGCCCGAGGACGCGGTGCGCATTCTGGAGCATACCGGCGCGGATGCGGTGATGGTCGGCCGCGGTGCGCTGGGCGACCCGTGGATTTTTGAGCGGGCGAACGCGCTGCTGGAGACCGGCGTATGTCCGCCGCTGCCGCCGTTTGCTGAACGCATCGACACGGCGGTGCGCCAGATCGAGCTGGCGGCGGAGCAAAAGGGCGAGCGTGTGGCGATGCTGGAAGCGCGCCGCCATGTCAATTGGTATCTCAAGGGCCAGAGCGGCCTGAAAGCATTCAAAATGCGCATCTGTGCGCTCGAGCGGCTGGAGCAGCTTTATCCGTTGGCGGAGGAGATCAAGCGCGCGGCCGGTTGCTGAATGATATTGGACATCACAAGGGGGCGGAAGCTGTGGACGAAAAGCATATTCTGGCGCGGGCAAAGCGCGGCGAGCTGGATGCTTTTGAGGAGCTTGTGCGCCGGTATGAGAACCGCGTGTATGCAGTCGCGCTGCGCTCGTCCGGCAGCCCGGAGGATGCCGCCGACATTGTGCAGGAGGTTTTTCTGCGCGCATGGCGGTCGATTGAGTCTTTCCGCGGGGACAGCGGCTTTTCCACCTGGCTGTTTCGGATTACGATGAATATGTGTGTGGATTTTGCCCGTCACAAGCATGCGCAGCCGCAAACACAGTCCATGGTGGACGAGGAGGAGAACGAGCGGCCAATGCCGGATACGGCGCCGACGCCCGAGGAGCATCTGGAAAACCGGGAGCTGGGGCGTGAACTGGCGGCGGCTTTGGAGGAAATCAGCGAGGAACACCGCCGGATCGTGCTGTTGCGCGATGTATCCGGCATGAGCTATACCGAGATCGCGGAGGTGCTGGAGATCAGCGAGGGCACGGTCAAGTCCCGGCTTTCGCGTGCACGCATTGCACTGCGCAAGGTTTTGCTTAAGAGAGGGAACCTTTTTGTGTCTGCCGCGTCTAACCCATCGAAAGGAGGCGGGGACGCATGAGTGATGAAGAATATTTTGAGCAGCTGGTGTCCAACAGTCTGGATGGTACTTTGACCGATTCCGAGCGCGAAAAACTCGAAGAGCATCTGGCGGAGTGCCCCTCGTGCGCCGCGCTGAAACAGGATCTGGAGCAGATGCGGGCATGGTTTGCTGAAGAGGCAGAGGTGCCCGAAGGATTGCACGAAGGCATTATGCAGAAGCTGGAGCAGGAGACCAAGCTGCGGGTGGTGCAGCCGGAAAAACCGGCGCGCCGTATGCCGGTATTCACGATGGTCGCGGCTGCCGCGGTTGTGGTGCTGGTGGTGCTCGGCGGCGGGTTGATGCCCGCGTTCAGCACGGTTGACAGCGGCAGCAGCGCGAATGCGACTGCGGGATCGGACGGAGCCGCGGCTGCCGCTGCGGCAGCTGGTCAGGCGGTGGCGGACGCAGCCGAGGACGCAGGCCTGACGGCGGACAGCACGGAAGATGCCGGTGCAGCGGTTGCGCCCGAGGGCGGGCAGGCCGTACAGCCGCGCAACAGCGCACCGGAAAGCGGTGCTTCGGCGCCGGAGAGCGACACGACAGAAAATGCACCCGAACAGATGACGGGCAGCAGTGAAGCGACGGCCGATGACGAGGTATGGGCCGAGCTGCAGCCCAGCACAAAGGATAGCGCGGGCGGCAGCGCCAAGCAATCCGAGCCGCAGATCAATATCGCGCTGGCGCAAGCGACCCCGGCGCTTACACTGCCGGATTCTCTGCGCGGCACCAGCGTGGCGCTTTGCTATTTTGCCAGCGGCGGCACCGAGCTGCCGGATATCGACGGAGAGCTGATATCCACGGCGGACGGGATTTCTTGGTTCCTGCTGCAAAACAATATGTCCAATGTGCAGGATACGCTCGGACGGCTGGAGGATGCAGGCTTTGCCGTATCGGCGTACGAAGATCTGGGCCTGACCATCGACAGCAAGGCGGCGGTCTGGCTGCTGATCGTGCAAACGGCGGCGTAAAAACAGAGATAAAGGCGGTTTGGAGCGCATGGCTTCCGAACCGCTTTTCTGCGGCACGGAAATTTCGGAGGGTTTCACAAAAATTTTGCAAAAAATTTGTGTAAACGCTTGACTTTGGGAAATGCTTGTAGTAATCTATAGAAGCACCTGCGAAAGCAGGTAAAACGCGATGATGCCGGAGATTGCTGCCACGCGCAGGTAACTTCGGCGGAGTAGGTCCGACAATCGGGCGGTTGAGATAACTGCTATCAGCCGGAGGCACTCTGCCTTTCGGCAAAAATGCAATGTTCGTACGTAAATTCGGGACTCGCGGCGCGTGCGCCGCCAAGCCGATGGTCCGAACCACTTGTGTTTCTTATTGTGACCGGATCGTTACACTATCAGTGTGCCCGGTTATTTTCATGCCCGCATGTGATACACACGGCGGGGTTGCAGTTTCTCTCCGTAGCGAGTCAAAACATTATTTAATGTATGGCACACATACGAGGAGGAAATATCACCATGGCAAACGCACAGAAGATTCGCATTCGCCTCAAGGCGTACGACCACGAGCTGATCGACCAGTCTGCGGAAAAGATCATCGAGACCGCTAAGCGCAACGGCGCAAAGGTTTCCGGCCCGATCCCGCTGCCGACCGAGAAGCAGATCGTTACCATCCTGCGCGCGGTACACAAGTACAAGGATTCCCGCGAGCAGTTCGAGCGCCGCACCCACAAGCGCCTGATCGACATCATCAACCCGAATCAGGCCACCATCGAGGCGCTGACCACCCTCGACCTGCCGGCAGGCGTCGAGTTCGAGGTCAAGCTCTAATTTCTGTCAACAGGCAGACGGACTAACCCAACCGGCTGCTTGAAGCCCTGCCGCGACACGCGCGGCGAGGTCATGTTGGCGGCCAAATGCCGTCAACCAATAACCTTTAAGGAGGAAAAACACTATGCTGCAGAAAGCAATCATCGGCAAGAAGGTCGGCATGACTCAGATCTTCAATGCTGACGGCAAGGTGATCCCCTGCACCGTTATCGAGGCAGGCCCTTGCGTTGTCACCCAGCTCAAGACCGAAGAGAAGGACGGCTACAATGCGGTTCAGTTCGGTTTTGAGGACATCAAGGAGCGCAAGCTCAACAAGCCGGAGAAGGGCCACCTGAAGAAGGCTGGCGACTCCCTCAAGAAGTACCTCAAGGAGTTCCGCTTTGCGGACTGCTCCACCTTCCAGCTTGGCGATGTGATCAAGGCCGACATGTTCGTCGCAGGCGACTATGTTGACGTGACCGGCACCTCCAAGGGTAAGGGCTACGCGGGCGTTATCAAGCGCTTCAACGCGGGCCGCTCCCCGATGAGTCACGGCGCTGGCCCGATGCACCGTCATCAGGGTTCCATGGGCGCGTGCTCTGATCCTTCCAAGATCATGAAGGGCAAAATGATGCCGGGCCACATGGGCGCTGAGCAGGTTACCGTTCAGAACCTCGACGTGGTTAAGGTCGATCCGGAGCTCAACCTCATCGCTGTTTGCGGCGCGGTTCCGGGCCCGAAGGGCGGCATCGTGGTGCTGAAGAACACCGTCAAGAATAACAAGGTTGCCAAGGGCGAGGCTGGCGTCAGCAAGAACCCGCAGAAGGCTTCCGCGAGAAAGTAAGGGAAGGAGGAGCAACTCATGCCTACAGTAGCAGTTTTTGATATGACCGGTAAGAAGACCGGCGAGATGGAGCTGAACGAGGCCGTTTTCGGCATCGAGCCCAACATGGCTGTGGTTCACGCCGCAGTGAAGAATTACCTGGCTAACCAGCGTCAGGGCACTCAGTCCACGCTGACCCGTGCTGAGGTCCGTGGCGGCGGCATCAAGCCGTGGCGCCAGAAGGGCACCGGCCGTGCCCGTCAGGGTTCGATCCGTTCTCCGCAGTGGACCCACGGCGGTATTGCCCTCGGCCCGAAGCCCCGTTCTTACAATTACTCCCTGACCAAGAAGACCCGCCGTCTGGCGATGCTGTCCGCGCTGAGCGCGAAGGCCGCTGCCGGCGAGATCATCGTGATCGACGGTCTGGACATGGGTGAGATCAAGACCAAGACCTTCGCTGGCTTCCTCAAGTCTGTTGAGGCCACCGGCAAGAGCCTGGTTGTTACCCCCGAGGTTCGCACGAACGTTGTCAAGTCCGCGGCTAACATCCCGGGCGTGCGCACGACGATCGCGTCTACCCTCAATGTTTACGAAGTCCTCAACGCCGACAAGTTCATCATCGACAAGGCGGCTGTTGAGAAGCTGCAGGAGGTGTACGCATAATGAAGTTCGCTTACGATATTATCAAGAAGCCGGTCATCACCGAGCGTTCCATGATGGGTTCTCAGAACAACAAGTACACCTTCGAAGTTGCCATTGACGCTGGCAAGATCGAGATCAAGAAGGCTGTGGAAGAGATCTTCGGCGTAAAGGTTGCCAAGGTCAACACCATCAAGCTGCCGGGCAAGTGGAAGCGCATGGGCGTCCACGTCGGCAAGCGCCCCGACATCAAGAAGGCGGTCGTCACCCTGACCCCGGATTCCAAGGGCATCGAGCTTTTTGAGAACATGATGTAAAAACGTATAGGAGGGACTCCGTCCCCCCTATATACGGAAAAAGTTCCGAAGAAACTTTTTCCGATACCCCCCTCGCGTTTGCACGCAAACGCGGTTCGGGACACAAGGTGAATTTCGCCAAAGGCGAAAGAGAAGGTCCCCTGGGGGACGTGTCCCGAAGCAGTGGAGTTTTGATCGGGCAAAGCTCGATCAAAACAGCGCCCCTGCGGGGCGATTGAATGACGCGAACCCGGTTCGCGTATGTATGGGGATGTCACCCCGATAAGAAACAGATTCTAAGGAGTTGAAAATCCAAATGGCTATCAAGACTTTCAACCCGACGACGCCCTCGCGCAGAAATATGACTGTGCTTTCTTACAAGGGTCTGTCTAAGGTGAAGCCCGAGAAGAGCCTTCTCGAAAAGGTCAAGAAGACCGCTGGCCGCAACAGCTACGGCCGCATCACCGTTCGTCACATTGGCGGCGGCAACAAGAAAAAGTACCGTATCATCGACTTCAAGCGCCAGAAGCTGGATATGCCGGCAACCGTTATGACGCTCGAGTACGATCCGAACCGCTCCGCGAACATCGCGCTGGTTCAGTATGAGGACGGCGTTAAGGCTTATATCCTCGCGCCGGAAGGCCTCAAGATCGGCGATCAGGTCGTTTCTTCCGCCAACGCGGATATCAAGCCCGGCAACTGCCTGCCGGTTGCCAATATCCCGGTTGGTACTATGATCCACAACATCGAGCTGTACCCCGGCAAGGGCGCGCAGCTGGTTCGTTCCGCAGGCGTCGGCGCTCAGCTGATGGCAAAGGAGAACGGCAAGGCGATGGTTCGTCTGCCCTCCGGTGAGCTGCGTTACGTCCGTCTGGAGTGCAAGGCAACCATCGGCGTTGTCGGCAACTCCGACCACTCCAACGTTCAGATCGGTAAGGCTGGCCGTACCCGTCACATGGGTATCCGTCCGACCGTCCGCGGTTCTGTTATGAACCCGTGCGATCACCCGCACGGCGGCGGCGAAGGCAAGAGCCCGATCGGTCGTCCCAGCCCGGTTACCCCGTGGGGCAAGCCGGCGATGGGTTACAAGACCCGCAAGAAGAACC
>ERZ1090860.640-NODE-641-length-20454-cov-7.463454_pt1 | contig 20454 bp, 16 predicted proteins | sample MGYA00478483_ERZ1090860 | MGnify/ENA primary metagenome ERZ1090860 (study PRJEB33644, sample SAMEA5815741) | chicken gut metagenome | biome: Chicken; feature: Gastrointestinal Tract; material: Caecum | place: Ireland | collected 2019-01-01 | study: A study of the...
AGCAACGGTTTCCGGTACCGTGTGTCGGGGGTTCGAGTCCCTCCAGACGCGTTGTGAGGAACCGGATCATTGTATCCGGTTCCTGTTCGTATCACGGGAAATTGCCGAACACGCGGCTGGATCGAAAAGAGCAGCCAAACCTGCAGTAAAGGGGAAAACATGGAAGATAAGGGGAAAAAACCACAGAGAAAAGAGAATGCCTTTCGGGAGTGGGTGTCAGACAATCTCAGATATATTCTGCTGATTCTGGGAATCGCGGTGATCATTGCCGCGGTGATTCTGGGAATCCGGCTGATTTCCGGTTGGAGCGGCGGACAGAACCGGGAGCCGCAGGCGGTATCCCAGTCCAAAACGCCGGAGCCCACGCAGGAGCCGGAGGAGGAAACAGTTACTCCCACACCGGAGAAGACAGAGACACCCACACCCACGCCTGAGGAGACGGCAGAGCCCACACCGGAGGAGACGGAAACGCCGGCGCCTACGCCGGAGGCAGCCGAGACGCCGGAGCCTTCACCCGCCGAAACGGAAGCGGAAGAGACCGGAAGTCCGGAACAGGAGATCCAGAATCTCCTCACCGCCTACTATCAGGCTCTTTCAGATAAAAATCCCGACGGACTCTCCGGGCTGGTGGACAGTCTTACAGCGGAAGACCGTCAGGCTGTAGCGGAAAATCAGGTGATCGCCTCCTACAGCGGTGTGCGGACCTATGTGTATGCGGGAGCGGATGAAAATTCTTACGTTGTGCTGGCTTCCTACAATTACAGGTACAGCGGATATGACCAGTCATTGCCGGCGCTGACCCAGTTCTATGTGTACGGGGACGGCAGCGGGAATTACTGGCTGGCTTCCGATGTGCCGGACAGCGCCGCGGCGGCCAGAGTTCAGGAAGTACTGGGGATGCCCGAGGTGCAGCAGCTGATCAGCGATACACGGGCAGCCTATGAATCCGTGCTGGATTCCGACAGCAGCCTGAAAGCTTATGCGGAGAGTCTTTCATAAAGAAATACGAGAAACAGAGAAGAGGTTGCCTTGGGCCGGGAATAGGCTTAAGGCAACCTTCTTAGGTAAGGGGAATCTTATGCGGATCAATAAATATCTCAGCGAAGCAGGGCTGTGTTCCAGACGGGAGGCGGACCGCCTCATCCGGGAGGGCCGTGTGACGGTGGAGGGCGTTCCCGCCCGGGCAGGCATGCAGGTGGAGGAATCCGCGGAAGTCTGCGTGGACGGAAGGCCGGTGCGGGGAAGAGAAAAAAAGGTATACCTGAAATTTTACAAGCCCAGGGGCGTCGTCTGCACCGCGGACCGGCGGGAACCCGCCAACCTCACCGAATATCTGAACTATCCGGTGCGGGTCACCTATGCCGGGCGGCTGGACCGGGACTCGGAGGGACTGCTGCTGCTGACCAATGACGGAGAACTCATCGACCGGACCATGCGGGCCAGAAACGGCCATGAAAAAGAGTACGAGGTCACTGCGGAGAAAGAATTTTCCGACGCGTTTCTGGAAAAAATTCAGAGGGGCGTGTACCTGCGGGAGCTGGGAGTGCGGACCCGGCCTTGCAGGGCCGTACGGGTAGACCGGACCTGTTTCAGGATCGTGCTGACCCAGGGACTGAACCGGCAGATCCGGCGCATGTGCGCGGTTTTCGGAGTAAGAGTCCGAACCCTGAAGCGGATCCGGATTCTGAACCTGGAACTGGACGGAATGAAACCGGGAGAGCTGAGAGAGCTGGAGCCAGAGGAACTGCGGGAACTGCAAAAAAGAGTGAGAGGGAACGGACATGGATGACATAAAACGGATGAAAGAGCTGGCGGAACTTCTGAATCGGGCGGGAAAGGCCTATTACGCGGAAGACCGGGAGATCATGAGCAATTACGAGTATGACAGCCTCTACGGGGAGCTGGAGGAACTTGAGAAAAAGACCGGCACAATTCTGGCGGGATCACCGACTCTGAAGGTGGGGTATGAGGCGGTGGAGGAACTTCCCAAAGAGACGCATCCGGCCCCTATGCTGTCCCTGGATAAAACCAAAAGCCGGGAGGAGCTGCGGGCTTTCATCGGAGAGCACCCCTGCCTTCTGTCCTGGAAAATGGACGGTCTTACGGTAGTCCTTACCTACCGGGAGGGAGAACTTTTTAAAGCAGTCACCAGGGGCAACGGGATTGTAGGGGAAGTGGTCACCAACAATGCCAGGGTATTTGTAAACCTTCCCCTGCGGATTCCCTATCACGGGGAACTGATTCTCAGGGGGGAAGCTTTTATTACGTATTCCGATTTTGAAAAGATCAACCAGGAGATTGAGGATGTGGACGCCAGGTACAAGAATCCCCGGAATCTCTGCAGCGGTTCGGTGCGGCAGCTGAACAACGAGATCACTGCCAGACGGAGAGTTCATTTTTACGCCTTCGGCCTGGTACAGGCGGAGGGAGTGGATTTTCAGAATTCCCGAAAGGAACAGATGGAGTGGCTGAAAAGCCAGGGCTTTGAGTGCGTGGAATACCGGATGGTCACAGGAGATACGCTGGACGAGGCCATGGGATACTTTGAGGATCAGGTGGGGAAAAATGATTTTCCGTCGGACGGACTGGTGGCCCTGTACGATGACATCGCCTACGGGGACAGTCTGGGAGCCACCGCCAAATTTCCCAGAAACGCCTACGCCTTTAAATGGGCAGATGAGATCCGGACTACCCGGCTGCTGGAGATTGAGTGGAGCCCTTCCCGAACCGGGCTTTTAAATCCCATTGCCGTTTTTGAACCGGTGGAGCTGGAGGGAACTACCGTGTCCCGGGCCAGCGTCCACAACCTCAGTATTCTGCGGGATCTGGAACTGGGCGCGGGGGATGAGATCCAGGTGTATAAAGCCAATATGATTATTCCTCAGATTGCGGAGAACCTTACCCGCAGCGGAGTCCGGGACATTCCAGAGCACTGTCCCGCCTGCGGGGGAGAAACCAGGATCAGCGACCGGGAGGGAGTGGAGACCCTGTACTGCGCCAATCCGGACTGTCCGGCCAAGGCTATGAAGGCTTTTACCCTGTTTGTAAGCCGGGATGCCATGAACATCGAAGGCCTGTCGGAGGCTACCCTGGAAAAATTCATGGCCCACGGGTTTATCCGGAAGTTCAGCGATATTTTTCAGCTGGACCGGCACCGGGAAGAAATCATAGCGCTGGACGGATTCGGCGAAAAATCTTATGAAAATCTGTGGCAGGCCATTGAACGGGCCCGGGAGACTACTCTCCCCAGGCTTATCTACGCGCTGGGAATCCCCGGCATCGGCATTGCCAACGCCAAAGTCATCTGCCGGGCGTTCGGCTCCGACCCGGAAAAAGTCCGGACCGCTTCCCCGGAGGAGCTGGACGAGATCGACGGCATCGGCGAGGTGCTGGCCCGGGGCTGGGTCAGCTGGTGGCAGGAGGAAAAACACCAGGAGGAATTTCAGCAGATTCTGGAGCAGGTGCGCCTGCGGAAAGAGGAGGAGAGCCAGGAGGAAAAGTTAAAGGGAAAAACCTTTGTGATTACCGGAAGCCTGGAGTACTTCTCCAATCGGAACGCTCTGAAGGAGCTGATTGAAAAGCAGGGGGGCAAGGTCACCGGAAGCGTTACGAAAAAGACAGATTATCTCATCAACAACGACAGCCAGTCTTCTTCCGCGAAAAATAGAAAGGCCCGGGAGCTGGGAATCCCGGTGCTGACGGAAAAAGAATTTCTGAATCTGCTGGATGAAGAAGAAAAACTGTGATATAGTTAACCTATTGACGCTGTTCGGAATTTTGCGAAGCGGCCCGGGGCCTGCTTTGCCGCATAGATAGAAGGAGAAAACCATGCCAATTAAGATACAGAGCGATCTGCCCGCCAAGGAGATTCTGGAAAAAGAAAATATTTTCGTCATGGATGAGATACGGGCCCAGCATCAGGATATCCGCCCGCTGCAGATTCTGATCCTGAATCTGATGCCCCTGAAGGAGGAGACGGTACTGGAGATTCTGGGGTGTCTGTCCTATTCTCCGCTGCAGGTGGTTGTGACCTTTTTGATGGTTTGCAGCCATTCCCCCAAGAACTCATCCTTAAGCCATCTGAATAAATTTTACGTACATTTTGATGACATCAAACGGGATTATTTCGACGGCATGATTATCACCGGAGCGCCCATTGAATTTCTGGAATTCGAGGAGGTAGACTTCTGGAAGGAACTCACCGAAATCATGGACTGGACAGACCTCCATGTGACTTCCACCATGTACCAGTGCTGGGGCGCCCAGGCAGCTATGTACTATTTCTACGGCATTAAAAAACGGATCCTGCCGGAAAAGAAATTCGGACTGTTCTGGCACAAGGTCAACGACCGGAAAATCCCTCTGGTGAGAGGGTTTGACGACATGTTTCTGGCTCCCCATTCCCGGCACACGGAGGTGCGGCTGGAGGATGTCAGAGCCTGCGAAGATATCACCATCCTGGCGGAATCCAGAGAAGCCGGATTTTTCCTGGGCATGGCGGAGAACGGCCGGAAAGTGTTCATCCAGGGCCATCCGGAGTACGATCGGGTTACCCTGGATCAGGAGTACAAGAGGGACCGGGCCAAAGGGCTGGAGATCGCTCCGCCGGAGAACTATTACCGGGACGGAGATACGGAGGTACGGCCTCTGCTTATGTGGAGGGCCCATTCCACCAACCTGTATATGAATTGGCTCAATTACTACGTGTATCAGATCACCCCGTACAATCTGTACGGAGCCCCGGAATTTGGCAAATAATCAAATGTCAGTATTCACAAATTTTTGACTTATACCCGCAGGGCACACCGTAATGCAAGCCCTGCGGGCGAAGACCGTTATTTATTGATTGATTTTTACAGCTTAGGGCTGCGTGCCTGATTTGTTCTGTGAGAGCTTCTTTTTCCGTTTATGCGTGTAATACAGCAGGGCGCAGAAAACCATAAATGCGGTCGTGGAAAGGCTGACAGGATACACGTTCATGATCGTCTGGAATGTGGGATCCTGCGGGAAGACAAATTGAACCCACATAAAACGTATACCGCATACGCCGATAATTGTCAGAATCGCGGGAACCATGGATATCCCCAACCCCCTCAGATAACCGGACATTACCTCGTATAGCAGACTGAACACATGAGCCCGAACGATTGCCATCAGGCGAATATAGCCTGTCGACACGACCTGTGGGTCGCTGTTAAACAAAGCAAGCAGGCTGTGGCCGAAAAAAAGAATCAACATGATTGCCGCGGCCAGCACAACCAGCCCTTCCACAATACAGAGGGCCAGCGTTTTACTGCACCGTTTCATGTTACCTGCGCCAAAATTCTGTCCTACAAAGGTCGTGCATGCCTGGCTGAATGAGTTCAGAATGTCGTAGGTGATAATTTCCAGGTTGTAGGCGGCACTGGATGCTGCCATTACAATCGTACCAAGACTGTTGATGGATGACTGGATCACAATATTGGAGAGGGAAAATACCGCGCTCTGGATCCCGGCGGGTAAACCGATCTTCAGGATCCGCCCCATGCTTTCCGGATCAATCTTCAGGTCTTTGACTGACACATGAATTTCCAGCTTTGAATGCCTGAGCTTCCAAAACAGGATCAGGGAACTGACGCAGTTCGAGATTACGGTTGCGATTGCCACCCCGTTTACTGTCATGTGCAGGACAATGACAAAGAAAAGGTTCAGCACAACATTCAGGCAGCCGGAAAAGGCCAGGGCAAGCAGGGGCGTTTTTGTTTCGCCGATACTGCGGAATATGGCAGCCTCAAAATTATAGAGCAGGATGACTGGCATCCCCAGAAGGTAAATCCGCAGATAGAGAAGTGCCAGCGGGAAAACATCGTCCGGCACCTGCAGCAGTTTCAGAACCGGCGCGGCTGCTAATTCGCCTGCAAGTGCAATCAGCAGGCCCCCGGCCAGCGCAAGGATAATGGACGTATGCACGGTTTTTTGGACAGAGGTTTTGTCACCGCGTCCGATCGCATGTGCAATGGCTACATTTGCTCCAAGTGCGATTCCAACGAACAGATTCACGATCAGACTGATGATCGAGCTGTTTGCCCCCACTGCCGCAACGGCTACCGTCCGTTCCGTGCCGGTGAAATTACCGACAACCGCAATGTCGGATGCATTAAATAATTGTTCCAGGATTGCGGTTGCTGCGACTGGAAGAGCAAATTGTGGGATACGGCTCCAGATCGGCCCGTGAAGCATGTCAAGCTGGTGTGCTCTTTTTACAGAGCTCATGATATATAGCGCCTCCTTTTTTAAAAATCAGTTATAGACTGATGGGTTGGTCTGCATCCATTTCAGATTCGTGCAGGCCTTAATTCCCTGTACAGTCTAATCCTCCATTGGTTTGTTGTCAAATCTGTCTCTGTGGGCAGATTCCTGCGGGGCGTTCTTCTGATTATGAGTCTGCCGATCCATAAGAAAAGCCGTCCGCTGTAATCTCCAGCAGGCGGCTTAAAATTATGATTTTAATGAAAATCCAACTCCGAGAAATCTATTTGGAAATCGCTGTAAATGCTTACCGTGATCTTATCATGGAAGGTATAAGATCCTGCCTTAAAATGCTCTTCTTCCAGACAATATACAAAAACATTATTTTTGTCCGGATCCACAATCCAATATTCCCTGACACCGGCATTGGCATAAAGATTTAATTTGAAAATATAATCGTGGCTCGAATTATTCGGGGAAACAATTTCAATAATCCAATCAGGGGCTCCGGTGCAGCCTTGTTTTGTCAGCTTATCCGGATCGCAGACTACACTGATATCGGGTTCAACAACTGTTTTTTCATTTAATTTTACGGCAAACGGAGCCGGATAAACACGGCATGGGCCATTCTTTTCTTTGAGATAATTGTGGATTGTACCGGAGAGCTCCATTAAAATTTCCTGATGGATGCGTGAAGGCGCTGCCTGGTTATAAATAAAATATCCGTCAACCAGTTCGGCCCGTATATTATCCGGCAAATTATAGTAATCCTCCGCTGTGTACAATTTGTTCTGGGCTAATGGCAAGAAAATTCCTCCTTTCAGCAGAAAAATAAGTTTCTACAAATATTTTAACATGAAACAATACGGAATGCGATCTTATTTTAGCGGGTTACTGTTACGCAGCCCCTGATTTATATGTGCCGCTCATGTCGGAATTGTGATAAAAGTGGAAGAACAGTCAATCACCGTCATGGAAGGTAATGAATGTAATGCATTCAAAAGAGCGGTCTGGAAAGAATCCCGAAGAAGTTTGCAGCTGAAGTGTTTTTTGTGTCACAGTAAAAATAAATCCCCTGCCCGAAACTTCAAAGAGGATGGGGGAATGGCTCAACCAATTATTGATACCTCCGGGGTCTTCATTAGGAGGTGCCAGGCCAAAACAGGATGTCTTGCCTTGTTCCCCGTGAAATGATAAAATGAACCGAACAGGCAACAGGAGAATGGCAGGAAAACATACGAAGGAGATAACAGATGCCCATCGACATGAAAAAAAAGATCGCAGAGGCGGCCTTACGTCTGCTGACGGAGAAAAAGGCCAGAAAACTTACAGTAAAGGATATTGTGGAAGAGTGCCACATTACGCGGCAGTCCTTCTATTATCATTTCGAAGATATTCCGGATCTGCTGCGGTGGGTGCTGGAGCAGGGACTGGAGCGGATGATGGAAGAGACTCAGGCGAAGGAAAACGGCGAGGAGAGCATCCGATATTTTTTCCTGATGGCCGTCAACGCCATGCCGTATGTGCGGAAAACCATGGAATCCAATTACGGCGAAGAGATGGAGCACCTTCTGCGGCAGCAGATTTTCCGTCTGTTTGAGCGGGCTGTGGAAGAAGCGCGCCTGTATCAGAGCTGCAGCCAGTCGGAGCTGAAGCTGATTCTGCGGTATCACAGCAGCGCCGTTATTGGTCTGCTGCAGGAATGGACGGAAGAAGATACCAGGAATCTGGATCAGATCGCCCACGAGGTTTATCAGCTGATTACGGGCGGCATTTCTCCTTTTTCTGAATAACAGTCTGTGACAGTTTGGCCGAAGTGTAAAAAAGCTTTACACTTCGGCTTTTCTGTATAGACACGGCGGAAATTGTGACAGTTGTAAGAAAATGAGGGAAGGATAAAATAGAGCATGTGGAGAAGAATGTTTTCCATAAAGATACGGAAAGGAGAGCCGCAGGCATGGCACAGGGAATTTTGAATGCGAAACTGGATGAGCTGGACAGGCAGCTCCGGAAGGTACACCGGAAGATACAAAAGAGCGGTTCGGCAAATCCGGCCCGGCTTCGGGCAGATCTGGAACAGGTCCGGAAAGAGTATGCGGAAAATGAGAAAGCGCTGCGGAACCGGCTTCGCTTTTCAAGATCCGGGGTGGTGACGGGCCTGTCCGTATCCTATAATCAGGTGGAACAGATCATTCGGGAGACAAAAAATAAGATGGAAATGCCCGGCGGCCAGGAAGCGGAAAAGGAAGAGAAAATACTGCTGGCGGAATACGCGCTGGACTTTGCTATGCAGGCCGCGGAACGGGCGCTGCTGCTTTCACTGGAAGCTATGGAAGCGCAGACGAAACAACAGGAAAAAAGGAGGAAACGATGCCATGAAAGAGGTAAAAAGTCCCAGAAAACCGCTGATCTATTATTACGGAATTGTTCTGCTGGTGCTGCTGCTGTTTAACCTGCTGGTGACGCCGCTGCTGTCACAGCGGCAGGTGCAGGAGGTGGACTACGGAACCTTTATGAGTATGATTGACGAGAAAAATATCGGAGAAGTAGAAGTCAGCGATTCCAGCATCGTGTTTACAGATAAAGAGGGGACAGCGGTCTATGAGACGGGCGCCATGGAGGATCCCGGCCTGACGGAACGGCTGTATGCCTCCGGCGCGGTTTTTGCGAAGGATATTGAGCGGACCATGTCCCCGGTGCTCAGCTTTCTGCTGACTTTTGTGCTGCCAATGGTGATTTTCATCGGCCTGGGGCAGTATATGAGCAAAAAGATACTGCAGCAGATGGGCGGCAAAAATTCCATGTCCTTCGGTATGGGGAAGAGTAACGCCAAGGTGTACGTGCAGTCTACGGAGGGCATCCGCTTTGACGATGTAGCAGGCGAGGATGAGGCGAAGGAGAGCCTGGCGGAAATTGTGGACTATCTGCACAATCCGAAAAAATACACGGATGTGGGAGCGTCCATGCCTAAGGGCGTCCTTCTGGTGGGCCCTCCCGGCACAGGCAAGACCATGCTGGCCAAGGCCGTGGCCGGAGAGGCGAATGTCCCGTTCTTCTCCATATCCGGTTCGGAATTCGTGGAAATGTTTGTGGGGATGGGCGCGTCCAAGGTGAGGGATCTGTTCCGGCAGGCCAAGGAAAAGGCCCCCTGTATCGTATTTATCGATGAAATCGACGCTATCGGAAAGAAGAGAGACGGACAGTACGGCGGCAATGACGAGAGAGAGCAGACACTGAATCAGCTGCTGACGGAGATGGACGGATTCGAGGGCAACAACGGCGTCATAATTCTGGCGGCCACCAATCGGCCAGAATCTCTGGATCCGGCGCTGACTCGTCCGGGCCGTTTTGACAGGCGGGTGCCGGTGGAGCTGCCCGACCTCCAGGGCCGGGAAGCCATCCTGAAGGTTCATGCGAAGAAAATTAAGGTGGCCGACGATGTGGATTTTCACACCATCGCCCGCATGGCTTCCGGGGCTTCCGGCGCAGAGCTTGCCAATATCATCAATGAAGCGGCTCTCCGGGCGGTGCGGAGCGGCCGTACCGTAGTAAGCGAGGCAGATCTGGAGGAAAGCATCGAGGTCGTAATTGCCGGTTATCAGAAGAAAAATGCCGTTCTGTCCGACCAGGAAAAGCGGGTGGTGGCTTATCACGAAATCGGCCATGCGCTGGTGGCAGCCATGCAGAGCCATTCCGCGCCGGTGCAGAAGATTACGATTATCCCCCGGACTTCCGGGGCCCTGGGTTATACCATGCAGGTGGAGGAAGGGGACAAATATCTGATGACGAAACAGGAGATCGAAAACAAGATCGCTACCTTTACCGGAGGCCGGGCTGCGGAGGAGGTCGTGTTCCGGGAGATCACTACCGGCGCTTCCAATGACATTGAGCAGGCCACAAAGCTGGCCCGGGCCATGACTACCCGGTACGGCATGAGCGATGAATTTGACATGGTGGCCATGGAAACCGTAAACAACCAGTATCTGGGCGGCGACACGTCGCTGGCCTGCTCGGCGGATACCCAGAAGGAGATCGACAGGAAGGTGGTGGAACTGGTGAAGGCGCAGCATGAAAAGGCGAAAAAGATTCTGCAGGAAAACCGGGAGAAGCTGGATGTGCTGGCGGAATACCTTTATGAAAAAGAGACGATTACCGGCGGGGAGTTTATGAAAATTTTAAACGGGCAGGAGGAGTGAAAAGATGAGAAGACGTTCCGGATACGGCTGGTTTGAATTAATCATTGGAATCATGCTGGTGGTGCTGGGGATCTTTACCTTTATCCGGCCAGGAAGCACGCTGACGGGCATCGTGATTTTCTACGGACTGGTGGCAGTCATCACCGGTATTTCCGATCTGATCTTTTATGTGAGGACAGAGAGATATACGGGTTTCGGCCCGGCGGTGTCCCTGATTTCCGGAATATTCAGCATCATGGCAGGCGTCATGCTGCTGGTATATCCGGGAGCTGGCCGCTGGGTCATGGTGCTGCTGCTGCCCCTCTGGTTTATCGCCCACTGTGTGTCCCGTCTGTCCCATCTGAATTTTATCCGCATGACGGCAGGAGAAATTTACTACTGGTTTGCCCTGATCGTGAATATCATCGGCATTATTCTGGGAATCATGATGATCGTCCGGCCTATGCTGTCATTGTTCTCAGCGGGCTTTCTGATCGGCACGTATCTGATTCTGCTGGGCGTGGATAATATTATGGTAGGAGCCGGAAAACTCGGTTCCCGGTAGTACGGTCAATGGTTGCCTGTCTTTTTTTATCAAGAAAAGCGATCCATTAATTCCCCGGCGGAATAGAGGGCTTCAAATAATCCGTGGCAATAAAGCTCCGGATTAAAGCAATCCCCCAGAACCCCGGAAAGCCGATGCCGCAGGGGGGTAGCTTCCGGAGAAATATACCAGCGATACAGGATCTGGCAGGAAGTGTTGATATGGTTCCTGTAGGAACGGTAAAAAGGGCTAATTTCCGCGACGATCTCACTGAGCCTTGAAGAATATATTTTTACCTCCGGAAGGAAAAAACCGGTGTAATTCTTTTTCCAGAAAGACAAAAGAGAATCGTTTTCCAGAAGCGAAGACAGCCCGTCCCGTATTTCCCTTGCATAATCCTCGCACTGTTCCTGGCGAAGAGAAGAGATCCTGTCATAATGCATGGAACGCTGGGAGAGTATACGCCCGATCTGGGGCAGAGCCAGGGCCTGCAGGCTGGAAAATAAAATCGAATAATCCTCCGGACAGATTTTTTCGGCTGTCCGGTTCAATTTGTCCCAGAGATATTGTTGGTATTCGGTAACCAGGCCATCCGGCAGGAACTGATTCCACAGGAAACGGTTTACCAGAAGAATGGCGTCGCCGCCCATATCCGGATAAAGATCGCCGGGGGTTTCCGGAATCCGGGTGCCGGAGGTGGCGGAAAAAAGCGTATCCAGATCCGGGTGAAGAGGCAGGTCATCGAGAATCTGGTTTAGCCCCGAGAGAACACAGCTGCAGTGGGCTGCCTGCTGTTTCAGCCGGATCACCTGCCAGGTCAGAAAAAATCCGGCTGTGGAAGGCTGTTCCAGCAGGGAGCGGATCACGGGGATAGAAAGACCTGCGTTCCGGTATTTTTTAATCAGCAGAAGCCGTTTTTCCTCTTCCTCTGAAAACTCATAATAACCGCTCTCCGGAGCCACGTCCGGGCGGAGCAGCCCCTCTTTTATATAAAAATGAATGTTTCGTTTACTGATCCCTGTTTTGCCGCTGATTTCCCGAAGTTTCATCCAATCTTTCCTCCTGTTCCGGATTGCCTTATAAAAAGTGTACACCTGAATGTATGCTTTTTCAATGTGTTTTTGTATAACCAGACCTATCTTTTGTGAAATGTGCATGAAATATTCTTTGGGTTCGGAAGTCTGCGCTGTGAAATTTGTGGAAGATTCCCTTTTGACTTTTCAGATGATGTACGGTGTAAACTGTATTAAAATCATAAATAGAAGCGGAGGTTGAAGCCATGTATGAAAAACTTTTCACCCCCATACGAATCAAGGGGCTGGAACTGAAAAACAGGGTGATACTGCCGGCAATGGGAACAAAATTTGCCGGAAAAGCAAGCTATGTAACGCAGCAGCTGATCGATTACCATGTTGCGCGGGTAAAAGGCGGATGCGGATTGAATATCGTAGAGGTATGTTCCGTGCATACGCCAAGTGCGCCGAGAGGATTCCTTTCCATAAGTGAGGACGAGTATGTTCCGGGCCTTAGGAGCCTTACCGACGCCATTCACGCGGAGGGAGGAAAGGCCGGACTGCAGCTGTGGCAGGGGAGTCTTGCCGTAGGAATGGATCAGACGGCGCAGATATTAGTCGCAAGCGATATGCCGGTAGGAAACGGGATCACACTCCCGGGCATTACGAAAGAGCAGATCGCTGAAATAGTGGAGTGCTATGGAAAGGCCGCAAAAAGGGCAGTGGACGCGGGATTTGACTGCATAGAATTCCATTGCGCTCACAATTATCTTCCGCATTCCTTTTTATCAGGCGGCATCAACCACAGGACGGACGAATATGGCGGAAGCTTCGAAAACAGAAGCCGTTTCCCGCTGGCATGCATCCGCTCGATCAAGGAGAATATCCCCGAGGATATGCCGCTTTTCATGCGGATCGACGCGCATGACGATTATCTCGAGGGCGGGCTGACCATAGAAGAGGTCATAGAATTTTGTAAGCTCGCGAAGGAAGCGGGTGTGGATGTCCTGGATATATCAAGAGGAAATATTCTGTCGGCAGGTCTGAAATACGAGGTGCCTCCCATCGATATACCGAAGGCGTTTAATATTGAAAACGCCGCTAAAATACGGAAGGCAACCGGAATGCTTACGGTGGGGGTAGGACGTATCAATACCCCGGAGCTGGCAGAGCGTATCCTTGAAGAAGACAAGGTGGATATGGTTGTTATGGGACGGGCGCAGCTGGCCGATCCTGAATTCTGCAGCAAGGCCAAGTCCGGGAATATAGACGATATTGATTACTGCGTAGGCTGCAACCAGGGGTGCTATGATGGGTTCGAAAGCCAGGATTCCCCCTGTATCACATGTTTACGGAACCCGGCCCTGGGAAGAGAAAGAGAATGTGAGATCGTTCAGACAGATAAGCCGGAGACGGTCCTTGTAGCAGGCGGGGGGATCGGCGGACTTGAGGCCGCGATCATCCTGAAAAAGAGAGGCCACAGCCCGATACTCTGTGAAAGCACAGATAAGCTGGGAGGGCAGTTCCTGACGGCAGGTGAAGCTCCCAGAAAAGAGGAAATGAAAAACGCCGTTATGGCAATGGCGGAAAAGGCGAAACGCCTTGGCGTGGATATCCGCATGAATACAGCGGTTACTCCGGAACTTATAGAAGAAATAAATCCGCATACGGTAATCAATGCCATAGGAGCTGTACCAATCATCCCCGATATTCCCGGAAAGGATAAAGATTTTGTCGTGGATTCCCACGATGTGCTTGACGGAAATGTGAGTGTAAACGGAAATGTCATTGTGATCGGCGGCGGAATGGTGGGTATGGAAACAGCAGAGTATCTTGCCGGCAAAGGAGCGAAAGTAACTGTTCTTGAGATGATGAAAGAGTTCTGTGCCGACATGGGCTCTACACGTAAGATCTGCGTGACGGAAAGCATATATCAGGAAGGGATCACTCCTGTAACAGAGGTGAAAGTTACAGAGATCGAAAATGGAAGAGTCGTTGGAGAAAAAGACGGCCAGAAAGTTGAATTTCCGTGTGACTACGCGGTGATAGCTGTCGGCGCTGTAAAACGCGATGGAAGAGCGCTGGAGAAAAAATGCAATGAGATGGGGATTGGCTATTATGAGATCGGCGACGCCGGAATGGCAAGGCGTGCGCTCAACGCAACAAGAGAGGCTTTTGACGCGGCCCTGAATTTTGACAAGCCGGAAGAGCATGCGTATGTAAGCCGTCCGAAGAAACTTGTATTTGTAACGGGAGCGACCGGCACCATGGGACAGGAGACCATGAAGCAGCTTCTTGCCAGAAGCAGCCGTTTTAAAGTAAGAATCCTTGCCCGCCCCTCTGAAAAGAACAAAACCCTGCTTAAAAAATACAGATGCCCGTCTCTTGAGATCGTTTGGGGAGACATGGCCGACTATGATACCATAAAGAAATGCGTTGACGGAGCGGAATATGTACTGCACATAGGAGCCATGGTGTCGCCTGCGGCAGACCAGTATCCGGAAAAGACACTGTATACCAATATCGGCTCCACTCTGAACATCATTAAGGCGATCAAAGAACAGCCGGATCCCGATAAGGTGCATCTGGTCTATGTGGGAACAGTCGCCATGACCGGAGGACGCACGGAACCTGTTCACTGGGGGCGTGTGGGAGATCCGATGAATCCTTCTATTTTCGATTACTATGCGCTTTCCAAAGTCTATTCCGAGCTGGCGCTTTTTGAATCCGGGCTGAAGCACTGGGTATCCATCCGCCAGACCGGGCAGCATCCCAGCAGCGAGGGCGCGGGGGAAGAGCCGATCATCTTCCATCAGCCGCCCAACAATGTGCTGGAATGGAGCACTTCCATCGAGTCCGGAATCTGCATGGCAAACGCCTGTGAGGAATGGGTGCCGGAATCGTTCTGGAGAAAAGCCTATAACCTGAGCAGCGGGGCAGGCTACCGGCTAGCCACCTGGGAACTCATGGATCTTAACCTGGGAGCTTTCGGGCTGGGACTGAAGGATCTGTTCGACTGCGATATGATCGCCCAGTACAATTTCCATGGACACTACTACAGCGACGGGGATCTGCTGGATGACGTCCTGCATTTCCGCTGTATTCCCGCGGAGCAGTACTGGGGAGGCGTAAAAGAGGAGATGCGCCGTATGGCTGCCAATCCCATGATCCGCGCCATGTTCCCCACCGGAGAGCAGATGAAAGCCCACAATATAGAAATCGGGCATAAGCGGATGGGAACCTACTGGATGTTTGAAAATAATGAGGAAAACTGGATCAAAGCTTTCTTTGGTTCCAGGGAGAAACAGAAGGCCATTGGCAGCTGGGACACCTACGATCTGCATCATCCCAGCGAGGAGGTTACCTATCTGGACCATGGATACGACGAATCCAAAAAGCTTGAGGATCTGACCCTGGAAGATCTGCGGAAAGCAGCCGAATTCCGGGGCGGAAAATGCCTGGCAGAGGAAATCCCGGATATTTATACGCCGATCCCCTGGCAGTGCGCGGACGGGCACGAATTCCAGATGTCGGTGAACGCGGTGCTGCAGGGAGGCCACTGGTGTCCGGAATGCTTGAAGCACGAATGGCGCTACGGAGAGATCGCAAAGAAAAATCCCTTCTACGCGCAGGTATGGACGCCGATCCATGGGGAGGGCGACGATTATGTGATTCCCATGGATTACAGCGGGTATGATATCTCAAAAGAACTGAAGGAAAAGCTGGGACTGTAAAAGAACGCAGGCTATGGGGAAGCCGCTTTATCAGGATTTATCAGGGATAGTATAAAAGATCTGGACGATATCCGGGAAGCTGTGGTAAACTGTGTGCTGGGACGGAGGAAACAACCATGCAGAAACATACCTCAGAAGAGAGAAAACCATGAATTTTTTGTTTGTCGCGCTTGGCGGCGCTTTGGGAGCAATGGGAAGATATGCCATCAGTCAAATTCCGGCAAAAGGCAATTTTCCCATTTTAACACTGGCTACAAACTTGTTAGGAGCTGTCCTTATCGGCTTTATTGTCGGAATATCCGAAAGAAATCCTGAAACTTCCCCACATATGATTCTATTTTGGAAAACCGGCGTCTGCGGCGGATTCACTACATTTTCTACCTTTTCGCTGGAGGCTCTCACTTTATTCGAAAATAAATCTTATGCACCGGGAGTGATTTATGTGATTCTGAGCGTCGGATTATGCATTTCAGGCGTATATCTGGGGAGAAAAATGGCCGCGGCTCTTTAAAGATCCTGCGGATATTTCAGGAGATTGACGCGATCCGTTTTGTAAGAAACGCATTGAAATATTCAATAGGATTGACAAAAGCGGCAAATGGAAAGTACTATGTTAAGGTATTGAGGGTCAGAATATTGTAAAGTGAGGAGTTTTCAGATGAAAAATGTGTTTGGAGCTGATAAAGGATTATCCGGAAGAGATGGACGACATGATTGCCTGCTATTGTATCGGGTGGGCGCTGACTAAGGAGGACGTGGAAGAATATCCTCAGCTTGTGCCTGCATCTGGAGAAACCGATACGGGCGTGGTTGTATGCTTCAGCTCAGAGGCGGAGGAAATTACCGATTCGTTCTTTATTCCGGAGGGCAGATGGTCATATAGTATTAATCCGTTAAATTGGAAGACTGACAGCACGCCCGCGGACAAAGAATTAAACCTGGGCGCATGCTTTACTGATTATGAAGGAAATATTACTGAGGAAATCCCGCATTTGACCGGGGCCTATATTGATCCGGAGAGGGGGCTTTAGTTCTGTAAAACAAAAAAGTGCCGCCAGTTCCTCTTTTTGAGGTGCTGACAGCACTTTTTCTGTATGAATAGTGTTATATTTAAGATGCCAGGGTCAAAAGGCCTAAACCCGCATGAGCTTGCTCATAAGTGAGGTTAAGGCCTTGGGACCCACCCTAATATGAGCATAAAAGTGGGATGCATATCCCACGATATGCGAATATTGGGTGGGATTGTGGGAGTGCGCGGCGGGACCATTGCGCACGCGGCCAATGAAAATGCGGAGATTCCTGGGAGGGTGCAGATCCAAAATATTCCGCTTTTATATTGTTCTTGACTTTTCTGAAAGATCGGTTATATATATACGTTAAAGCAAACAGGATTCCCTGAAAGGTGAAAGTATCCTGAACACTTTTGTTTGTTTTGGCATCCCTATATTCTTATGAACAAGAGAGGAAAAGACATGCTTAAAATTGAGAATCTCACAAAAACCTACGGTACGAAAAAGGCTGTGGACAACCTGTCCCTGCATATCCTGCCGGGTCAGATCTACGGTTTTATCGGGCACAACGGCGCCGGAAAAACAACCACGATCAAAGCCTGCTGCGGGATCCTTCAGGCCGATCAGGGGGAGATCTATATCAACGGCGTTTCTGTGAAAACCGATCCCCTGACTGCCAAAAAGTGCCTGGCGTATATTCCGGACAACCCGGACCTTTACGAATTCATGACCGGCATACAGTTCCTGAATTTTGTCGCGGATATTTACGGCGTAAGCGCCGATGTCCGCCAGGAGCGCATCCGCAGATACGCGGATATCTTTGAGCTTACCCAGGATCTGGCGCAGCCGGTTTCCGCGTATTCCCACGGAATGAAGCAGAAACTGGCCATCATTGCTGCCTGGATCCACGAGCCCAAGCTGATCATTATGGACGAGCCCTTTGTAGGCCTTGACCCGAAAGCCTCCCACACGCTGAAGCAGATGATGAGAGAGGTGTGCGGCCGAGGCGGGGCGATCTTTTTCTCCACCCATGTTCTGGAGGTCGCCGAGAAGCTCTGCGATAAGATCGCCATTATCAAAAACGGAGTCCTGATCCGTTCCGGCTCCATGGAGGAAGTAAAAGGAGACTCTTCGCTGGAAGAAGTATTTCTGGAACTGGAGGCGGAAAAATGACCAGAGTTTTGCTGAAAAAACAGATGCTGGAGGTTTTTTCCTGGCTGTACCGGGACAGCAAAAAGGGGACGAACCGGTCAAAATCCGGGATCATCGGATACAGCGTGCTTTACTTATGCCTTTTTGCCGTGGTGGGGGTCGTCTTTTTTATGACGGCGTATACCATGGCGCCGCTGATCACCATGGGCTTCGGCTGGCTGTATTTCGCCATCATGGGTCTGATCACCATCTGTATGGGGGTGGTGGGCAGTGTCTTTAACACCTATGCGTCCCTGTATCTGGCGAAGGACAACGATCTGCTGCTTTCCATGCCGATCCCGTCGCGCAGGATCATTTTTGTCAGGCTTTTTGGAGTGTTTATCATGGGCCTGCTGTATGAGCTGATCGCCCTTGTGCCCACGCTGATCGTCTGGTTTATGAACGTGGAGTTCGGTCCGGCTGTTTTCTTCTGTACCCTGATCACCTCCGCCATGATCTCGCTTTTTGTGCTGGTCCTGTCGGCGGTGCTTGGCTGGGTAGTCGCTCTCATCTCCGGAAAGATGCGGCGCAAAAACATAACCACGGTGCTTCTGTCCCTTGTGTTCCTTGTGGCCTATTTCTTATTTTACTCCAAAGCCTTCGATTACCTGCAGGCAATCACAAGCAGCCCTGAGGGCGCCGGAGCTATGGTGAAGAACGCCCTTTACCCCTTCTATCAGATGGGGCTTGCCGCGGAAGGCAATATCACCGCCACGGTCATTTTCGCGGTCTTCGTCTGCGCGCTGTTTGCCCTGGTATACGCGGGAGTCTCCCGTAGCTTTATCAGACTCGCCACCGCCAACAAGGGCGCGGCGAAAACAAAATATAAAGAGCGCAGAGCCAGAATGCGTTCCGCGGATACCGCTCTTCTGATCAAAGAGCTGAAGCGGTTTACCGGGAGCGCGGTCTATATGCTCAACTGCGGCCTGGGCCTGGTGTTCTTTATCGCCGCTGCCATCGCTCTGCTGTGGTTCCGGGAGGACGTCTTCCGTGCAGCCTATGAACTGGTGGGAACGGATAAAGACGCTCTCTGCCTTGCGGGGGCTGCCGCTGTGTTTGTCCTGTGCTCCATGGTGGATATTTCTTCTCCCTCGGTTTCCCTGGAAGGGAAAAATATCTGGATCGTCCAGTCCCTTCCGGTTTCGCCGGCCCAGGCGCTTATGGCCAAGGTGCGCCTGCATGTGCTGCTTACCCTGGTTCCGGCCGCCGTGTTTTTCCTGGTCGTGGAAATCCTGGTTCGGCCCTCCGCTGCTATGGCCCTGCTGTTGCCGGCGGTTTCTGTGCTTTATATCCTTTTCTCCGCGGCCTTCGGCGTATTTCTCAATCTGAAAGCGCCCAACCTTACCTGGAAAAATGAAACGGTCCCCATCAAGCAGAGCATGAGCATGGTGGTATCCATTTTTGGAAGCTGGGGGATCACAGCCGTTCTGTGCGTTCTTTACTTCCGCCTGGCGGGGATTTTCAGCCCTGCGGGATACGCGCTGCTGGTGGCCGCCCTATTGCTGGTTCTGTCCCTTCTGCTTCTCCGGTGGATCAAAACCAGAGGCGCGGAAATCTTCGCTTCTTTATAAGAGCGTATGAAAAAAGCCTTCCGCTCACAGGAACTCATAAAGAATTCCTGGGGCAGAAGGCTTTTTCTGATGGTGCGCCTGGCGGCGCACGTTTCTTAAGGTTGCAGGAACTGCAGAAAAAGTAACGCTGCTCAGCGGCATCAAAGCTGTATTTACCACCAGAAATCTGATCGTTGTCTGCCTGGCGGGATTCTTCTACATGTTTCTGAACCTAGGCGTTTCTACCTGGGCTAATTTTTGCCGCCTAAAAATAAAAAAGCCTTGTTTGTGACGCTGCGTAATGATTTATAATAGGTGTCAGGAGGTAAATAATGATGGCAAAGTACAGAGCAATTCCGCAAGGATTTATGACAGTCGGCGAAGTAGCAAAGAAAATGGGCGTTACCGTCCGTACTCTGCAATACTATGATAAAGAAGGTCTGCTTTCCCCAACGGCAGAAAGCGAAGGCGGACGCAGGCTTTATACCGATAAAGATCTGATTACACTTCATCAGATTATATCTTTGAAATCCCTGGGCTTTTCTTTGAATGATATAAAAGAGCGGCTGATTTCTTTGGAAACACCGGCTAACGTTGCAAATGCTCTTACAGAGCAGGCAGATGATATACGAAAAAAAATAGAACAGCTTCAGGCTTCTTTGTCGGCAATCGAACAGTTAAAAGCAGAAGTTTTGCAGATGCAGACGGTCAATTTTAAAAAGTATGCCGATATTATCGTCAATCTGCAAATGAAGAATGAATTTTATCCTCTTATTAAGCGTTTCGATGATGATACGCTCGACCATATACGCAGTAAATTTGATAAGGAAAGCGGCTTGGATTTTATGGACAGATTTAACCGCCTGAGTGATGAAATCGTACAGCTTCAAAAAGAAAATGTACCGCCTGAAAGCGAAAAATGCCAGAAGGTTATGAAAGAATATTGGGGCTTGATTATGGAGTTTACAAATGGCGATATGAGTATGCTTCCGAAATTGATGGAAGTCGG
>ERZ1090860.648-NODE-649-length-20313-cov-5.481489_pt1 | contig 20313 bp, 13 predicted proteins | sample MGYA00478483_ERZ1090860 | MGnify/ENA primary metagenome ERZ1090860 (study PRJEB33644, sample SAMEA5815741) | chicken gut metagenome | biome: Chicken; feature: Gastrointestinal Tract; material: Caecum | place: Ireland | collected 2019-01-01 | study: A study of the...
GCCGGTAGCAGTTTCATATTTTCTGTGATAAAATTAGAACTGGAATTTTTTGATAAATACAATACATCAGGATAAGGTACAGAGGTGATTTCAATGTACATTGCAGATTTACATATTCACTCCCGATATTCCAGGGCAACGAGTAAAGAATGTACGCCGGAATATCTGGATCTCTGGGCACGCAGAAAGGGGATTCATATAGTCGGGACAGGAGACTTTACTCACCCGGCATGGCGTGAGGAACTGGCAGAGAAACTGGAGCCTGCAGAGGACGGCCTTTATGTCCTGAAGAAGGAATACCGGATCAAAGACAGTGAAGTCCCCGGTGGGATGATCCCCCGCTTTGTCATCACCGGAGAGATCAGTTCAATCTATAAGAAAAACGGAAAAGTGCGCAAGGTTCACAGCCTGATCCTGCTTCCGGGGATGGAGGATGCGGAGAAGATCTCAGCAAAGCTGGAGCAGATCGGGAATATCCACTCAGATGGCCGGCCGATCCTGGGACTGGACTGTCATGACCTTCTTGAGATCATTCTGGAATTGTGTCCGTCTGCTGTTTATGTTCCGGCTCATATCTGGACTCCGCACTTTTCTCTGTTCGGCGCGTTTTCCGGGTTTGACAGTGTGTCGGAGTGTTTTGAAGATCTGACGCCCTATATTCATGCTGTAGAGACAGGACTTTCCTCGGATCCGCCGATGAACTGGCGTGTGTCCGCGCTGGATCGTTTTCAGCTGATCTCTAATTCAGATGCACATTCGCCTGCAAAACTTGGACGGGAGGCAAACCTGTTTGATATCCCAATGTCTTACAACGCTCTTGCAGATGCGATCCAGACAGGGGCCGGCCTTGACGGCACTATTGAATTTTTCCCGGAAGAAGGAAAATATCATATGGATGGGCACAGGAAATGCAATCTTTGTCTGACGCCTTCCGAGACTATGAAATATAACGGAAAATGCCCTGTATGCGGGAGGAAGATTACCATCGGAGTGTCCCACCGGGTAGAGGAACTGGCTGACCGGGAGGAAGGATATATCAAAGAAAACGCAAAGCGATTTGAGAGTCTGGTCCCTCTTTCTGAAGTGATCGGAGCATCCATCGGAGCGTCATCGTCAAGCAAAAAGGTGGACCGGGAGTACAAACGTCTCCTGACGGAACTGGGACCAGAGTTTGAGATTTTGCGGAACCTGCCCCTGGAAGAGATCCGGCAGGCAGCAGGTACGCGGATCGCGGAAGGGATTGAACGGCTCCGGAAGGGGCAGGTGGAGCGGATACCGGGATTTGACGGAGAGTATGGAGTGATCAGGCTGTTCAGCGCAGAGGAGCTGAACAACACGGAAGGACAGATGAACTTTTTTGATATGCTGGGAGTGCCGAAAACGGAAACCATACCTTCAAACAGAAAGAAGGCTAAGGACAGGGACAGTGTCGGAAAGCCGGATGAGCATTCAGAACTTTCCGAAGCAATGCAGGCGGATCCTCTGAATTCGGAAACGGAAAATGCCCGGATACTGAAATCAGAGGATAGCCAGCCTGCCAGACTGATGAATGCAGGCACGGAGAAACCGTCCGCTCCGGTCCTGAACCCGGAGCAGGCGTATGCGGTGCGCTGTACTTCACCCCGGATCGCCGTGAAGGCAGGTCCCGGAACAGGAAAGACAAAGACTCTGGTCTCCCGGCTGCGCTATCTGCTGGAATACCGGAAAGTGAAGCCGTCAGATATCACTGCGGTCACTTTCACTAACCAGGCAGCCGCCGAGATGAGGGAGAGAATCGAGCGGGAAACAGGAAAGAAACAGGCGGCACGTGCCATGCAGATCGGCACATTTCATGCGATCTGTCTGGAGTTTCTGAAGGCCCAGGGAGAGGCTCCAGTACTCATGACCGAGGAGGAACAGCGCAGACTGTCCGAAGAGACGATCGTGGAGAGCGGTATCTCCATAAGTGCGAAACGGTTCCTGGAGGCAGTTTCAAGATGTAAGTCGGTAACAGCAGCAGAAGAGGCGATGCCTGCAGAAGAGAAGATATCGGAAGAGGAATGGAAGAAAGCATGGAATCTTTACGAGAAAAAGAAAGAAGAGAGGAATCTGTGGGACTTTGATGATCTTCTGCTGCGGACGATACAGCGGATCGAAAATGGCAGGACGGCAGAAGGATGGGAAAAGAAATTCCGCTATCTGCTCGTAGATGAGTTTCAGGATATCGATCCGGTTCAGTTCCGTCTGGTAAAACTGTGGAGCTCTGCGGGAAGGGAACTGTTTGTGATCGGGGATCCGGATCAGTCTATTTACGGATTCCGGGGAGCAGATGCGAAATGTTTTGATAAGCTGAAGAAAGAATACAGTGACTTTGAATTCATAACGCTGAAAGAAAACTATCGTTCCTCTCCGCAGATCCTGAATGTGGCGATGGCTGTGATATCTCAGGAAGAACGTGGAGCCGGAGCGGTTTCGGGTGAGAGCCGGCGGGAGGAAATTCCATATCGCAGTAACGGACAACAGGTACTTCGCCCCAACTGTCCGGACAATCTGCCGGTCCGGTTGATCCATGCAGGCAGTCCGATGGGAGAGGCTGTTTTTATCGCGAAAGAAATCAACCGTCTGGTTGGCGGTATCGGAATGCTGGAGGCCCATGAGAACGCGTGGGAGAGGGGAGAGCGCAGAGTCAGGGGATTTGACGAGATCGCTGTTCTGTGCAGGACCCATCACCAGGCGGAACTGGTGGAGAAATGCCTGAAGAAGGAGAGTATTCCTTATATCGTGGCGGGACGGGAGGAGTTTCTGAAAGCGGGTACAGTGCAGGAATGTCTCTGTTTCTTCCGCTATCTGGAAAACCCGGAGGATATTGAAGCGATGAAAAGCGCAGCAGAGCAACTCTGGAACCTGGAGTGGAATGAGATGACAGGAGAGGTGATCCGGTCTGCGGCGGAGAAATTCAGACCTCTGTATCAGAAGAAAAAGCCGCAGAAATTTGTGGAGCAGTGGATGGAGGAGATGGGGCTGTCGGAGGATCCGGCGATGCAGAAACTTCTTCAGATGACCGTATTCTATAAGACCATGCCGGAGTTTATGAAAGCTCTCAGTCTGGGAGTAGAGAGCGATCTGAGACGGTGCGGAACAAAGAAGTATACGTCCGGTTCGGTTACCATCATGACACTCCATGGTTCAAAGGGACTGGAGTTCCCGGTGGTATTTATCTATGGTGTGGATCAGGGCTCGATTCCTCTGGAAAGTGAAAAGCATCCCTCTGATATAGAAGAGGAGAGAAGGCTGTTTTATGTGGGGATGACCCGGGCGAAGGAGGAACTGCTCCTCACAACATCTGGAGAAATGTCGAAGTTTCTTAAGAAACTTCCTGATGGAATGGTAGAAGAAAATGTAGAGAAAAGGAAAAAAGAAGAGAACTGGCATCAGATGAGCCTGTTTGAGATATAGGATGGAGCATGAAAGAAGCTGCGGCAAGCGGGAGAAAAAGAGGATCCCGTCTGGCTGCAGCTTATTTGTATTAAAGAGAAAACTTTTTGCTGTCCGTAAGGTGAAAGTTCTTCCCGGACTATACAGTATGTGAAAAGATGTTTAGGATGATGTCCCATGTCCCTGGGAATCTTTCCAGGATCGCCTCCCGGATCACATCCGGAGAAACCGGGGAATTGATGTCAAAGACGATATCTCCGTTCGCGGCATCTCCAATGGCGATGACTGCCTGTGCGGCTCCTCCCGCAGCAATCTTCTGAGCCACCGCCGCTCCGCCGAGAGCGTAGATGCCAAAGGCGCCGCCGCCCACTGCGAAGATTCCGAGAGCAAGTCCCCCCACTGCGACAATTCCCACGGAAAATCCCCCAAGGGCGAGCAGAAGTCCTACGGACAGTCCGCCGAAGGAGAAAATTCCTGCGGAGATCCCGGTGTGCACTGTCTCCGATCCGGTATCTTTTGCTGTTCTTCCTACGAGTTCATCTATGGATATCTGGAACAGGTCAGCAAGCAGCATCAGTTTATCCATCTCCGGAGTAGTAATACCAAGCTCCCATTTAGATACAGTCTGGCGGGTGACGCCAAGCTTTGATCCGAGCTGTTCCTGGGAGAGTCCCTGCTGTTTTCTTAATGTAATAAGTTGTTCCTGAAAAGTCATGTTATTGTTTCCTCCTGTCGGTTGTGGTCAGACTTTGCCAGTGCACCGTTTCTGTCTGTTGAAAAAAGCATACCAGAAGGTGTCACTTAAGTCTACCATCGGAGGATGGAAGTTTGTCAACTTAAGTTAACATGCAGGAAATCAGCCTTTATAACCGAGCGGAAGGCTCTCCCAACGCTCTTTCAATTTATAGGCGATATCCTTGGGCTGGCGCTGACGTGTAAATACGCCCTTCTTATTGCCGTTGACGCGCATGATCCCCTCGGTTGTCTGGAAATCGGCAAAGTTCCAGATCTGCTCCCCTTTGACAAAGTCGTAGGAATCAAATACGTTGTTGTTCATCTTAAGATATTCCGCCTGATATTCCTGACTCCACATCACAGAGGGAAGCTTGTGCTCGGAGGAAAGCGTGTCCGCACCGTACTCGGTGAAGATAAACGGTTTATTCAGATCCAGCGCTTTCCATGCGTCCATTTCCTGGCGGAAGAGTTTTTCCGCGACGGAGATATCGTACCCGCCGCTCACGTACCATCCGTAGTAGCGGTTCAGAGCGATGATATCGCTGAACTGGAAGCACTTGCATTTATCGGGAGTGGAGTTCATTACCATGGCAAAGGTACGCGGACGTTTCTGCGGATCCAGTGCGCGCGCTCTGTCAAAGATTTCTTTAAAATAGGGAACCGCCGCATCGCTTGTAGTCTCTGGCTCGTTTAAGAGGCTCCATGCGATGACGCTGGGGTGGTTTTTATCTCTTGTGATCATTTCTTCCACTGCACGCAGATGTGCCTGGAGCAGGATCGGAGTCGTTTCTTTTTCAAAGAATGCAGTCTGTTTTCCGGTGCTCGCCTCCATGAAGTTCATCAGACTCTCGAACAGACCGACCGCGGGAACTTCATCGATGATAAGGAAACCTTCCCGGTCAGCCATCTGATAGATCTCCTCGCTGTACGGATAGTGGGAGGTGCGGAAGGAGTTGGCGCCGATCCATTTCATCAGCTCAAAATCTCTCTTCATCACACCGATATTGAATCCGCGGCCGACAATGTCGCTGTCTTCGTGCTTCCCGAAACCTCTGAGATATACCGGTTCCCCGTTTACCAGGATATCTGTGCCTTTTACTTCCACGGTACGGATGCCGATGTCCTGAGTGTATTCGTCGAGGATCTCGCCTTCGTCCACGATACGGATCACCATATGGTACAGATAAGCATTCCTTACTTTCCACAGATGAGCGTCCTTTACTTCCAGAACACCTTCTTTTCCTTCGCAGTACGCCACCTGTTTTCCTTCTTTATCCAACAGTTCTACAGTTACCGGATGATCTCCGGTCGTCTTTACTGCATAGGATATCTTTGCATCCGGACCGCGCAGTTCGTTGACAGTATCAATGTCAAAAATGGATTCCTTTGGAAGCGCCGTCAGCCAGACGGACCGCTGCAGACCGGAATAGTTGAAGAAATCAAAGTACGGCTTGCACATTTTCTTTCCCGTCGGAAGGGTAACGGTCTGACCGCAGGGAATGTTTGTCACAGTCAGTTCGTTGTTGACCTTGACTACCACTTTGTTATATGCGTTGTAATGGACAAGATCAGTTACATCCGCACAGAACGGGAGAAATCCGCCCTCATGTTCCGCAGCATTGATCCCGTTTACATATACGGTTGCGCGGTGGGTTGCGGCGCCGAAACGGACGAGAACCTGTTTCCCTTTCCACTCGCCCGGAACGAAGATCTCCTTCTCATACCAGAGATCTCCCGTATACTCCCGGATGTCCTTGTCCGTGTAAAAGTCCTGAAAACTTGCGGGTACGGGGATCATATCCTCTCCGGGGATCCCTTCCTGCCAGTTGTTATTTTCTCCATTTGAATCCCAGTCAAGGCAGAATTTCCACATGCCGTCCAGAGAAACGGCGCGGCGTGATACGGATTCACGGGGATACAGCATTGAATAGTTAAGCATTACAGTTACCTCCTTTTTGAATGCTTTGGCAGCAGCGACCTGTTGCCTTACGCTGCGGTACGGTCTCTGATACCTGTGGCCGCAGTCCGGAACATGAGTATAAGTATACGGTATTCCTGAATATGATGTGAGGAAAATTTTTTGATGCTTTCGCACATTTTTTACTTTTTGTTGAAACAACCTAAAAATTGTATGATAATAGAAAATAAATGTACGATTAGTTGTGGAAAAGAAAAAGGAGAGGAGTTTTGGCTCATTGGCCCTTATATGCTGACAGAACTCTCCAGGGAGATGATCCTCGATATCGCGGAGCGCATCTCCTTTCCGCAGGATCAGTACCGGCGCCTTGAACAGTTTTATATGGGACTGCCGCGGATCCTTGATGAGAGCGTGCTGCTTTCCATTGTGAACTCGTTTGGCGAATGCATATGGGGAGGAATAGATAATTTCCGTCTTCAGGATATGGACAGCTCAGGTTCTGTTGATTTTAGGACAGGAGAGGAAAAGGATGGAAGTATGGCGGAGGAGCCGCAGCAGATCATGAAGATCCTTGAGGAGAGGTATGAGGAGGAGAACAGGCTGATACGGGCTGTGGCGAAAGGTCAGGCCCACAGAGCGGAGGCGTTTATGAATGGTTTCGCAGTTCAGTGGATGGAGCGCAGAACGCCGGACCGGCTCAGAAATGCAAAGAACTATCTCATCATCCTGAATACTCTTCTGAGGAAAGCAGTGGAAAGTGCGGACGTGCACCCGATCCATATTGATGAGATGTCCTCCCAGTTTGCCCGGAGGATTGAACAGCTCACATCGGAGAAGGGGGTGATCCCGCTCAGCAGAGAAATGGTGCGGAAATACTGCCTTCTGGTGACAAACCACTCCATGAAGGACTATTCCCTGCTGGTGCGAAAGGTCCTGACCCGGATTGATATGGACCTGACCGCGGATCTAAGCCTGAAAGCCAGGGCGGCGGAGCTGGGAGTAAACGCCAGCTATCTCTCTACCCTTTTTAAAAAGGAGACGGGAAAGACTCTGACGGAATACGTAAACGGAAAGAGGATTGAGCAGGCGGTTTTTCTATTAAATTCCACCCGGCTCCAGATCCAGACGATTGCGCAGCGTTGTGGGATCCCGGATGTAAATTACTTCACCCGGCTTTTCAAGGCGGCAGTCGGGAAAACACCAAAAGAGTACAGGGACAGCATTTCCATATAGAGGATGTTGCTATGCGGCAGGCGACAAAAACGGTCACCGGATGTCAGGCTAGGTCCGGATTCTGGCTCGCCGCAGTCGCAAATAAGGGCGTGTCACACTGAGTGCGGCACGCCCTTGCCCGGCTATGCGGTAATGATTTCCGTCAGGGCTCCAAGCAGATCCGGTTCCAGTTCCATTGTCTGGAGCTGAGACAGGAGGATCAGGCGGTCCCCGGCGTTTTCGATCAGCTGGTACAGCGTATCTTTCAGGACGAAGGAGATCTCCGCCTGGTTCAGGAAGTCAAAAGCTTCTTTGACTATATCATTTTCTGCTTCTGACACATCCTTTACGAGAATGCGGACCCGCGCGTCGGAGGGGATATCCTCCAGGGTGCAGGTGAGCGTGCGGGTATCCGGTTCATAGAAAGGATGGCTGTCGGGAGCATCAGTGAATCCGTTCACGAATACGGAGACACGGTTTTCGCAGGACGTTACCCCGTGGATCTTTACGGTGTAGGTCCGCTTTTCCGGGATCAGCCCAACCGTACCCTGCGCTCCTCCGATCACGAATTCGGCATCTGTTCCCCAGGAGAAAGCCAGATCGGTGGTCACGCAGACTCCCTTCTTGTATTCCTCCGAAATATTGTCGTCCTCATAGAGTGTGAAGTGTCCGTCTGCTCCTGCATAGACGTGGATGCACAGATTCGCCGGATTGCTCCCCGCATCATGGATATCGCCGGTTGTCGGGATAATGGCGCCTGCCTTTGCAAGGACAGGAATGGAATTGATACCGCGATACATCATGATATTCCGGTTTCCGCGATACTTCCTCTCTGTGAAGATATCGTAGAAGACACCGTCAGGGAGCCACACCTTTGTCTTTGCCGCGTTCAGCCCGGAGATCCGGGGTGTTGTGACAGGGGCGGCGATCAGTTCGCTTCCGAAGGCATACTCGTTGGGAACGTGGTATGCTTCCTCTGTCTCAGGATAGTTGTAGTACATCGGCAGCATCAGCGGGATATCCTCTTCGTATGCCCGATGGTCCATGGTGTAGAGATAGGGGATGAGACGATGGCGCAGCCGCAGGAAATCCTCCATCATGGAGCGGATCTCCGGTTTATACCTCCAGGGCTCCTTCCCGTTGAACTCGCTGCTGCTGGAGTGCAGGCGCATGATCGGGGAAAACACGCCGAACTGCAGCCATCTTCCTGCCATCTCGTCGTCTTTGTACCCCAGCATATGGCCGCCGATGTCATGACTCCACATACCGTAGCCGATGTTGGACGCCGTGGCCGTAAAATACGGCTGGAAGTCCAGAGATTCCCAGGTGATGATCGTATCACCGGAGAATCCGACGGGGTACCGGTGGCTCCCCGGTCCCGCATATCTGGAGAACGTCATGGGACGTTTCCCGTCTCTTCCGTTGTCCAGATAGTGATAATGGTTCAGCATCCACAGGGGATCCAGTCCTTCGACCTTGCTGATCCCTCCGGACTGCCAGTCGATCCACCAGAAATCAACGCCTTTTTCTTCCTCCGGATGAAGGACATGTTCAAAAGCCGCCTCAAGGAAATGCGGATCTGATATATCAAACACGACCGGCTGTTCTGTTTTCGGATCTATCCCCATCGCCTCCGCCATCCGGGGATAGGCATCCTCAAAGGCACGGATCCCGTCGGCGGGATGAAGGTTCAGTGTGATGTGCATGTTCCGGTCATGGAGCCATTTCATGAAGCCCTCCGGGTCAGGGAAGAAATCCCGGTTCCATGTATATCCGGTCCAGCCGCTTCCGTATTTCGGATCGATATCCACAAGGTGCCAGTCCATGTCGACCACTGCGACAGAGAAAGGAATATCTTCTTTTTCAAACCGTTCCATCAGAGCCTTGTAGGATTTTTCCGTGTACTTGTAATAACGGCTCCACCAGTTGCCCAGGGCGTATCTCGGGATCATCGGGGTCTTCCCGCACAGATGGCAGAAGTCTTTCAGCGCCTGAAGATAATCGTGGCCGTAAGCCCAGAAATAAATGTCTGTGCATCCTTCCTGACGGGGCTCAACCCATCCGTCTTCCCTCAGCGCCAGGGAGCGGCTGTCGTCCATCACGGAAAATCCGTTCCGGCTTATGATGCCGTGTTCCAGCGGGATGGCGCCGTCCGCCACATCCAGTGTGCGGGCCGTTCCACCCAGATCTTCGAAGTCTTCTCCGTAGTGCCAGATGCTGTGGTATGCGCTGTAATCTCCGATGGCCTGGACAGACAGACCATTGGGTGAAAATTCTTTTTTATTGTAGATCAGATGGGCTTTCGCCGTGATGATCTCCAGGGAATCTTCCGTTTCAATGCACTGGAATGCGGAAACGGGGAAATCCCTGTTCCACACGGACTGTGTGGCGCGGTCCTCAAAGACGCCTTCCGGGGAATACTCAAGTCTCAGCAGGCTCTCTGTCAGGACGCTGATGCGCCAGCAGTCTCCTTTGACGATATTTTCAGGTTTTGTTTCAGGATGGGTAGCTGCGATCAGTTCAGGTCTCATATAAACACTCTCCTATCTCAGATTTTATGATGAAGGCGTCAAAAAGTCTTTTGACGCCTGCTGCGTTTAGCCTTTTACCGCTCCGGCTGCAACACCTGCAACGAAGCGTTTCTGGAAGATAACGTAAACGATGATGACCGGCAGGATCGAGATCGTGGTTGCCGCGAACAGTCCGCCGTAATCTGTGGAATACCGCCCGTTGAACAGGGTAAGTCCCACGGCGAGGAGCTGTTTCTTTTCGCTGTCGATCATCAGGTACGGCCAGAGGTAATCCTCCCATACCCAGAGGAACTGGAAAATCGCGATGGCGGAAATTCCGTTTTTGCACAGCGGGAGGACCAGTTTATGGAATGTCTGGAACTCATTGGAACCGTCCATCCTCGCCGCCTCGATCAGTTCGTCAGGGATCGATTCCATGTTCTGTTTCATCATGAAGATTCCGAAGCCGCTGACCATGACCGGCAGGATCAGGGAGATGTACGTATCCTGGAGACCTGCCTCCATAAACATGGTGTAACGCGGGATGATGGTGACCGACCAGGGGACCATCATGGTCATCATGACAAATCCGAAGATGATATTTTTACCTTTAAACTGATATTTTCCGAGTACATAGCCGCACAGGCAGCTTGTGTAGATCACGATCACTGTGACCGCCACGGCGATAAAGATACTGTTCAGAAAATATCTCAGGAAATCAAATGTCTGCTGGAGGTTCAGGTAATTGTCTACGATCGCCTCCTGAGGGATCAGCGTCTGCACGATGGACTGGATCTCATTGTTTGTCTTAAAGGAAGAGAGCACCATCCATACGAACGGGAAGACAGTGACGACTCCCAGCAGAGCAAGCACGATATATAAAGCTGTTTTCAGTGTCTTGTGTTTCATATCCTGACCCCCTTAACTCTCATTTGCGCCGGTGACCTTGAATGAGATCACGGTGAATATCGCGGTCAGCACGAGGATAAACAGTGAGATGGCTGACGCGAAACCGAAGTTATACTGCTTGAACGCCTGGTCATAGACAAGGTAGGAACTTAAGTAGGTTGAGGTTCCGGGACCTCCTGTGGTCATGACCAGTACAGGGACATATGCCTGCAGATAGGAAATGATGGAAGTCACCACTACGAAGAGCATGGTCGGCTTCAGGAGAGGCAGAGTGATGTACCGGAATGTCTGCCATGCATTTGCCCCGTCGATGCTTGCCGACTCGTAACAGTCGGAAGGAAGGGAGAGCAGTCCGGACAGGAAAAGGATCACAGCGTATCCGAAGTCCTTCCAGATCGTCATCACCATCAGCGCAATGAGAGCGAACCTGCTGTCATACAGCCAGTTGATATCCAGCCCGAAGATATTGTCGATCAGTCCGAACTGGGGATTGTACATGATCTTCCATACATAGGCAACAGCCACCAGCGGCGTCACGGTAGGCATGTAAAAGATCGTGCGGAACAGTGTCTTGTGCTTCATCAGTTTGGAGTTGAGCGCGTAGGCGATCGCAAGTCCCAGAAAGACACGGAAAATGACAACGACTACGCAGAAGATCACGGTGTTGATCATGGACTGCCAGAACGTCGGATAGGAAAACATCCGGATGTAATTGTCCAGCCCGATCCAGTTGTAAGTCTGATTCAGCGGGTTCCACTGATGGAAGCTGCCCGCTACGACGATGATCACAGGGATGATAAGGAAGATCGTCATATAGATGATGAGGAATCCCATCGCGATATTCCGCATCCAGATCTCGCTTTTACTTTGAAGCGGTCTTCTTTTGAACATAAATTTCCCCTCCTTTACTCTTCATAGTACGCGTAGAGACTTTCACTTGAAGTGAAGTCTGAGTTTGCAAGGTCAATATCGATCGTATCCGCGGCGGTCTTCAGGGCATCATCGATGCTTTTGCCGTTGTACAGGATGTCCTCGCCGGCGATCTTCATATTGTTTTCTACCGTGGAGGGCATTGCACCCGGCCAGATGTAGCGGTCAATGTGAGGGCCGACAGTCCTGACGATCGGGGTGTCTTTCAGCTCCGGCGCGTCCATAAGAGATGTTTTCGCGGGAACAAGACCGCCTTCCTGGCTGAGCCGGATCTGAACATCATCGCTGGCGAAGAAGAAACGGATGAAATCCTGCGCCACTTCCTTCTGTGCATCATTGGCGTTCTTGTTGATACCCGGAGTGGACTCGCCGTTATAGCGGTAGTATGCGTAAGGTGTATCGCCGTCCTGAGTCGGGATCTCAAAGGTTCCGTAGTCGATATCCGGAGCGTTCTGGGCAAGGTTTCCTACGAAGAAGCCCCAGGCAAATACGATCGCGCTCTGGCCCTGATAGAAACTCTGATCATAATTGGTGCCAAAATCCTTGTCGCCTACATGATATTTTTCATAGAGGTCGACCAGGAAGGAGACGGCATCTTTCATACCGTCGCTGCTTACAAGGGATTCTTTCCCGTCTGCGGAGAAAAGATTGTCTCCGAACTGGTAGTTCAGACCGATGACTGTGGAGTTAAAATAGTTGTTGTAGTTGTATCCGGCCTGGATCATGTTTCCGTTCTCATCGAACTTTGTCAGTTTCTGAGCCACTTCGATAAATTCGTCCCAGGTCTTCGGGATATCATCGTCTGTCAGTCCTGCTTCCGCCCAGAGCTCTTTGTTATAGTAGTACATACCGGTGGAAAGCCCGTAATCTGCATAGTAGATATTGCCGTCCATGAGATGGGTTGACGCGGACGGATAGTCGGCGATCAGTTCATCCGTATCAATGTCGTAAGGCTCCATGTAATTGAGGATCAGATTCTCATAGCTGTTGTGGACATTGAAGAGCGTTGGTCCGTCCTCGCCTCTCTGCAGTGCAAGGGGAAGTTTGGTAAAGAATCCGTCCCAGGGGTTGTTGATAATGTTGATCGTGACGTTCGGGTGTATCTCTTCATAGGCGTCCGCTATGGCGCGGAACATGTCTTCTGAAGCCCAGACCCACCAGTCGATGGAGATGGGATCACCGTTGTTTACAAGGTGGTTGGGGTCGTAGGTCACATTGTCACCCATGACTTCCAGCCCTTTGTCTGCCTGTGTGTCCTGTACGCCCTGAGAAGCCGTGCTTCCGCTGCCGCCACTGCTGCAGCCGGCCAGGGATAAGACAAGGACAAGGGCAAGACCGAATGAAAGTAATCTTTTCATAATTGCACCTCCTGATAACCTTTGCTCGATACGTTAGCGCTAACGTTTGAGGTAATTATAATTTTACCGCTAAAAAATGTCAATACTCTTTTTCGAAATTGTTGATTCTGGCTAAAAAATAGGGTATAATTACGTTAACGATAACAGGAAATCGGGAAAGTGGTGAGAAAAGTGGTTACGTTAAAAGATATCGCAAAAAGGGCGGGAGTCAGCAGCATGACGGTTTCCCGCGTGATGAACGGGAATACAAAAGAGGTCTCCGACAAAACATCGGAGAAGATAAGGAAGATCGCGCACGAGATGGGGTATGTGCCGAACTCTTCCGCAAGGGCGCTTGCCTCCCGGTCTTCCCGGCTGATCGCGGCGCTCCTCCAGGAGTACGATGAGGATTACAATCCGCTGGAGGACAGTTATACGAGCTGTTTCTTAGGCGAGCTGGCGCGCCAGATAAAAAAAGAAGGTTACGACCTGATGATCCATTATGTAAAGGATTATTCGGAGATCACCTACAGTCTGAAATCGTGGAACGTAGCGGGAGCAGTATTCATAGGCATGTTTGATGAGAGCATACGGAAACTACAGGAGGACAATCATATCCCGCTGATCTTTACGGACAGTTACAGTACGGTCCGCAGCATCACAAATGTGGGGATCGACGACTATGCGGGCGGAGAACTGGCAGCCCGGCATTTTCTTGAGAACGGACACCGGAACCTGGCGTTCTATGGCCCGGAGGTGCTGGATAATGGAGTTGTCACGCACAGGATGAGAGGGTTCGTCACAGTTCTGAGAGAAGCGGGGATCTCTCTTCCACCGGAGAATTTCATGGATCTCGGTGTGAAGGATCTGGGCTCGGCTCTGAAACGCCTCTGTAGCGGGAAAAATCCGGTGACGGGGATCTTTACCACGGCGGACAACTGCGCATATCGGATTTATTCCGAGGCATACAGGATGGGGATCCGTGTCCCGGATGATCTGTCGGTGATCGGCTTTGATGATCTGAACATGAGCGCGATGATCACGCCGCCACTTACGACCATTAGACAGGATATCAAGAAAAAAGCGGCTGTCACCTGCGATCTTCTGATGAAGCATATCCGCGAGACGGATCCGCCGGCAGAGAATATCATCATGAATGTGGAACTGGTAGAGAGAGGCTCCGTGAGAAGGCGCTGAGCGGACCGTCAGCGAGGAAGAGACCGGCAGCAGAGAACAGCAGCGATGATTGACAATCCTGCGATGATATCTTACTATAATAATTACAGCTTAAAAGCAGTGATCAAGGAGAAGAATCATATGAAATTAGGAGAAAAACAGGTACTCACCGTAGTAAAGATCGTTGATTTCGGAGTGTATCTGGGAAATGATGAGGAGAGGGTCCTGCTCCCGAAAAAACAGGTCCCGGAGGGAATCGAAGTGGGAGATCCGATAGAAGTCTTCCTGTACAAAGATTCCTCTGACCGTATGATCGCGACGACACGGGAGCCAAAACTTACACTCGGGAAACTCGCGGTACTCGAGGTCATCGATGTGGGGAGAGTGGGCGCGTTTCTGGACTGGGGACTGGAGAAAGATCTTCTGCTTCCATATAAAGAGCAGACTGAGAGAGTGGAAAAAGGTGACCGGTGCCTTGTGGGACTTTATATTGACAAGAGCGAGAGACTTTGCGCGACGATGAAGATCTATCCCATGCTCCGGACAGATTCACCATATAAAAAAGATGATATGGTGACAGGAACCGTATATGGCATGAACCGGGAGTACGGAGTCTATGTGGCAGTGGACGATCAGTTTTCCGCCATGATCCCGAAGCGCGAGGTCTACGGCAGGATGCAGAACGGCCAGCAGATCGAGGCGAGAGTTACCGCGGTCAAGGCAGACGGGAAACTGGACTTAAGCGTGCGCGGTAAGATCCCCCAGCAGATGGACAAAGACGCCCGGCTTCTTCTGGAGAGAATGAAGGAGAGGGGCGGAAACCTTCCGTTTACGGACAAGGCGTCTCCGGAGCAGATCCGTCAGGAATTCGATATGAGCAAGGCTGCGTTCAAGAGAGCGGTAGGGCGGCTGCTGAAGGAAAACAAGATTGAGATCGGCGAGACTCAGATCAGGTTACTGTCCACACCTGACCAGACTGAAAAATCAGACGGGTGAACTCCGGAGCGACAGAAAGAAAATTTCTTGCAATTCACATGAAATGGGGTATAATAAGTATAGAAATGCGTAAACTGCGCATCTCCATATGACATTAGACTGAATGAGAGAAAGGAGATATGTTTAAATGAAAGTTCAGAACATAACAGATATAGAAGGCTTTTTCAATGTCATTGATCAGTGCAAGGGAAGAGTCGAGCTGGTAACAGGAGAAGGGGACAGACTGAACCTGAAGTCAAAGCTTTCTCAGTATGTTTCCATGGCAAACATCTTTTCAAACGGCGAGATCCCGGAGCTTGAGGTCATCGCTTATGAGAAGGAAGATACAGACAGACTGATCCATTTTATGATGGACGGAGGTCAATAAAACGCCTTGAGTCGAACGATGGGGAGTTCTTAAGAGAGAAGAACAGTGAGGGCGGTTCCCGAAGGGGAACGGCCCTTTTGTGTTACGGAGAGCAATTTTCAGTCAGGGACGAAAAAAGAGGTGCCGGATGAGTTTTGTACATTTACATGTCCATACAGAATACAGTCTGTTGGATGGATCGAATAAAATAAAAGAATATGTTTCCAGGGTGAAAGAGCTGGGAATGAACAGTGCCGCAATCACAGATCACGGCGTTATGTACGGTGTCATTGACTTTTACCGTGAGGCGAAGAAACAGGGAATTAATCCGATCCTCGGGTGCGAGGTATATGTGGCGCCCAACTCCCGGTTTGACCGGGAAGTGACGGGCGGTGACGACAGATATTATCACCTTGTCCTTCTTGCGGAGAACAATAAAGGCTATGCGAATCTGATGAAGATCGTCTCGAAAGGCTTTGTGGAGGGATATTATTACCGGCCGCGTGTGGACAAGGAGCTCCTCAGAAAATATCATGAAGGGATCATTGCCCTGAGCGCCTGTCTTGCCGGGGAGGTCCAGAGATATATCGTGAAGGGGCTTTACGATGAGGCGAAAAAGACAGCCCTTGAATACAGGGATATTTTCGGTGAAGACAATTATTTCCTGGAACTTCAGGATCACGGGATACCGGATCAGGCGCTGGTGAACCAGCAGCTTATGAAGATGTCCCAGGAGACAGGGATTCCTCTGGTAGCCACCAACGACGTCCACTATACCTATGCGGAGGACGCGAAGGCCCATGATATCCTTCTCTGTATCCAGACCGGAAAGAAACTGGCGGATGAGAACAGGATGCGCTACGAGGGAGGTCAGTATTATGTGAAATCTCCGGAGGAGATGGAGGCATTGTTCCCCTATGCTCTTCAGGCGCTGGACAATACCCAGAAGATAGCAGACCGTTGCTCCGTGGAGATCGAGTTCGGTGTGACAAAGCTGCCGAAATATGACGTCCCGGACGGGATGACTTCGTGGGAGTATCTGCAGAAGCTGTGCTGGGAAGGCCTGGAAAAGCGTTATGGGAGCGAACCTTCACAGGAACTCAAAGACCGCCTTTCCTATGAGCTGGATACCATTAAAAATATGGGGTATGTGGATTATTTCCTTATTGTATGGGATTTTATCAAATATGCCAAGGATCACGGGATCGCGGTGGGACCGGGAAGAGGATCCGCGGCGGGAAGTATCGTTTCCTACTGTCTGGGAATCACAACGATCGATCCTATCAGGTATCAGCTTCTCTTTGAGCGTTTCCTGAATCCGGAACGTGTGTCCATGCCCGATATCGACGTTGACTTCTGCTTTGAGAGAAGGCAGGAGGTCATTGATTATGTGGTGAGAAAATACGGGAAAGACCGTGTGGTGCAGATCGTGACCTTTGGAACCCTTGCGGCCCGGGGCGTTATCCGCGACGTGGGAAGGGTGATGGATCTGCCCTATGCTTTCGTAGATACAATTGCGAAAATGATCCCGCAGGAGCTGAACATCACTATCGACAAAGCGCTGAAAGAGAATCCGGAACTGCGCAGGACTTATGAGACGGACGAACAGGTAAAGAATCTGATCGATATGGCGAAACGTCTGGAAGGACTGCCGCGTCACAGTTCCATGCATGCGGCAGGGGTTGTTATCAGCCAGAAATCCGTGGATGAGTATGTGCCTCTTTCACGGGCAGCGGACGGGACGATCACTACTCAGTTTACCATGACGACGCTGGAGGAACTGGGCCTTCTGAAAATGGACTTCCTGGGTCTGCGGACGCTGACTGTGATCCAGAATGCGGTGAACATGGCGAGAAGGAAAGATCCGTCTCTTGATATCGAGAAGATCGACTACAATGACCAGGCGGTGATGGATTATATCGGGACCGGGAAGACGGACGGTATTTTCCAGATCGAGAGCAGCGGGATGAAGAGTTTCATGAAAGAACTCAAACCTCACAGCCTGGAAGATATCATAGCCGGGATCGCGCTGTACCGTCCGGGACCGATGGACTTCATCCCCCAGTATATCAAAGGTAAGAACGAGTCCGCTTCGATTACCTACGACTGTCCCCAGCTTGAACCGATCCTTGCGCCTACTTACGGCTGTATCGTATATCAGGAACAGGTCATGCAGATCGTGCGGGATCTGGCAGGGTATACGCTGGGCCGGAGCGATCTTCTCCGCCGTGCCATGTCAAAGAAAAAGGCGGATGTGATGCAGAAGGAGCGTCAGATCTTTGTCTACGGCGATGAGAAGACCAACACTCCGGGGTGTGTTAAGAACGGGATCGATGAGAAGACGGCGAACAAGATCTATGACGAGATGATCGATTTCGCCAAATATGCTTTCAACAAGTCTCATGCTGCGGCGTATGCGGTGGTCTCTTATCAGACGGCATGGCTGAAATATTACTATCCTGTGGAATTCATGGCGGCACTTATGACATCCGTGATTGAAAATCCTCCAAAAGTGGCAGAATATATCTACGCCTGCCGGCAGATGAATATCCGGATCCTGCCTCCTGACATCAATAAGGGAGAGGCAAATTTCTCCGTTGACGGAGGAAATATCCGATACGGACTTGCCGCGATCAAGAGCATCGGGAAACCCGTGATCAAAGCTATCGTGGAGGAGAGAGAGCAGTTCGGGCTGTTCAAGAATCTGGAGGATTTTATCACAAGGATGTCCTCCAGGGAGACGCTGAACAAGCGCGCCATCGAAAACCTGATCAAATCCGGGGCGCTGGACACGCTGGGCGGCACAAGGAAACAGTTCATGAGCATCTATATCCAGATCGTGGACTATGTCAACCAGGAGAAGAAATATTCTATGGCGGGACAGATGACACTGTTTGATATGGTGGGAGAGGACCAGAAAGAAGAATTTCAGATCAAGCTTCCGGATGTGGGGGAGTATTCCAGGGAGAATCTCCTCGCATTTGAAAAAGAGGTGCTGGGAATTTATGTCAGCGGGCACCCGCTGGAAGAATATGAGGAGCAGTGGAGAAAAGTGATCACGGCGACTACAGGAGATTTTCAGCCGGATGAGGAGACCGGGAGGACGAAGGTGCGCGATGGCGTCCGGGCTGTCATCGGCGGGATGATCACCGACAAGACGGTAAAGCATACGAAGACAAACCAGATGATGGCATTTCTCACGCTGGAGGATCTGATGGGGACTGTCGAGGTCGTTGTCTTCCCCAGGGATTATGAAAAGAACCGGCAGTATCTCGAGGTGGACAGCAAGGTGTTTATCCGCGGAAGAGTGTCCGAGGAGGACGAGCGGGCCAGCAAGCTGATCTGCGAGAAGGTGATCCCCTTCGAGCAGAAAAAGAAGGAGCTGTGGATCCAGTTCCCGGACAAGGCGTCCTATCTGGATGAGGAACAGATCGTGAACGGGTATCTGGCTGATTCGGAGGGCGACGACGAGGTGGTCATCTACTGCGCTAAGGAGAGGGCTGTGAAGCGTTTCCCGAGGAATCGGAATATCAGTATCAATCCTCAGGTTTTGAGCAGATTAATGAATCATTACGGGGAAAGCCGGGTAAAAGTGGTGGAAAAAGCTATTGAAAACCATTTCTAAATACGGTAGAATATTCTCGGAATTGATAAAAATATGCAATTTCCGGGTTTGGCGGTTATCTTGAAAGCTGCGTGTAACGACGGGGTCGGACAGGCGGCTGAAACCTATTATGAAAAGGAAAGGTGGAGAAAAACATGGCAGAAAAAGCATTAGATGAAATGTATGCAGATGATTTTGAAGACAGAATCCGTACGATAGGTGTTCTTACCAGCGGCGGCGACGCTCCGGGAATGAACGCGGCGATCCGTGCGGTCGTGAGGACTGCTCTGTCCAAAGGACTGAAAGTGCGCGGAATCCGCAGGGGATATCACGGACTTCTCAAGGAAGAGATCATTGACATGTCAGCACGTGATGTTTCCGACACGATCCAGCGCGGAGGTACGATCCTCCAGACAGCACGCTGCAAGTCAATGAGAACAGAAGAAGGACAGCAGAAAGCAGCGGCAATCTGCAAGAAATACGGTATTGACGGACTGGTTGTCATCGGTGGTGACGGTTCCTTTGCCGGTGCGCAGAAACTTGCCAATCTTGGAGTAAATACGATCGGTATTCCGGGAACGATCGATCTGGATATCGCATGTACAGATTATACGATCGGGTTTGACACCGCAGTAAACACAGCAATGGAAGCAATTGATAAAGTGCGTGATACTTCCACATCTCACGAGAGATGCAGTATCATCGAGGTTATGGGACGTGACGCCGGATACCTTGCACTGTGGTGCGGTATCGCCAACGGCGCAGAGCGTATCCTGATGCCTGAGGAGCACGATCTTGATGAGGAAGCAATCATCGCGGACATCAAAGAGTGCCAGAAACGTGGAAAGAAGAACTATATCATCATCAACGCCGAGGGTATCGGTGATTCCATCAACATGGCAAAGAGGATTGAGGCTGCGACAGGCATGGAGACAAGAGCGACGATCCTGGGACACATGCAGCGCGGCGGAAGCCCCACATGTAAGGACAGAGTTTACGCGTCCATCATGGGAGCCATGGCGGTAGACCTTCTCTGCCAGGGCAAGACGAACCGTGTCGTAGGTTACAAGAACGGAGAGTTTGTTGACTACGACATTGAGGAAGCACTTGCAATGAAGAAGTCGATATCACAGTATCAGTATGATGTCGCGAAAACATTAGCACTGTAGGAGACAGAGAAACGTGGGTATGGAGAGCAGAAAAACGGCTCCGGTGGGAGTATTCGA
>ERZ1090860.649-NODE-650-length-20297-cov-8.136992_pt1 | contig 20297 bp, 15 predicted proteins | sample MGYA00478483_ERZ1090860 | MGnify/ENA primary metagenome ERZ1090860 (study PRJEB33644, sample SAMEA5815741) | chicken gut metagenome | biome: Chicken; feature: Gastrointestinal Tract; material: Caecum | place: Ireland | collected 2019-01-01 | study: A study of the...
TATTTTCAGCGATTTTCATTATAAATTGACGTTTTTTGTAAACTTACATTTTTTGTGATTAGCCATACCAAACACATATTCCCGTTTTTTCTTCGACAAAAAAGCAGTCCGAAGCGGTTAGGATATCTATCCGCTTCGGACTGCTTTGAGTTATCTTTTTTAATCTGCAATTGCGTTGCCGGTATACAGCTGGTAATACCGACCTTTCTGTTCGATCAGCTGGTCGTGGGTTCCGCGTTCGATGATGCGGCCCTGTTCCAGGACCATGATGCAGTCTGCATTGCGTACGGTGGAAAGCCGGTGTGCGATGACAAAGCTGGTTCTTCCTGCCATCAGCTTGTCCATGCCGTCCTGAACGATGCGCTCTGTTCGGGTATCGATGGAACTGGTCGCCTCGTCCAGGATCAGAACCGGCGGATCCGCGATCGCCGCACGGGCGATGGCCAGCAGCTGCCGCTGCCCCTGGCTCAGGTTTGCTCCGTCACCGTGCAGGACGGTATCGTATCCGTCCGGAAGCCGCCGGATAAATCCGTCCGCATTGGCCAGTTTTGCCGCCGCTACGACTTCTTCATCAGTAGCGTCCAGTTTTCCGAACCGTATGTTTTCAGCAACGGTTCCGGTAAACAGATGTGTGTCCTGGAGTACAATCCCCAGCGAATGTCTCAGATCATCCTTACAGATCTTTCCGATGTTGATCCCGTCATACCGGATTTTTCCGTCCTGGATGTCATAGAACCGGTTGATCAGGTTCGTGATGGTCGTTTTTCCTGCTCCGGTGGAACCTACAAAAGCGATCTTCTGTCCCGGTTTGGCGAACAGGGAGACGTCATGAAGCACGATCTTGTTCGGATCATAGCCGAAGTTGACGTTCTCAAAGACGACCTCGCCTTTCATGGCGATATAGTCTACCGAGCCGTCCGCCTGATGGGTGTGCTTCCATGCCCAGTGTCCGGTACGTTTTTCGGATTCCACAAGCTTTCCGTCTTTTTCTGTCGCATTGACCAGTGTCACATAGCCGTTGTCCTCCTCCGGCTCTTCATCCATCAGCCGGAATACACGCTCCGCTCCGGCAAGGGCCATTACGATAGCGTTCAGCTGCTGGCTGACCTGGTTGATCGGCATATTGAAGCTTTTGTTGAACGTCAGGAAGCTGGCCAGACTGCCGAGCGTAAGGCCCGTAAGGCCGCTCAGCGCCAGGGCGCCTCCGACGATCGCGCACAGAACGTAGCTGATATTTCCCATCTGGGCGTTGACCGGTCCGAGAATGTTCGCAAAGGTATTCGCGCGGTCCGCACTCTCAAACAGGCGATCATTCAGTCTCCGGAAATCGTCGATGCTCTCTTCCTCATGGCAGAAGACCTTTACGACTTTCTGTCCGTCCATCATTTCCTCGATAAATCCGTTGACGGTACCGAGATTTTTCTGCTGCTCGATAAAGTATTTTCCGCTTCGCCCCGCAATGGATTTTGTTGCGAGCAGCATCAGGCAGACCATCACCAGTGTCAGAACCGTCAGCGGGATGCTCAGGATCAGCATGCTGACAAATACACTGACTACTGTGATCAGGCTGTTGACGATCTGCGGAATACTCTGGCTGATCATCTGACGGAGTGTGTCGATGTCGTTAGTGTAGATCGACATGATGTCTCCGTGTGCATGCGTATCGAAATACCGGATCGGCAGCTTTTCCATATGCGCAAACATATCGTCACGGAAGGAGCGCATGATTCCCTGTGTCACGTAGATCATGATCCGGTTGTAGGAAAAGGTTGCCGCAACTCCGAGCAGGTAAAATCCCGCCACTCTCAGTATCGCCATGGCCAGCGGCCCGAAATCCGGGCTGTCCTGTCCAAGCATTGGCATAATGTAATCGTCGATCAGCGTCTGCATAAACATAGTTCCCTGCACGTTTGCGAGCACGCTGACAAAAATCAGTACGATAACGATGATCCACTGGATCAGGTATCGCTTCGTCACATAACTCATCAGCCGCCGGAAGATTGCCATCGGGTTTTTCACCTGGGATTTCACTCCGGCCGGCGCTCTGTTCGGTCCTGGCATTACTCTTCACCTGCCTTCTCATCAAAATCTCCGCCGCCCTGCGTCTGGGATTCATAAACCTCACGGTAAATCTCATTGGTCTGCAGCAGATGTTCGGGTGTGTCAAATGCGTCAATACATCCCTCATTCATCACGATAACCCGGTCTGCGTGTTCCACACTGGAGATACGCTGGGCGATGATCAGTTTCGTCGTGTTCGGAATCTCCTCCGCAAACGCTCTCCGGATCTTTGCATCCGTCGCCGTATCCACGGCACTGGTGCTGTCGTCGAGGATCAGGATCTTCGGTTTTTTCAGAAGCGCGCGGGCGATACACAGCCGCTGCTTCTGTCCTCCGGAGACATTGCTTCCGCCCTGCTCGATATGGGTGTTATAGCCGTCCGGCATTTTTTCAATAAATTCATCCGCGCAGGCAAGCTGACAGGCGTGGCGGCACTCCTCTTCCGTCGCATTCTTATCTCCCCAGCGCAGGTTGTCCAGAATACTTCCGGAAAAGAGTACGTTTTTCTGCAGTACAACTGCCACCTGATTTCTCAGCACTTCCATGTCATAGCTTCTGACGTCGTTTCCGCCGACACGGACGCTTCCCTCCGTCACATCGTACAGACGGCTGATCAGGTTGACCAGGCTTGTCTTTGCGCTTCCTGTTCCACCGATGATGCCTACGGTTTCGCCGGAGCGGATCGAAAGATTGATGTCTTTGAGTACCGGCTCCTGTCCCTCTTTCTTATAGGCAAACGAAACATGGTCGAACACAATGCTTCCGTCCGGTACCTCCATGATCGGATGCTCCGGATTGGAAAGATCGCTCTTCTCGTTGAGCACTTCGGTGATACGTTTCGCGCTGGCGACACTCATCGTCACCATGACAAACACCATCGAGAGCATCATCAGGCTCATCAGGATGTTCATACAGTACGCCAGAAGACTCATCAGTTCTCCGGTGGTCATGGACGTTCCGACGATCATTTTTGCTCCGAGCCAGCTGATCAGAAGGATACAGCCGTAAACGGTGAACTGCATCAGCGGCGCATTATAGCTCAGATTTTTTTCTGCCTTCACAAAAATCTTGTAAATGTTCTGACTGGCCTTGTGGAATTTCTTCGTCTCATAATCCTCACGTACATAAGCCTTCACAACGCGGATCGCAGACACATTCTCCTGCACTGACGCGTTCAGATCGTCGTACTTGGGGAATGCCTGCTGGAAGTACTTGGTCGCATTGTTCATGATCAGGAACAGACAGATTCCGAGGATCACCACCGCAACCAGGTAAATGCTGGCAAGTCTGGCATTGATCGTAAACGCCATCACCATCGCGCAGATCATGCTGGACGGCGCCCGCATACACATACGCAACAGCATCTGATAGGCGTTCTGAAGGTTCGTCACATCCGTCGTCAGACGGGTTACCAGTCCCGCCGTGCTGAACTTGTCAATATTCGAAAAGGAATAGTTCTGAATATTGATAAACATTGCCTCTCTCAGGTTTCGCGCAAAACCTGTGGACGCTCTCGCTCCGAACTTTCCTCCCATCATTCCCGCAAACAGGCCCACGGCAGCAGCCACTACCATCAGGGCTCCCACCTGATAAATATGCTGCATATTGCCCGCCTCGACACCGTCATCAATAATCGATGACATCAACAGCGGAATGACGGTCTCCATGATCACTTCGAGGATCATGAACATCGGTGTCAGGATGGAGGCTGTCTTGAACTCTTTTACCTGTGCCCCCAGGGTCTTTAACATATGTACTCTCTCCCTTCTCTTTCAGAATTAGTTCACTGTAAAGCTATCGTACCATCCGCTATTTTTATTGTAAAGAGAATTTTCATACAATATATTATTTGTAACAATTATTCGTACCGTTTCCCGACATTGACTTGCCCTGTGGGACTCCGTATAATGAAAGAATGAATCTGAAAGAAAGAAGGTGTGATCGTGAAGACTCATCTGAAAAACGGACTGTCCGGAAGCACGCTGAAGCTGATCGCCCTGACATCCATGCTCATAGACCACACAGGCGCTGTCGTTGTCCTCCGCATGATCCGCAGCCGGGGCGGTACCACGGCAATGACCATGGAGGCTTACCAGGCTTTTATGTCCGAATATTCCTGGCTGGTTTCTCTCTATGATGTGATGCGTCTGGTCGGGCGTCTGGCTTTCCCGCTGTTCTGCTTTCTTCTGGTCCAGGGGTTCCTGCACACAAGACACCTGGGCCGTTATCTGCGAAATCTCGGCCTGTTTGCGCTGATCTCCGAACCTTGTTTTGATCATGCGCTGAACGGAACCTGGCTGGAATTTTCCTCGCAAAACGTTTTTTTCACCCTGTTTCTCGGACTTCTGACCCTTGTCGGACTCCGGCAGATCGAACAGCGATTCCCCGATCTGCACTACGCGGCCGCCTGGCTGCTGAAAGCACTTGTGACCGCCGTCGGCTGTGCGCTTGCCTACGGCTTGCGGACAGATTATGCCGCCTATGGCGTTCTGTGCATCAGCCTGATGTACCTGTTCCGCGCTCATCGGGTACGGGCGTTTGCTGTGGGATGTCTTCCTCTGCTCCTGCTGTCCTCCTCCCAGTACTTTTCCTTTTTTGCCCTGCCGCTGGTCTACGCATACAATGGAAAACGGGGAATCTCTCTGAAGTATATCTTTTACGCTTTTTATCCGGTTCATCTTCTTGTGCTTGGATTTCTGGCCGGCATCCCCGGATTATGAGAAACGGTTTTCAATGGCCGGATGCTGTAACTACTCAGCGGTCTCGAATTGTTGCCGCCGATTTTAATTTTCTGTCAGAGAAACATTGACACCTTTTAACGGATTTTCTATAATCTTCAGTAACATTATCAAACTCTGTATTGAAAGGACCTTCAAGTATGAATTACACGCAGACCCGTGCTTCCGGTTCCAGAAAAAAGATTTCCGGAAGCACGATCAAAATCATCGCAATCGTTACTATGGTCATCGGCATCGTTGCCACTGCAGTTCTGGACCGTATCCTTCTGAAAAACGGTCTGTCGGACGTGGCCAATGACGCGGAAGCCTATCAGGCGTTTATGGAGACCAACGGCACCCTGTTCATCACCGATTTTGTTATGCAGCTGATCGGGGGGCTGGCTTTCCCGCTGTTTTGCTTTCTTTTGGTGGAAGGTTTCATGCATACCAGCGACCTGAAAAAATATGCCATCGGCCTTGGCATCGTCGCACTGATCTCCGAGATTCCTTTTGACCTCGTCTACAGCGGCGTGGTGTTGAACCCCTACCGACAGAATCCGGTCTTTTCCCTGTTGCTGGGGCTAGGGGTTCTGGTGCTGATCGAGAAAGCGGAAGCGGCGCTCGCACAGTCCCCTTCCTGGAAACAGACAGGCCTGAAACTGCTGATCATCGTCGCTGCCTGTGCAGTTTCCGTACTGCTGCATTTTGATTACGGCATTTTCGGTACACTGATCATCGTTATTCTGTATATCCTGCGAAACCGTCAGATCTTCGGTATGGCCCTGGCCTGCTTTCTGATGTCCACGACCTCTCAGATCCTCGGATTTCTCACATTCCTGGACATTCTTCCGGTACTGTTTTACAACGGAGAGCGCGGGATCAGAAAAAAATATGTTTTCTACGCGGTCTATCCCGTAGTCCTGATCCTCTCCTACGTCATCGTACTGCTGGCCGGTCTGGGCAGCGTAAGTTTCACATAAATCCAAAAAATTTGCCCCATCCCCTGTCCACAATGGCAGGGGATTTCTGTCATTTTCGGTAAAATATTCCGCTTTTCACCAAAAAACAGGCGAAAAAAACCGTCCAGAGACTGATTTTGGCAATATGAATTTCACGCCCATGAATTGACGCGTCCGCCAAATCCGTCTATAATAAATATCATGTAGATTTAAATCACGAACAGGAAAGAAAACAATGATTTTTGAAACACACGCACATTATGACGACGAAAGCTTTAACGATGACAGAGAGGAACTTCTGAATTCCATGCAGGCGCATGGGATCGGCTCTGTGATCAATGTCTCGGCAGATCTGGGATCCCTGGACAGAACCAAAAATCTGATGGAGGCTTATCCTTTTATCTACGGCGCTATGGGCCTGCACCCCGATGAGGTGGGGGACATGAACGAAGACGTCATGGAAAAGATAAGAACGCTCTGCCGGCTGGAAAAGACCGTTGCGGTCGGGGAGATCGGTCTGGACTATTACTGGAACAAAGAAGATCATGAGACCCAGCGCTACTGGTTCCGGCGCCAGTTGGAGCTTGCCCGTGAGGAAAAACTTCCGGTGATCATCCACAGCAGAGAAGCGGCGGCGGACACCCTTCAGGTGATGAAGGACTGCCGGGCAGGAGAGATCGGCGGTGTTCTCCATTGTTTTTCTTATTCCAAAGAAATGGCGAAAGAATACCTGAACATGGGACTATACCTGGGAATCGGAGGCGTACTCACATTCAAAAATGCGAGAAAACTCCTGGAGGTTGTGGAATATGCTCCTCTGAACCGTCTTCTTCTGGAAACAGACAGTCCGTATCTGGCTCCGGTTCCTTACCGGGGAAAAAGGAATTCCTCACTGTATCTTCCGCTGGTTGTACAGAAGATCGCTGAGATCAAACAGATCTCACCGGAGAAAGTAACAGAACAGACAGAGGAAAATGCAGTTCGCCTGTTTCTGCGAAATCGTGCCTGAGCAAGATTGACTGATCGGAGGAGAAAAAGAAATGATTAATTGGAAAAGAATGGGAGAAAAGAGGGCGAAGCTGGTACGGATCGCATTTGTCGGCGCCCTCGTAACAATGCTTGGCAGCCCCGTATCCGTATTTGCCGCCCCTGAACTTCAGGCGCCCGGCGACGCAGCCGCGCTTCAGCAGTCTGCGGCAGCAGCGGTATCTCAGTCGGTCCAGCAGGAAACAGCTGCGCCAGAGATCCCGGAATCGGATTCCGACGAAAACAGCAGCACAGCGCCGCAGACCGTGCCGGAATCGGCGGTCCAGGAACCGGAAACGGGCACAGCAGCCCCGGAAGAGGACGCTCCGACAGATCCCGGAACGGAAACCACTCCGACTCCGGAGACTACTCCGACCCCGGAGGCTACTCCGACTCCGGAAATTACTCCGACTCCGGAAGCTACTCCGACTCCGGAGGCTTCTCCAACTCCGGAAGCTACTCCGACTCCGGAGGCCACTCCAACCCCGGAAGTAACTCCAACCCCGGAGGCTACTCCGACTCCGGAAGTAACTCCGACCCCGGAAGCTACTCCAACTCCGGAAACTACTCCAACCCCAGAGGCCACTCCAACCCCAGAGGCCACTCCGACCCCGGAGGCTTCTCCAACCCCGGAAGCTGCTCCGGCTCCGGAGGAAGCCACTCAGCAGACACCTGCTGCTCCGGCGATCGTGATCACGCCGCCGAAGATCAGTATTGAAAATACACCGTGGCTGTTCCATACCATCGAAAAAGAATATGCGCTGGTACAGGTCAATACATATCTGAATGTCCGTGAGGGCAAAGGGACTTCCTACCGTGTCGTCGGAACAATCCCCAAAAACGGTCTGTGCTATGTGATCGCAGACCCGGATTCCGACTGGGTGTTTATTGAATCCGGCGACGTACGTGGTTTTGTCAGCAGAAAGTATCTGCTGACAGGGGAAGCAGCGGACAATGCGGTAAAAACGGCAGGGGAGGACAGCTATCTGCTGGGCGAGATGACCGTAGATCCGTGGGACAATGAGGCATATACCTATTCCTACGATACCGTGAAGACCGTGCAGTCCACTAGCGCATTCCGGAATTCCATTCTGACCTACGCGCAGCAGTTCCTCGGAAATCCATACGTCTGGGGCGGAACCAGCCTGACCAACGGCGCAGACTGTTCCGGATTTGTTCAGCAGATTTTTGCAAACTTCGGCTATAAACTGCCGCGTACCTCCAGAGAACAGGCAAATGCAGGAGAAAAAATCTCCCTGGAGGAGGCACAGCCGGGCGATCTCCTCTTCTACCAGAGAGAGAACGGATATATTTACCATGTTATGATCTATATGGGTGAAGGCAAAGTCATCCATGCCAGCAGCTCCACCACCGGCATCATCATCTCCGATTACAATTACAGCCGGTCCACGGGATATGCGGTAAGAGTGATCGAAGACGACGCGAGCGCGATCACGATCAATTCCGGTGAAAATTACGTCACACCGAACGGCCAGTACCTCGGCAAATTTAAACTGACCGCATACTGCAACTGCCCCATCTGCTGCGGCAAATGGTCCGGCGGACCGACGGCATCGGGAACCGAGCCTACCCAGGGGCGTACAGTAGCGATCGCGGGACTTCCGTTCGGAACGAAACTGAATATCGGCGGGCAGGTCTTCACAGTGGAGGACCGCGGAACTCCTTATGGGCATGTGGATATTTATATGAACAGCCATGATGACGCAAATCTCTTTGGCGTACAGTACGCGGACGTATTTCTTCAAGAGTGATCATCCTGCAGTTCTTCCGCCGGACGACTTGTCTATGGCATCCGGCCATTGAGAATCGCTTTGCGATGGACCGGATACCCGTAAATATCACTTTTTCAGAGCAAAAAACCACCGTTCTTATTTTTCCGATCAATCCGGAGAAATGAGAACGGTGGTTTTTTGTTACTTTTTTTGTGAAATTCGCATAAAAACCGTCAATTTGACATAAATTCTTTATTGACTTCATCTATACCGATTGGTATAATATACGGGAAACAAAAGAAAAATATACGAAATATATTGCAGAGAGCAGTTACCGTTTTCTACTGTCCGTACGAAATAAGTACGGGCAGACAGGCAACAGAAAGGACGACAGGAATGACAAATACGGAACTGTCGCCGGCAGGGAGACACAAGATGGATAACAGACAAGCCATCCTGGACAGCGCTCTCACGCTATTCCACGAAAAAGGATATGACGCGGTAGGCGTCCAGCAGATCGTAGACTCTGCCGGAGTGACAAAACCAACACTGTATTACTATTTTGGAAGCAAACAGGGGCTGCTGTCCTGCCTTCTGAGAGAACATTTTTCCAAGCTGGAGGAGCAGATGGAGTGGCTGAAAAATTCCCCGGACAGGATCGCGGATAAACTGTACCGCGCCGCCCGGATCTTTTTCAACGCGGCATCCGATGAGCCCAGATTTTATCTTCTGATGCTTGCCCTGTTTTACTCCGGGCGAAAAAGCGAGGGCTTCGAGACCGTGTATCCGATGATCGAACGTTATTATCAGATGTTTGTGGATCTCTTTGAAAACGCCAGCCAGGAGCTTGGAAACATGAACGGCAGGCAGAAACAATTTGCAGTGGGATTTTCAGGAATGCTGAACTACTATCTGATGATGGTCGCGAGAGACATGGACGATCTGTCACAGCTCACGATCACAGACCAGGAAGTATATGCAATGGTCCATCAGTTTATGTACGGCATTTTTTCCTGATAGATTGAACAAAAAAATCAAATATATATGACTGGGAGGTTTATATCTATGGCACCATGGTATGAGGCAGCAGAATTTTATCATATTTATCCGCTGGGACTTTGCGGCGCTCCGGCGCGCAATGAGCAGGAAGAAGTCACACACCGCTTTGATCTTCTGAACGAATGGCTGGAGCACGCGGCGGATCTCGGTTTTACCGCGATCTATATCGGACCGTTGTTCGAGTCGACCACCCACGGTTATGACACCAGAGATTACCGGACCGTCGACCGCAGACTGGGAGACAATGAAGATTTCCGGAAGTTCGTCGCACACGCCCATGAACTAGGCGTGAAAATCGTCGTGGACGGCGTGTTCAACCATACCGGCAGAGAATTCTTCGCATTCCGTGATATTCAGGAAAAACGTGAAGCTTCCCGCTACTGCGGATGGTATAAAGGCGTCTGGTTCGGCGGAAATACCTGCTACAACGATGGTTTTTCCTATGAAGCATGGAGAAACTGTTTTGAATTGGTTAATCTAAATCTGCAGAACCAGGAGGTCCGCGATTATCTCCTCGACGTCATCCGTTTCTGGATCGATGAATTCGACATTGACGGGATCCGTCTGGACTGCGCCGACTGCCTGGACTTCGGCTTTATGGAGCAGATGAGAGCCGCGACAGAGGAAAAGAAAAAAGACTTCTGGCTGATGGGGGAAGTGATCCATGGAGACTACGGCCGCTATATTCAGGACGGAAAGAAGCTTCTCCACAGCGTCACCAATTATGAACTGCACAAGGGCCTGTATTCCGGCCATAACGACCATAACTATTTTGAGATCGCCCACACGATCCGCAGAGAATTCGATGAAAACGGCGGCATTTACAGAGGCATGAAGCTGTACAGCTTTGTGGACAATCACGACGTAGACAGGATCGCGTCAAAACTCAACGAGGAAGACCATCTGATCCCGGTTCACGCGCTTTTGTATTTCCTCCCGGGAATACCGTCCGTGTATTACGGTTCGGAGTTTGGCATCAGCGGTAAAAAAGAAGGCAGCAGCGACGCTCCGCTTCGGCCTGCCCTGGACCTGCAGGAACTGGAAAAAGATGCCCCGCATCCGGAACTGGAACAGTGGATCCGGAAGCTGTCAGAGATCCGGAAAAAACATCCGGCCTGTGTGGAAGGAAACTACCGAGAACTCCTGCTGACGAACCGGCAGTATGCATTCTGCCGTTACAGCGATTCAGATTACCTTCTGATCGCGGTGAACAATGACAGCCAGGAAGCTCAGGTTCAGATCCCGGTGGACCGGAAGGATACTTATACCGATGCACAGACCGGGGATGAATATCTGCCGGAAAACGGAAAAGTTTCGATAACGCTTCCGCCCTGCGGATGTGTTTTACTGGAACGCAGTTAAAATCATGAAATCCATCATAAAATGATCGCAATTCTGTAACAGTTCCGTCAACCGTACTGTTACGCAATTCTTTTCAGGGGAAGAAGGAGAAAGGATTATGGGAGAAACAAAAAAGAAAACAACTCACAAAACCCAAAAGCAGCCGCAGGGAGCAAAGCCATCCGGCAAACCTGCGCCAGAGGTACAGAAACACCGCTTTTCGGATCTGGATCAGTACCTGTTCGGCCAGGCAACACACTATGAGATCTTCTGGAAAATGGGCGCACATCCGGATCGCGTCAACGGAAAGGCAGGCACCTGGTTTACTGTGTGGGCGCCCCACGCACAGGAGGTTTCCGTGGTGGGCGATTTCAATAACTGGACGCCCGATGTGCACCGCATGGAACTGACAGGACCTGACGGTGTTTATGAACTGTTTATTCCCGGCGTGACAGAAGGCGCATTGTACAAATATTGCATCAAGGCACGGGACGGCCGCCTTCTCTTTAAAGCGGATCCCTATGCATTTGCCTCGGAAAAACGTCCGGGAACCGCTTCCAAAGTAGCCCGGATCGACGGCTACAAATGGGGGGACGACCGCTGGATGGAAAAACGGAAAGAGTTCGATCCCAAGACTTCGGCGATGACCATTTATGAAGTTCATCCTGGTTCCTGGATGAAACATCCGTGGTCTGAGGCGAACCCGGAAGGCTTTTACAATTACGTTCAGTTTGCCCACGCCATTGTGGATTATGTCAAGAAGATGGGCTACACCCATGTGGAGCTGATGGGAATCGCGGAACATCCTTTTGACGGCTCCTGGGGGTATCAGGTGACCGGTTACTACGCGCCGACCTCCCGGTACGGCACGCCGAAGGAATTCAAATACCTGGTGGATTACCTTCACAAAAATAAGATCGGCGTAATTCTCGACTGGGTTCCGGCACACTTTCCAAAAGACGCCCATGGGCTGGCGGATTTCGACGGGGAACCGCTGTATGAATACGCGGACCCGCGCCAGGGAGAGCATCCCGACTGGGGAACCAAGATCTTTAATTATGGCATGAATGAAGTCAAGAACTTCATGCTGGCCAACGCCCTGTACTGGATCGAAGAGTATCACGTAGACGGACTCCGCGTGGACGCTGTGGCCTCCATGCTTTATCTGGACTACGGCAAACGGGACGGCGAATGGGTAGCGAACAAATACGGCGGAAACCAGAATCTGGAAGCCATCGAATTTTTCAAACACCTGAATTCCCTGGTGCTCGGCAGAAACAAGGGAGCCGTGATGATCGCAGAGGAATCCACCGCCTGGCCGAAGGTAACCGGAAAGGTGGAGGACGACGGACTGGGATTCTCCCTGAAATGGAATATGGGCTGGATGCATGATTTCCTCGATTACATGAAGCTGGATCCCTATTTCCGGAAATACAATCACAATAAGATGACTTTCGCTATGACTTATGCGTTCTCCGAGAATTATATTCTCGTACTCTCCCATGACGAGGTCGTACACCTGAAATGCTCCATGATCAATAAAATGCCGGGAGATCTGGAGGAGAAGTTCCAGAACCTGAAGGCCGGGTATGCCTTTATGTTCGGACATCCGGGCAAGAAACTCCTGTTTATGGGCCAGGATTTCGGTCAGCTGAGAGAGTGGAGCGAGGAGCGGGAACTGGACTGGTATCTGCTGGAAGAAGACAGCCACAGACACCTCCAGGAATATGTCAGCGATCTGCTCCACATGTACACGAAATATCCGGCCCTGTACGCCAACGATAAGGGCTATGAAGGTTTCCAGTGGGTCAACGCCAACGACGGTGACCGCAGCATCTTCAGTTTTATCCGCTGGTCACCCACCGGACGGAACAACCTCCTCTTCGTCTGCAACTTCACGCCGGTCGCCCGCCACGATTATATGTGCGGAGTGCCGAAGCTGAAACAGTACCGTCTCATCCTGGACAGCGACGATGAAAAATACGGCGGAAGTTCCAAAGACCGGCAGAAGGTTTACCGCAGCAAAAAGGGTGAGTGCGACGGACAACCGTATCGGATCGCTTACGACCTGCCGCCGTTCGGCGTAGCAGTCTTTACGTTCTGAGAGAGAACGACACCGACAAATATGGCAGCAAAGACTTTTGATATCTTTGCTGCCATTTTCTGTGACATATATTTACGATCCGGTACCGTCTCGTAATCTGTTCTTCGACCGTTTCACCATTTTCCCTGTATCAGGTACCGTTCATCCAGCTGAACTGTTACGGCATCCAAACACTAAAACCGCTTCGCAATGGGCTTGATACCCACAGTATTACATTTTTCACACGTCCCTCGCAATAAACTGCGCAGGCCTGGCGGAATTGCTACTGTATAGCTGCGTTATTCCCCGGCGGCGTGACTGGTAAGCATGGTCTGATTCAGCTTTGCAATATTGACTCCGCCCATATGTGTCGGCTTTTCTCCGAGGCGCATGACCCGATTCTGTCCCTTTTGCTGGGGCAGCCATTGGGGCAGCCCTGCTCCATTGGGATCTCCGGTCTTTGCGAAGTTCGTCAGATAATCCGTCATCTCCCGGCTCAGATCTCTGTCCTTTTCCGTGAACGGACGCCAGCAGTTGTCCAGCGTGCCAAACCAGTACCACAGATCACTGCTGTGCCATGCGCCCTCGTCGTCTCCCGGAAGCTGACGGTCAAAAAACCAAGTGTAGCTGGGATGCCGTCCCTGATCCGCCTGCAGACGGCACCAGCCCTTTGCCATCCTGAAGACGACAGGCGGGACGATGTCGTCGCTGGTACTGCCTGCCATATACGGGATATCCAGAAATTTCCCGCTCTGTATTGCCTCTGCACCGGAGCGCGGAATCAGCCGTCCGTCAATGCACGGGGTACAGGTAAGTCCCATTCCCTTATGATCCTGATTCACAACGTCCCACGCCCGAAACAATTCCTCCGGGGAAAGACTGCGGAGGCTTTCCAGCGTTTCACATCCGGCAGTTTTCATGACCTCCTGCCAGTATCCGTACATCTCTTCCGCCCTCCCTGTCTTTCCAAGCTGCTCGCCGACTCCGCCGCCGCTGCTCATCACAGCTTTTGCGATCAGCCCTTTCGTCAGCGGACTGAGACAAAGCTGCTGGACGCTCATCGCGCCGGCGCTCTGTCCCATCACAGTGATATTTTCCGGATCCCCTCCGAACGCACGGATATTTTCCCGAATCCAGCGGATCGCGGCAAGCTGATCATACAGGCCGTAATTCCCGGTATGCCCCGCCTCCCGTTCCAGTTCCGGCAGACATGCAAATCCCAGCGGTCCCAGGCGGTAATTGATCGTCACAGCGATTACGCCTTTTTCCGGCCATACCGGGCCGTCAAAATGTTTCTCATGGCCGCAGCCGCCGGTGAACGCGCCGCCGTGGATATACAGCAGTACCGGGAGGTCTTTTGCCTGATCCGGCGCCCAGATGTTCAGAAACAGACAGTCCTCACTGTAAGTATAGGTTTCCCCTTTTCGGAATTCATTGTAATAAAAAGCTTTCCCGGAAATCTGATCCTCCGGCTGAAACGCTCTGGGCTGATAACAGCAGTTTCCATAAGAAGATGCGTCGTAAACGCCGTCCCAGTGCGTTACAGGCTCCGGATATTTCCAGCGCTCCGCCGTCGCATAGCGGATTCCCTTATAGGCGGTGACACCGGGAAAACGGCTGTCAGTTCCGCGGATTTCTCCGCAGGGAGTATGGATGATAGGTGGCATACAGATCTCTCCTTTCTTTTGTTGGCTTTTCGTGGTCTCTCAGGCGAACCTTTCACGGAAGGGCAATTCAGATCCGCTCCAATGTGTGATGATCTCTCTGGCCGTGAAAATATTTGTCCAGCACCTTCCCGAACACTTCCGCATCCGACGTCCCTTCTCCGGCTTTTTCAAACAGCGTCATCGAGGATTTCAGCTTCAGATCGTCCGGATATCCAAAAACCTGTGTCGGGTCGTCTGTATCCAGTTGCAGCAGTGCTTCTGAGATTTCCCGCAGCCGGCCGCCGAGTACCGGATCGGCGAGATAAGCTCTGGCTTCCTCCAGGTTCCGGATCGCATAGTATCGCGCCGTGTCACTGTATCCAAGGCCTTCGATCTGCGGGAAGATGAACCACATCCAGTGGTTTCGTTTCCGGCCCGATTTGATTTCCGACAGGGCGCAGGACCAGGAAGAGCGCTGGGCGGTGCGGAAACGGGCGAGGTCACAGGAAAACGCCTTTTCCGCCGCTGCAGCAGGTATTTCGTTACCGCTTATGTAAAGTCTCTTGTTGCTTTCTTCCGATGCTTTATTTGGCATTTCGCTTTCCTCACTTTCCTTGGGTTTCCGGCAGACCTGCCGTTAATTGCTGCCTGTTTTCTGCACCTGATCACTCATGATATTCCTTTATCTGTGTCCGGTTTCTATTCGCAGATTTCATAGCTGATCTGCCGCATATTTTAAGTGCATTTACATTTTGTTTTTGCATCTGCAATCCGTAGCATCATTGGGGTCAAAATACCTTTTGACCTCAACATCATAATATGAGTTGCCCGACAAATGGGCATGAGACACGGATTGCTCCGCACTTCGTGCTCCCGCAATCCTGAAAACACCTCAAATCCGCTCATTTTTCTTCGAAAAATGGCTACTTTTCGGTGTTTTGCGCTCCACAAAGTCATAAATTTTCATGCAAGCATGAAATTTATGACCTTTTGTCGCTTGTCTCATAATATAAAAATCAGACAAAAACAAAGTGAAAAAATTTTGTCAAACGTCAGAAACAGAGTTTGTTTTCAAACCAATATCAATCATCTCTTATCATGTATAACCAATAAAAAGAAAGACAAAATATTGATACACCAGATACTGTTTTGGGAGACCAATGTCATACATGAAGAGGAAATCCACAAGAACTTTGGCGCTTTACCGTACATTATCCGTTCCTGCCGCAGCAGTTCTTATACTTTTTCCCGCTTCCGCACGGACAGGGATCATTCCGCCCTACTTTTTTCCCGGTCCGCCGGAAGGTCCCTTCCTCATCGCTGTTCCAGACCTGTTTCTCTTTTCCGGGCATTCTGTCGGGATACATCCGAAAATAAAATCCCTCATAATATTTTGACAGTCTCACATAATCTTTCAGCATCGTCTCCCGGAGCCGATCGGGTGCAGGTGCCTGTTCCAGCTTCCGGATGAAATCCTCCAGACGTCCGTAAATCATCGGATACCGTTCCCGCAGAATCTGAAACTCTTTTCTGTTTCCTGGCCACTCTTCCAGAAGGCAGAGCCTGCTGTCCAGCTGAATAAACCGAAGATACATCGGGTCATCTGTCTCCTGTTCAAAGCAGACGGCATCGGCGGCACGCCGCAGTGAAACGGAAAGGTCCGCGTCGCTGACCAGGAATATCATGTCCACTTCTTCCTGCAGACCCCGCCACATTTCTTCCTCATCAGGAAGGGTACGCTTCAAAGCCGCAAGGACAGAGACAACTGCCTGCCGCACCGTATCCCGGGACACCTTCACCCTGCCGCGCAGCTGCTTCCATTCGCCGCCCGGACCGTCGGCCGCATCGGAGGCGCTCGCCGCCGACAGAGTGATCAGTACCTCGGATAATTCCTCCGTACAGGCTTCCAAGGCAGCGCCTGCCTGATGAATAAAACTTACAAATCTGTCCGCCGCGCGCAGAAAAGCTTCATCCGAAAGTTCAATACTCAGGCACAGAAGCCCCACATACACTTCCAGATAATCCAGCGGCCGGCTCGCCGTTTTCCTACCGGCCCTGTCCGCCAGCTCTGTCAGAAGTTTCACGCCGAGTTCCGGTTTTTGTCTCTCACTGCAGCACATACTGTACATCTGGATAAACTCATCGTCCCGGCATCCCATCTGGTACGCAGTCTCAAAAGCGGCCATCGCCTTTTTTCCAAATCCGCGTTCCTGCAGAGAAAGCGCCAGTTCCCGGCGGAACGCCGGCTCTTCCGGCTTCCACTCCACCAGACGTTCCAGATTGCGGACGGATTTTCCCGTATATCCTGCCTTGCGCTGGGCCAGTGCAAGGTAATACAGATATCCGGTACACAGTCCGAAAACCCGCATCGCCTCCTGAGCGGTCGCGATCGCGCGTTCATAATCGTTCCTCTGACAACACGTTACGATCTGATCCATCATTTTCTTTCCCATCGGATCCGACGGGATCTCCAGATTCAGCGCCTTCTCTTCCCTCTCCTGCGCCTCCCCGTCCCGGAGCGTCTCATACGCCCTGCGGATCTTCTGAAATTCTTCCGGATCTCTGTCCGGCGTATGCTGCCGGATCAGACGGAAATATGCCCTTTTGATCTCCTCCGGCGACGCGTCGGCGTTCACTCCCAGTACTTTATACGCATCTTCTCTCACCGTTTCTCCTCCCCTGCCTCTTCTCCTTTGTCGTCCAGGAATGCCCGAAGCCGGTCTTCGATCTCTTCCGCTCTGGAACGGTACTCTTTCATCACGGCATACTTCAGCTGTCCGATCATCGTCTCAAGCTCCCCGGCTTTCTCCACGTTTGCTCCGGTCCGCAAGACACGCAGCGTCTTTTCCGCCCTGCGGATCAGCGACCGGAAATCTCTCGCGATCGGCGACTTCTTCCACTCCTCCGAATTTTTTTCATCCGGAAGGCTGGCGCTGTCCATGGAGATTGTCACAGAAGCGGATTTTCCGGTGCTGACGATGTAGGCGGATACCTGAAGGATGCCGTTCTGGTTATAGGAAAACTCCACATCGATCTGTTCCGACCCGGCCGGTCCCCGAGGGATATCCCCGACCGTAAACTCCCCCACCATATGATTTCTGCTGGCGGCCGCATGTTCTCCCTGAAATACCTGGATCACTGCGGCATCCTGTCCGTCCCATGAAGTATAATACCTTTCACGGCGTGTCACAGGAATCGTCACATTCCGGGGAATCACGACACTCATCACGTCCGTCGTAAATTCATTCATGGCACGGATCCCCAGTGTATAGGGATTCACATCCGTCATCACCATCCCCTGTGCCGCGTCCACCGCTCCGCTGATCATACCGGCCTGCACAGCCGCTCCCTGTGCGATACTGTAGTCCGGATGGATCGCCGCCGAGGGCTCCATTCCCAGCATACTGCGGATCTGGCGGCGCACCGCCGGAATCCGGGTCGATCCGCCCGCCAGGAGGATCATGTCCAGTTCTCCTTCGCTGATGCCGCTGTCCCCGAGGGCGATATCCACCGGCCGCCGGGTCCTCTCCAGATCCCCGGCAATCATGGCCTCGAACTCCTCCCGTGTCACCGTTTCCTCAAGTCCGAGGGGCTGCCCGTCCTTCTGCGCCAGCATAGGGATCCGCACGACAGTGGACTCCTGCTCACTCAGAGTAATCTTGCACTCCTCGGCTGCATCCTTCAGCCGGGACTTTGCAAAAACATTGTCCTCCAGGCTGACGCCATGCTTGGTCTCAAATTTTTCCTGCAGCCACTGCATCAGGCGCAGATCAAAATCCTTGCCGCCCAGGCGGTTGTCGCCGCTGCTGGCCTTCACCTCGAGAACCCCCTCGAACATTTCCAAGACAGTCACATCGAAGGTACCGCCGCCCAGATCGTAGACCATCAGATAACTCTCCTCTTCCAGATGGCTGATCCCGTAACTCAGGGCCGCAGCGGTTGGTTCATTGATGATCCGCTCTACCGAAAATCCGGCAAGCCGGCCCGCTTCCGCCGTCTCCCGTCTCTGGACATCGTTAAAGTACGCCGGAACTGAGATCACCGCACGGTCCACAGGTACTCCCAGGTATGCCTCCGCATACTCTTTGACATATTCCAGGATCTTCGCGGAGAGTTCCACCGCCGTATACTCCCGTCCGTCCAGCCGGATCCTCTCCCCGGTCCCGATATTTCTCTTAATCTCGATCGCCGTCCGTTCCGGCGCCAGAACGTACTGGGCTCTGGCTCTTTCTCCGACCACAAATTTTCCGCCGTCATCGATCCCCACCACAGACGGGACCGCATAATTTCCCCGCAGATCCGGAATCATTTCCACTTTTCCATTCCGGTAAATGGCCGCCTCCGTCGTTGTCGTTCCCAGGTCAATCCCTATGATTACCTCTTCTTTTGTCATACCTTCGTCTCTCCTCCCATCCGATATGCCGCCACCTGGGCCTTACGGACTACTTTTCCCTGCCAGATCCGTCCTCTTTTGTACACCTCGGCCACTGTCCCGGCCAGTTCCTTTCGGGAAGTTTCCACCGCACTCAGCACCTGATGGATCTCATAGTCCACAGCTTCCCCGCAGACTCCGGTCTCCCGGATCTGCGCCGCACGCAGATACCTCTGTGCCTCCTGCTCGATCATCCGGTTCTGACCGGCCCAGGCCGGATCGCCATCGAGACTTTTTGCGATCAGATCCATCTTTTCTCTGCAAAAGCACACAAGGTCCACCAGAGCCTCCTCCCGCTTTCTCTCCTCCCGCAGTTCCTGCTCCATCAAAGATTCCTGCTCCCGGCGCTCGTCGCATACATCCAGAAAGTCTTCTATGGAATCGGTCTGTCTCTGGAGCGTTTTTTCCCATTCCGGAAGCTTTTTCCCTATCTCATCCAGAACGCTGTCCGTCCGGCATTTCTCCTCCGTTTCCAGGCTGCGCTGTGCTCCTTCCATCCAGTTCTGCAGTTCTCTTCTCTGCCGCATCCATTCATCTTCCTGTTTTCTGCGGCTGTCTTCCATCCTTTCCCTGCTCTCACGCAGAAACTCCTCCAGCTTTGTCAGCGTCTCTTCCTGAGAATTCTTCTTTTTCCAGAACATCACTTTCTCCTCTGTATTTCTTTGATCTGTGTTTTGTGTACAGTAATTTCGTCATATGCGCTTTTTTCATAACCATTCCACAGACAGTGCTGCCACGTTTTTTCTATTCTATCATGAGATATTCCATGATTCAAGACAGCAGCCTCCCTTCAGCTCTTCTTTCCGTCTTTATCCTTTCGTTCCGGAGCATCATAATGTTCCGATCGGAACTCAAGATGCTGATCTGTAACAGCATTAAAAAGCACCCATCAGATTTCTCTGACAGATGCTTCATTCAGATTGGAGCATCAAACTATATTCGTTTAAGCTTTATGTGGATTCATGCCAATATTTACTCCAATTACATCAGTTATTTGAAGTTACTGATTTTCTGTTGACAAAATATTGCCAACCATCTTATATGTTCCAATGCAGCAGGCTTCTCTATTTTGAATAAACCGCATCATTTTTAGAAAGAAGGTAAACACAGTACTGATTCATACTGATCCCCTCTCTTTTCGAATGCTCTGCCAGAGACCGGTGCAGGCTTCGGGGAATTCTTAGCTTAAATTGTCCGGAATAATCTTCTAAATTATCCGGTTCGTGAATCTCAATTCCTT
>ERZ1090860.652-NODE-653-length-20193-cov-6.972142_pt1 | contig 20193 bp, 17 predicted proteins | sample MGYA00478483_ERZ1090860 | MGnify/ENA primary metagenome ERZ1090860 (study PRJEB33644, sample SAMEA5815741) | chicken gut metagenome | biome: Chicken; feature: Gastrointestinal Tract; material: Caecum | place: Ireland | collected 2019-01-01 | study: A study of the...
CCTACCAGGTGTTTCTCTTTTTTGCACATTGTAAAAATCTGCCTCATTCCTTCACAAAAAAACTTTTGATCTTTATTTTTCTTCTAAAAATGCTTTTACAGCCTGGTTAAAAGCTCTCGGATTCTTAAGGGCAATAAAATGATCTCCTTGAATCCACACCAGACTCGCATCAGGAAGATTCTCATAAATCAGCTTCGTGTGCTTTTCTTTTATCATATCTTTGGTTCCCGCAATCACCAGGGTCCGTACGGACAAAGTTCGAAGCTCCTGAGGAGTAAGCGCCGGATCTTTCACCATCAGCCCCAGCATATGAGCATTTTTCTTTGCCTTTTTACTGAATTTTCCCAAAAATGATGCCACACCATACCCGATAACAATAGGAATCTGAATGGAATCTTTCACCCCGGATCCATACAAATTCGCTCCATTCAAAATCAGCTTATTGACCCTCTGAGGATACCGCAACGCGAACACCAGAGCAATATTTCCTCCATCAGAAAATCCCAGAATATTCGCTTTTTCAATCTTCTTTTCATCCATAAATGCCCGGAGATCCTCCGCAAACTGCCGGATGCGAAACGGCGCATTTCCTCTCGGGGACCTTCCATGGCCTCTGGTATCTATGGCAATCACGCGATATTTTTTTGCGAAAAACGGGATCTGATTCTTAAAATATTCATGATCTTCCCCGTTTCCATGAAGTAAAATCAGCGGATCTCCATCACCTTTTTCCTCATAATATAACTCAATATCCATTCTCTATTTTCCTCCATATTGCTGTTTTATTTTGCCTCCTTTTACCAGAAAAACCGCTATAAGAAACAGAACAAAAGTCACTGCTGCCATTGCACCAAAAGTGATATTAAGACCGTGGATCTGTGCATTCTCTCCATACTTTTCTGCACTCTGCCTGGCAGCCACAGTCATAATTCCCACAAATACTGCCGAACCAATCGCCCCTGCAATGGTTCGAAGAGATGTCAGCAAAGCAGTGCCATGGGCAGTCAATTCTTCCGACATGCCGCTGATTCCCCAAGTGACCAGCGGCATCATCAAACAACCGATCGCCACACACCGTATCGCATTGTAGAAAGAAGCCATCCACACCGGCATATCCATAGTAAGAAATACCATTCCCAGATTACTAAGAAGCATAAAGAAAGCACCTGCCACAAAAAGTTTCTTCATTCCCAGCCTGTCATAAATCTTGCCCGCAAACGGACTGACGACTGCCATCGCCAAGGACCCCGGCAAAGTTACCAATCCAGAGATTGTTGCAGAATTGCCTTTGATAGACTGTACATATAACGGCATAATAATCGAGGAACCCATCATTACCAGATACAAAAGCATACTTCCTACCACACTTAACGTATAATCCCTATATTTCAAAGTACGCAGCTCCAGAAAAGGCTGCTCCATGTGAAGCTGCCTGTACACAAAAAAGACTGCCGAAATGATTCCCACCAGCAGAGGCACAAAGACAGATACATCTGTGATCGCATTGCTGCTGACATTCCCAATTCCAAGAGTCAGACCTCCAAAGGCAAACGCGCTGAGTACGAAAGATAAAATATCAAATTTCTGTTTATATGTATCCAAAACATTATCAAAGACGGCCACTGCAAAAACAAAAGAAACTAACATAATGACAATAGGCACATAGAAGATCATTTTCCATCCGAAAGAATCCACCAAAGCCCCTGCCAAAGTCGGTGCAACTACCGGTGCTGCTCCCACAGATAAACCGTACCATCCCATGATGGTTCCCTTCTTTTCAATTGGATAGATTGTCAACAGAATAACCTGTGCCATGGATGTGAGAATTCCATTGCCGCAAGCTTGAAGAACTCTTCCGATCATCATCACAGGAAAATTTCCCGCCGTCACACAGACTGCAAGTCCCGCGATGAACAGTCCGATACCTGCCAGATATAGATTTTTGGTAGGAAAACGTGTAATTAAAAAAGCGGTCAGCGGCATCATAATCCCCATCGCCAATGAATATCCGCTGGTCAGCCACTGCCCCATCGCCACACTGAGCTGAAAATCCTCCAAGATAGGAGGGAGGGCTGTGGTCAATGCTGTCGCCAACATGGAGGAAGCGATGCAGCTAATCAGTATATTCACAAAAATCAAGCTTCTTTTCCTGTCTGTCATAATTCCCGAGCAATACATAACTATTCTCCTTTACTGTTTTACTTTCATGTCTGTCGGGAATTATAGTAAGGTCCCTAGCTATTTGTCAAGCTTTTTATGCGCTCTTTCTTCTCCTCTGAGAACCCGCAGAATTCCAAATGCCAATGCTTCCATTTCATAAGTTCCTGCAATCACACTTACCGGAGCCACAAACTCTACCCGCTTTCTCAGCTCTGCGGTAAACCGCTTTGAATGGGCCATCCCTCCCGTAAAAATAATCTTATCCACCTTTCCGCAAGTCACCGCCGCCATCGATACAATATCCTTCGCTGTCTGCAAAACCATTGCGTCAAAAATAAGTCTTGCCCGCTCATCTTGCCGTTCTATTCTCTGCTCAATCTTACGCAGATCCGTCTCGCCAAGATACGCGGAAAGACCGCCTTTTCCTTTTAGTCGTTTCTGCATTTCTCTCTGTGTAAACCGCCCGGAATAACACAAATCAACCAGTGGTCTGGCAGGCAGCCCTCCGGATCTCTCCGGTGAAAATCCGCCCTCATCATCTCCCACAAAATCCAGAATTTTCCCGTCTTTTATCAGATTTACTGTGATTCCTCCGCCCAAATGAGCCACAATATAGGTAGCTTTTTCAAAGTCTATTCCATCCCGGGATGCCTGTTCGATACTCACGGCACGGCTATTCAGAACATGTGTCAAAAACTGTTTTTTAATCTCTGGAATGCCAGTGATGGTATATATTTTCTCCGGTTTTCCGCATCCGCACACAGGGTCGTACACATAAACTCTGACGAACTTTTCCTTCCTGTCACCCAGCTTTTCATTTGCTTTTTTGGCTATATTCCATCCGATCACAGGTGCCAGATTAGCCGGATGAGGTATTGCGGAAGAAAAAGAGGCATCCGCAAATTCCTGGTCCACCACATAGGCTCCGCTTTCCAACTCTCCCACAGTTCCGCCTCTGCAGGCAATGGCGTCCAGACACTCTGGTTTCACATTGAGGTCTCTTAAATAAGCCAGAACTGCCTCCTGCCGAAAATCAAGCTGATCATTGATAGACGCAAACCTGCTCAAATCCTTCGGACTGTGTAAAATTTCCCGTGAATCCACCATTTGATCTTCGCAAAACAAGGCTACCTTTGTGGATGTCGAACCGGGATTGATCACCAAAATCTTTCTCTCACCCATAACTTCCTCCCAATTTTGATATTTTTATCTCACTGCTGTCTTCAAGACTTCCTCGAAAGTCTTCCCCCATCTGATAAAAATTTTCTAATCCAGTTCCCGAATATACCCTTCTTCTTTAAGCTGCTCACCAATCTTGCAATATGCCTGGCTGCTCTCATACAGTTCCTTTACTTCCTCCTCAGAAAGCTGCCTTTTTACCTTCGCCGGGCTTCCCATCACAAGACTTCTGTCTGGTATTACCTGCCCTTGCAAAATCAGACTTCCCGCACCAATCAGGCATTCTTTCCCAATTTGAGCACCATTTAAGACAATCGCTCCCATCCCCACAAGACTTCCATCTCCAATCGTACATCCATGCAGGGTGGCATTGTGCGCCACAGTGACATAATCTCCAACTGTCAGTGGATATTCCGGATCTGAGTGCAAAGTGCAATTGTCCTGAATATTACTGTATTTGCCTACTATAATTTTAGACCTGTCTCCTCTGATAACAGAATAAAATAAGACGCTGGCCCCTTCTTTGATCTCCACATCTCCGAAGACAACCGCCTCTTTTACGATATTCGCCGACCTTGCAATTTTAGGTTTCTTCAATCCCATAAACTGCCTCCTTCTTGCTTCATCTACATGTATTGTTTGGTCTTTTGCTTTTTCTCATATTTTATCATGATTCATAGAAAAGTGCACACAAAAGTACCTGACTCCCTGAAATTCATTCTTCTCTTATTGAAATTTTCACTCATCCCTTGATTTTTCAACGAAAACTGCTATAATGGTTTACATGCAGATGTAGTTCATCGGTAGAACACCAGCTTCCCAAGCTGGGGAGGCGGGTTCGACTCCCGTCATCTGCTTAAGCGTATTTATGAGGCTGATCACAGAATCCCTTGTAAATGCGCTCTTTTTTTACTCTTTTATAGAATTCATATTTCAAGAACCTCTTATTCTGCATTTTTTGATACAAACTTTCTTTCATCACATATATAGAAATAGCCGTCCGGTTTTTCACAAAACCAACGGCTATTTCTATAATAATTTTTCTATTTCTGACCGTAATAGGCCCCCGGGCCATGTTTTCTGAAATAGTGTTTATCCTGAATGCTCTGGGGGGCAGGCGTAGCTCCCGGTGCCAGCAGTTCTGTTCTGGCCGCCATCTTAGCCACCTCTTCCAGAACCGCTGCATTGTGCACGGCCTGCCATCCGTTTTTCCCCCAGGTAAATGGGCCATGATTCTTACACAGCACTGCCGGAACCGCCTTGTAGTCGCGATCCTGAAAACACTCACAGATAATACGCCCGGTGTTCTCCTCATACCCCTCGTCAATCTCCTGCGGCGTCAGCGTTCTGGCACAGGGAATTTCCCCATAAAAATAATCTGCATGGGTCGTTCCGTAGCAGGGAATGGCACGCCCTGCCTGCGCCCAGCTCGTCGCCCAAGGAGAATGCGTGTGTACAATACCTCCGATCTTTGAAAATTTCTTATACAGCTCAATGTGTGTCGCCGTGTCCGATGAAGGGCGATACGTTCCTTCTATAACGTTGCCATCCAGATCCACAAGCACCATATCCTCCGGGCGCAGTTTTTCATACTCCACCCCACTGGGCTTAATGGCAAAAATTCCTCTTTCCCGGTCTATCTGGCTGACATTTCCCCAGGTAAACGTGACCAATTGGTACTTCGGCAGAAGCATATTTGCCTCGTAGGCCTCTTTTTTCAATTGCTCCAACATCTGATCTCTTTCCCGCCTTTCCTCTGTATCTTTTCCGTCCAAACTGCCCAGCTTTCTCTCACCAGAGCCCGCACTCCACCGCTGCTCTTTCCACAGACAATCCTTTCCGATAACGCTCCATAAACACTTCAAATCCTTTGACATCTTCCGGATCCGGCTGCACTTCACATGCCTTCTCCCGTTCAAAAACCCGGCTATTTAAGTATGTCTCCAGGCTTTCTTCTTCCCTTTTGTTTGCCAAATAGGAGGCCAGAAGCGCAATCCCCCAGGCACCTCCCTCTCCGGCTGTCTCCATCACTGACACCGGGACATCCATAGCCGCTGCCATAATCTTCTGTCCCACTTCTTCTGTCTTAAACAGACCTCCATGTCCAAGCATCTTGTCCAGTCTGACGCCCTCTTCACGGAACAGAATATCCAGCCCTATTTTCAGTGCTCCCAGTGCCGTAAAAAGATGCGTGCGCATAAAATTTGCCAGATTAAAAGCACTGTCTGCCGACCTCACAAACAGAGGACACCCTCTCTCAAAACCGGTGATATGTTCTCCGGAAAAATAGCAATAAGACAGAAGTCCTCCTCCATCTGCATCTCCCTGAAGCGCCTGGTGATACAAAATGTCATACAGCTTTTTGACAGAAACCTGCAATCCCATAGCCACGCAAAATTCCTGGAACAAGCTCACCCAGGCATTCAGATCAGAAGTACAATTCTGACAGTGAACCATGGCCACCGGTTTACCATCAGGCGTTGTCACCAGATCCAGCTCCGGATGTACTTTTCTCAATTCCTTCTCCAGAACAACCATAGCAAATACGGAAGTTCCCGCTGATACATTCCCAGTCCGCACCGCCACACTGTTTGTGGCTGCCATGCCAGTTCCCGCATCACCTTCCGGAGGGCATACCAAGCTTCCTGCCTTTAAACAGCCCGAAGGATCCAGTAATTTTGCCCCTTCCTGTGTCAAATAGCCCGCTTCTTCCCCTGCCGTCAACACTCTCGGCAGGATCTCATCCAGTCTCCAGGGGTAGTTTTTCTGCGCTGTCAGCTCCTGAAACTGCAAAATCATGCGGCTGTTGAATTTCTTTGTCTTCGGATCAATGGGGAACATCCCGGAAGCGTCTCCCACTCCAAGAACTTTCTCCCCCGTCAGCTTCCAGTGGACATAACCTGCCAGAGTGGTGAGGTAGGCCACCTCGGACACATGTTCTTCCCCATTTAAAATTGCCTGATACAGATGGGAAATACTCCATCTTTGAGGAATCTGATACCGAAACAACTCCGTCAGCTTTTCGGAGGCTTCCCGGGTAATATTGTTTCTCCAGGTACGAAAAGGTACCAGAAGACGGTCATGGGCGTCAAATGCCATATATCCATGCATCATAGCACTGAACCCCATTGCTTTCACACGCTTTAGACTTATCCCGTATTGTTTTTTTACATCCTGCGCCATCTTTGCGTAACTATCTTGAAGCCCGCTCCAGATATCCTCCAGAGAATATGTCCAGATCCCATTTTCATACCGGCTTTCCCAGTCATGGCTTCCGCAAGCCACAGGTATTTTGTCCTCATTGACCAACACCGCTTTGATCCGCGTGGAACCAAGCTCAATTCCAAGAACAGCATTCCCGTTTTCTATAGTCGTTCGAACTTGTTTTGCGTCAATCCCCATATTCTTTTCTCCTGTCCATCAACGGTATGCCACCGCATTCCATCTCAACTCATTTTTCAAATTCCGAATCGTCGTATCCTGATCAATGTAAACTGCCTCTATTCCCATGGCTTCTGCCCAGTCTCCCATCTGTTCCGCAGTCAAATCATAGGAAAATGCTGTATGATGTGCTCCGCCTGCCAGAATCCATGCTTCCGCTCCTGTCGCCAGATCCGGCAGCGGAGTCCAAAAAGCCGTGGCTACCGGCAGTTTCGGCATGGGTTTTTCCGTCTTTTTACATTCCACTTCATTGATAATCAGACGGAACCGGCTGCCCAGATCAATCAGAGAGACGGCCACTCCCCTTCCTTCTTTGCAGGTGTAGACCAGACGTGCCGGATCTTCACGGTCCCCCATGCTGAGCGGACACACTTTAATAGAAATCGGGCCTTCTGCCACCGACGGACATACCTCCAGCATATGCGCCTCAAGAATGCCTTCTTTTCCCGGAACCAGATTATACGTATAGTCCTCAAAAAAAGAAGTTCCCTTGGCATTCGGGGTATTGGCCGCCATGATCTTCATCAGACGTACCATCGCCGCCGTCTTCCAGTCTCCCTCGGCTCCGAATCCGTATCCTTTTTCCATCAGTCTTTGAATTGCCAGACCCGGCAATTGTTTCAGCGGTCCCAGATCCCCAAAATGAGTTACGATTGCCTGGTAATTTTTCTCTTCCAGGAAACGCTCAAATCCTATCTCCATTGCCGCCTGAACAGCCACATGTTCGCGGAATTCCTTCGGATCTCTTCCTTCCAGAAGAATCTCATATTTATCATAGTATTCTTCCACCAGAGCCTCAATCTCTCCTGATTTCACGTCCTGTACATACTCCGCGATTTCTTGAATCGGATAGGCATCCACTTCCCATCCAAACTTTATCTGAGCTTCTACCTTATCTCCTTCTGTCACGGCCACATTTCTCATATTGTCAGCCACTCTCGCCACACGAATATGGCTGCTCTCGACGATTCCAATGGCCGTGCGCATCCAGGAGGCAAGGCGTTTTCGCACTTTTGTATCTGACCAATGTCCCACGATCACCTTCCGCTCAATTCCCATTCTACTCACAATATGTCCAAACTCTCTGTCTCCATGCGCCGACTGATTCTCATTCATAAAATCCATGTCTATGGTGTCATAAGGAATTTCCTCATGGAATTGCGTGTGAAGATGGCAAAGCGGCTTACGGTATTCCTGCAAGCCCAGAATCCAGGATTTGGCCGGCGAAAATGTATGCATCCAGGTAATCACTCCCGCACAGTTTTCATCCATATTCGCCTCATTGAACGTCTTGCGGATTACCTCATTGGTGATCATTGTCGGCTTCCAAACGATCTCAAAAGGCAGATCCCCGGATGCATTAAGCTTCTCCACGATCATCCGGGAATGTTCCTCCACTTTTCTAAGACATTCTTCTCCATATAAATCCTGTGAACCGGTACAAAACCAAAACTTATAGTCTCTTCCTGTCTGCATCATCCATGCCCCTCCTTCATTCTCCTGCGCATTCTGCGCTGTCCTTTAATTTTCCTTCTTTATCGGCTGCGGAAAAATTTAATAATAAACCCAATCACTGCCAGACAAAGTACAATAGGAATCAGAATACTCATAATCGTGATCAGTAAAAAGATGACAAGTCCCGCCGCTGCAATCACAATCAGTTTCCCATACCAGGTTGTGAGATCCAGCCTGCGTTTTTTCTGAAATACAGTCTGGGAATTTCCCGGCATGTCATCCTCCTCATACCCCTGATCGTACTCATACACGGTACGGTTTCCCTGGGTACTTTGCTTTTGTGTATCAATCAGTGTCTTGGCAATCAGCCAGGGATCCCCTAGACTGTCCATCACTTCTCCCTCAGATTTTCCGGCAGCAATCTCCCTCTCAATATAACTTCTATAATAATCTACATTCTCAAGAACCTGAGCCTCCGGAATCTGCCCCTGCAGATGCCTGCTTAGACTTTCCAGAAATTCTTGCTTCGTCATAGCATCTCTCCTTTAATTTACGTTGTTCAGACATATTCTTTCTTATTCAGACAGTATACAGGAGTGATTGAAGTCTTGACAAGGGATTTTATGCTTTCTTAATAAATAGAAGTTACACATTGATAATTTTTTAACTTTTTTCTTGACATTTTGCCCAACAAGTGCTATAGTAAGAACATCAAATACAGGAAAACAACGAAATTTTTTTCTGTATAACTAAAAGGTTTCTAATTACTGACGGATAATTGTGGATTACCACAGGGGAATTAGAAATCTGCACAAGCCGACCGTCTGGGCAACATTTGAACTTTTCAAGTGTTGCCCTTTTTTATGTGCATGAAACTTCTCTTTTATCATGCCATAAACCCCTGACAGCCCCTCCGGGGAGGCCGGCAAAAACCAAGGGATTATGAAAGGAGATCAAACACTATGGGATTCAAAAGTGACATTGAAATTGCACAGGAGTGCACCTTAGAGCCAATCACTAAGATTGCGGAGAAAGCAGGCATCGATGACAAGTATCTGGAGCAGTACGGAAAATATAAAGCAAAAATCGATTACAATCTGCTCAAAGAAACTGAAGGAAAAGACGGCAAGCTGGTTCTGGTAACCGCTATCAATCCCACACCGGCTGGTGAAGGAAAAACCACCACAACCGTAGGTCTGGCAGACGGCCTTCAGAAATTAGGCAAAAACGTTATGGTTGCTCTTCGTGAGCCATCCCTTGGACCGGTATTTGGTGTAAAAGGCGGTGCAGCAGGCGGCGGATACGCACAGGTAGTTCCGATGGAGGATATCAACCTTCATTTCACCGGTGACTTCCACGCAATCGGCGCAGCCAACAACCTGCTGGCAGCAATGATCGACAACCATATTTATCAGGGAAATGAACTGAACATCGACCCAAGAAAAGTAACCTGGAGAAGATGTGTGGATATGAATGACCGTCAGCTTCGTTTCGTAGTAGACGGACTGGGCGGAAAGGCAAACGGAATGCCTCGTGAGGACGGCTATGACATCACCGTTGCTTCCGAGATCATGGCAGTTCTGTGTCTGGCAAGCGACATCAAAGACCTGAAAGAAAGACTGTCAAGAATCGTGATCGGATATACCTATGGAAAAGCTTCCGAGCAGAAACCGGTTACCGCAGGGGATCTGAACGCACAGGGCGCAATGTGCGCGCTGCTGAAAGACGCTCTGAAACCAAACCTGGTACAGACTCTGGAGCATGTTCCGGCAATCGTACACGGCGGACCATTCGCAAACATCGCCCATGGATGTAACTCCGTCATCGCTACCAAGATGGCTATGAGACTGGGTGATTACGCAATCACTGAGGCAGGATTCGGCGCAGACCTGGGAGCAGAAAAATTCCTGGATATCAAATGCCGTATGGCAGGCCTGAAACCAAGCGCAGTTGTCATCGTGGCAACCGTACGTGCCCTGAAATACAATGGCGGCGTTCCGAAGGCAGACCTGAACAATGAGAACCTGGAGGCACTGGAGAAAGGACTTCCGAACCTGCTGAAACACGTAAGCAATATCAAGAATGTATACAAACTGCCATGTGTAGTTGCAATCAACGCATTCCCAACCGATACCAAGGCAGAGCTTGACCTGGTAGAGAGCAAATGTAAAGAGCTGGGCGTAAACGTTGCACTGTCTGAAGTATGGGCAAAAGGCGGCGAAGGCGGAATCAAACTGGCTGAGGAAGTCATCAAGCTGGTAGAAGAGCCGAACGACTTCAGCTATGCTTATGAGCTGGAAGGAAGCATTGAGGACAAACTGAACCAGATCGTTCAGAAAATCTACGGCGGCAAGAGAGTGGTTCTGACAGCCAACGCACAGAAACAGGCAAAAGAACTGGAAGCTCTCGGATATGGCAACTGCCCGATCTGTGTTGCCAAGACACAGTACAGTCTGACCGATGACCAGACCAAACTGGGAGCACCGACAGACTTCGAAGTAACCGTTCGTAACCTGAAGATTTCCGCAGGTGCCGGCTTCATCGTAGCTCTCACAGGAGAGATCATGACCATGCCTGGACTTCCAAAAGTACCGGCAGCTGAGAGAATCGATGTTGACGAGACCGGAAAGATCAGCGGACTGTTCTAAGTTTCACCCAAAAACGACCTCTATCTATGAAAAAGAAATACCTCCACCGAACCGGGTGGGGGTATTTTTATACTCTTTATTCCTCTGAATCTGCCTCTTCCTCCTCAACCGGAATCCAGGCTTTTCCAAATTTCACATCTTTAAACAAAGCTGCCAGACCTGTGATCTGTTTTAAACGAAGAATCTCATCCTTATCCATTCCCAGATGTTTGGAAATCCATGCGTCAGAACGGCCAAATTCATGCAGCTCCTTCACAATATTGCTCATCAGATCCACATCATGATTTCCTCTGGCACGATTATGGCGGATCGTACTTGCCATCCGCTGGTCCAGAGGTTTGTCAATCACAGAGACTGGAAGCATCCCTTTCTCTCTCTCATAAATATCAGGGTGCTCCTTGATAACGCGATAGCGGTGAAACCCGTCGACAATCACATATAAATCCTCTGCCTTGGCATAATAACAGACAATCGGCATAGTATACCCGTCTGCTTTGATACTCTCATATAATAATTTCATCTCCGGCGGAGCCACCGCATTTGGATTGTATGTATTGGGCTTGATCTTTTCCACCGGAACTGCGATAACATGATATGCTGGACTCTTAAACACCATATTCCATCTCCTCAACACTCTTATATTTACGCCGGATAATCTCGATTCTCTTTTGCTGCTGTCTGGTCAGTCCAAATCCCATAAAACGGCAAATATGGTCATTTTTCAAAATACAGTAACACATTCTCTTCCAGCTTGGAATATCCTTGGTGGACTTGATATCATCCGTATCATCCGGAATTTTCCCCACAAAAACAATCTTCGATTTTTTGTTTCTCGTATAATTTGAGACGCCGTTTCTGCGGATACGATATCCATGATCTAAGAGCTCCTGGATTGCTTCCTCATCCAGTCCGCCTCCTGTCTCATGCCAGAATTTAATGGACGTGTTAAATTTTTTCACATAATTATTCCGCAGTCTGACGGGCAGCGTGTCCAGCAAAAACATCGTATAAGATTTCCAGGTATGTCCCTCCGGCAAAGTCACATTCCGATACCCCATCGCCTTTGTCCTGCCGTAAATACAGGCAAAATTCGCTCCCTGTACTCTTCCCACCAGTTTCGTCCAGATCTCCGGATCGATAACCCGGTACAAATTCAAAGAGTCTTTGGAATAATCATTGAAAGGAGAAGCTACTCTCATCTGCGATACCTTCAAGCCTGCTTTGTAGTAAAGTTCATATAGATAATTGTAATCATAGTCAAATAGATAGTTCGCATGCCAGATATCATTGGTCGACCAGTCATAAATCGGAGATGCGCACCACACATCTTTAAATTGTCTGGTGATCCAGCACTCCCCGCGATAACCATATTTCTTGTTCAGAAATCCGCTGTACCTCTGCAGCGACTCATCTGCCCTCATTCCCAGAAGACATACCGTCTTTTTATTGCCGTGGGACAGACGATACCAACGCCCGAACTGTTTCGCCAAATCTTCCTGATGCATCCGGTATCGATAAGTGGTCATCGGATTATTCTCCAGACTAATCACATAGTCCTTCTTCGGCATTTCTCTGACCCAGGCGTCCTTTTTCTTATCATCCCAAGGATACCAGTACATCTCATAACTGCTGAGAGCCGTTCTCGTCGCCATGGGAAGACAGACCCAGTATGGCTCCACCTCATCTTTGATCTTCTCGAATGTGCGCTCAATATACTCCGTTGTCACCGTATACTGCGCCTCAAAATCCTGGTGAAACACACCGATTTTTCTGTCCGGATAATACTTTCTCTTAAAATCCAGAACCAGATTGAGCAAAACGCCGCTGTCTTTTCCACCTGAAAACGAAAGATAAATATTCTCAAATTCCTCAAAAATCAATTTCAGGCGATCCTGCAGGGCTTCATACACATTTTGTTCCGAATATTCGCGTATCATGAAATCCCTCCTCATAACAGCATATAATTTCCATAATTTACCATATAACTGTTAATTTAACACAAAATTCGTCGAATTTCAACAAAACTCAAAGAAAATTAAAGAGAGGGAGTACCCTGAACTCCATTTCCAGCGGTAATTCCCTCTCTTTCGAGTCTGCATTTATCCTATTTAGCTGTTTCATCCCCCACTCAGGTATCCCATAGCTCCAGCCACATAAACCAATACTCCTGTTTTCATAGAATCCTCATCAAAAATCACTCTTGGATTATGTTGCATAATTACCTCACTCCCATCGGGACAGGCTCCGATCAAGAAAAACGTAGACGGAACCCGATCACTGATATAAGAAAAATCTTCACTAAAGGGAAGTTTCAATGTATGATCATTCAATTTATCGGGAGCCACATACTTCTTAATTTCATTTCCACACAAAGCAGTCACTTCAGGGTCTGTAACCACCGTTCCCATTTCCAAAGAATATCTAATTTCTGCCCTTCCCCCAAACATAGCCGCAGTCTGATCAGCAATCTCTGTGATTCTCTTCTTTACCTGGCTGCGGATGTCATTGCGAAAAGTGCGGATATTTCCTTTCAGTGTTACAGTCTCTGGAATTGCATTACCTGCAGATCCCCCATTAATCGCGCCAAAATCCAATACCACCGTTTCCTGTGCATCTACTTCCCGACTGTTGATGGTCTGCAGATTTAGGACAATATGGCAGGCAATATTAATCGGATCAATAGTCGTATGGGGAACAGAACCATGACCGCCTCTGCCATAAACTGTAATTTCAAACAAATCCGCCCCAGTAGAAAGACTTCCTGTTCCATAAAGAACTGTTTCTTTAGGAAAGCAAGACAAAATATGGACGCCAAAAGCTACATCAACTTTGGGATTTTCTAAAATTTTGTTTTCCACCATATTCTGACAACCATATCCGATCTCTTCTGCCGGCTGAAATAAAAGTTTTATTTGTCCTGGAATGTCATCCTCTATTTCTTTAAAAATCCTAGCCGCCGTCAAAAGCATTGCCGTGTGCGTATCATGACCACAAGTATGTGCTGCCAGATCTGAAATACACGCAAAAGGAAGCCTGCTCTCTTCTTTCATGGGGAGAGCATCCATATCCGCCCGCAAAAGAATACACTTTCCCTTTTTTGAGCCCATTACCGCAGTCACTCCATGATTTCCCACTTCTATAGGTTCACATCCTATAGCTGTCAGTTCTTCTTTCACATAGCGAACCGTATTATCCAACTCAAATCCCAGCTCTGGATTTTGGTGCAAATATCTCCGATTCCGGATTAATTCTTTTTCATATTTTTCTATCAATTTCGTATAATTCTGCACAATTTTATCTCCTTTCTTCCACTCTAAAATCTTCCTTTTACTTCTATCCCAAAGAATAATTCGGTTGATAAATTGTCATCTCAATGTTAAAATGACAATGTATATTCAAGTGAGGTGTAACATTTATGACTAAATCAGAAGCTTTTGCTTTTTTGGACCGTCTGGCACGGGGAATCGCATTAATCTTCGGCGAAAACTGTGAGACCATCATTCATGATTTTTCCGATGGCACGATGATAAACGTGGCCATCTACAATAACTCTGTCAGCGGACGGAAAGCTGGTTCTCACAGCGGTATTCTAGACGGTTCTCTGGTTGATAAAAGTCAAATTCATATGATCGGTACCAACGATATCATTAACCAGCTGGTTCATTTGAAAAATGGAAGAACCGTGAAATCCTCCACTTTTTTTCTCTCTGGTCCGGATTATACCTATGCACTTGGGATTAACTATGAAATTACCGTCATGGAACAGATGCAACAATTACTCACCTCTGCTACTGCCTGCAGCGGCGATCTGTTTCATACCATGTCAGACAAAGATAAACCCGAATCAGAACCTCTGGAACACCTCTTTACCCAAGCACTCTCCCAAATTGCCGTTCCAATCCCTGAGATGAAAAAACAAGATCGTTTTTCTCTGGTAGCGCTCTTAAAAAAATGGGATTACTTCCGTTTCCAAAGAAGTGTTCCCTATTTGGCCGAACAATTAAATGTTTCTAAATTTACTATCTATAAATATTTAAAAGAACTGGATTCCACTGATTGACATCCGGTTCTTTTTACCCTCTGTTTATTATTTTTCCTTTTTTTATCACCAGATCTGGTCTATGATACAAATTACTAATATCCTGATCGGGCTTTCCACCTACTAATATCATATCTGCCAGCAGATCTTTCTTAATTGTCCCTACTTTATCCTGAATTCCCGCAATCACTGCATTATTCCTTGTGCACTGCAGAAGAATGTCCAGATCTTTCATGCCACAATTTTCTTTTCTATATCGGAATTCCATTCCATTTTCATAGCAATAATCTCCTGCTGAACAATCTGTTCCAAATCCCAGGAATAATCCTAATTCGTATGCTTTTGCCATTTTCTGTGTACAATGACGAAACATAGGTCCCAATCTCTGTTCCCAGTAATCCTTATACGGTCCATCCGAGACATACATGACTGCTAAAGTTGGAATTAAATAAGCATCCTTCTCAGCTGCCAATTCCAGAGTTTCCTCTGAAATCAATGTTGCATGTTCAATCGTCTTTACTCCCGCGAGAATGCAGTTTCGAATCGCTTCGTCACTATGACAATGAGCGGCCACATAGCACCCCTTTCTTTCCGCAGTCGCCACTGCTGTCTCAATCTCCTCCGGAAACATAATACTCTGCTGTGGAATACCCGTATCCACTGCAGCTGCCCCAGACGCAAAAATTTTTACAAAATCCGCCCCCTGAGCGATTTCCTGTCTGACAGCCTTTTTCACTTCATCTGTAGTATCCGCAAAACTGACATGCTGCGCCATCATCTGATTCTCGTCTCCCTCGGATGGCATAATTGCCCTTCCACAAGTAATCAAATCCGGACCATTAATCAGCCCAATCTGAACCATATGTCTTACTTCATTTGCCACTCGGTGAATACTCTCACAGTCCCGAATAGTTGTAAAACCCATATCAAGATATTTTGTTGCTTGTTTTGCAGCTGTAATCAGAAGCTCCATATCTGAATGAAGACATTCAAACCCCACCCGATTTAAAACTGTTATATGCGTATGAAGATCAATCAGACCCGGAAGAAGCGTCTTTCCCTCACAATCCAAGATTTTTTCATGATTCTTATTTTTCAAATTATAAGCTGTTCCCGATACTTCTCTGATTATCCCTTTGTCTACCCTCACATATCCGTCTTCTGTAGTCATCCCATCTGCCAATTCCCTGACCAGTCGTACATGATTTAAAATCATTTTCCTTCCCATCCTCTCATATATGCTTTCTCCATCTGCTCAAGCATTTTACAAATTTTTTCCTCAGGAGCCGCAATCTGAATCCGGTAAAAACCTTTTCCCAGCGATCCATATTCAATACCAGGATCTCCTACTACATTTGCCTCCTGTTCCATAAAATCCTGCAAAGCTTCGTCATCCATCCCCATACTTCCCATATCCAGCCAGAGAATAAATCCTCCCTCCAAAGGCACTGGCTTAATCAATGGCATTTTTTTCTCGCAAAACTCCCGAATTCTCTGTTCATTGTTTTTAACCAGCTTCCATACCTCCTGTATCCACTGATACCCTTCCTCTGTATACGCACTGCACAACGCATTATAAAAAAACGGATCGATACTTCCCATATGGTCTTTTTTCTGCTGCTCCAAAAAACGTTCCCGTAAATCCAAATCACGTATTAGTAAGTTTGCCTGATTGACTCCAGTAAAATTAAAGCTCTTTCCTAGTGAAGTAGAAACTATAATCCCTTCCTCCCCCACTGTGAGCGCCGAGCAAAATGACTGTTTGTCCGATACCATCTCACCAAAAATCTCATCACAGAAAATGATCATCTGGTTTTCTCTGGCAATATCTATCATCTTTTGTAGCTCTTGCTTAGTAAAAACACGCCCTGTAGGATTATGCGGATTACAAATCAAGAGTATTTTGTTGGCTGGGTCTTTACAGCATAATTGGAGATTTTCAAAATCAATTCCATAATTTCCATTGACATATGTCATCGGATTATACACCACTTTCCGATTATGATTTTGAATCACCCGGTCAAAGCGATAATAAGACGGAGCCTGGAGTACTACCCCATCTTCTGCTTTTGTAAACGCTTTTATCGTAGTATTGACTGCAGATATTGTACCAGTAGTAACTACAATTTCTTTTTCATCCAATTGCAGATACCTGGTCTTCTTCATCCACCAGCACACCGCTTGATTGTATCTATGATCCTGAATGGTAAAGCCATACAGACCGTTCTGCGCAAAAGCAGAAAGACTCTTCCTAATTACAGGAGCCGTCTTCAAATCCATTTCTGCACCACTCAGGTAAACCAGACGGTTTCCCGCTCTCATTCGGATTCTTCCGGAAGATAACTCCTCTTCAGCTATTCCTTTCATATTCCCAATATTTTTTCTTTCTGCTGTCTCTGTTTTCATATTTTCTGACAGGACACCGTATCCTGCTCCCTTTCCTCTTTCTTTTTAATAAGCACTCTCAGTTTTTTCTCATATCGTGACACAAATAAAAAACCTATACTAAGACAAAATGCCAGAATCATTGGCAATATAATATTCTCTGCAAAAAACAAATCTAAAACCGACTGTTGCTGCGTTTTAGCATTAGCCACGTAAGGTACCAATTCAAGCATCCATCCTGCAACAACACCTCCTAAGGCCTGTCCAAGTTTCTGCGAAAATGTAAAAACTGCCATAACTGTTCCCTGATTATCCGCACCATCTTTCAGGCGTGCATAAGTACAAGAATCAAGAATACACTGAATAGAGTAAGCCCCTATCATGCTACTCCCAAATCCAAGAATTAACATGACGATTGAAAAAATCACAAAATTTTGATCCATCGTAATCCACCGGAGAATACATCCAACTACGCAGGCACCGCCGCAGAAAGCACATGACCGGGCATTTCCCCAGAATTTATGCATGGGCTTCATCGTCAGAATTCCAATTAATGTTCCCAGCATAACCATAACTGAATAGACACTGAGAAGATCCGTATTTTGCAGATTATATTTGAAATAATAGACCATGGTACTTCCCATGATTGCAGAAATCAGCAAGTAGAAAATATAAGTGACAGCTGTAAGCAACGCATAGTGATTCCTGATCGTCTCACGGATCAATCCCGGAATGGAATGACTTGGTCTCTTAATATCTGTACGCTCCACATTCTTTTCTTCCACAGAGTCATAACCTTCTGTCCCTTTCCAGGAAATCAGGCGAAGTCCTCCATAGATCACCGAGTAAATTGCGACAACCCCTGCAAATCCCCGAATCATATTCTGGCTTTCGCCTGCAAAAAAGGTTGCCAAAGGTAAAGTCAACGATGGAATAGTCAACGACAGAGCAAGATCTCCCATCGACGAAATCTGTTGAATCAACACTCTTTCATCAGGATTATCCGTCACTCGCGCAATCAGCGCATTTGTGGATACCGACAAAACTGTAGAAGCCATTCCCTGAAGAATATAAGTCACAGATACCCAGGCAATTTTCCCCGGAGTCGACACTGCCGGACAGAAATAACTGAGAAACAGCACCACCGCCGCTGGGACGGAAAAATATTTTAACCAAAATCTGCATTTTCCCTCCTTAGATTTGGTCTTATCTACAATGATTCCCATCATCGGATCGTTCACCGCATCCCAGACTCTGGCAATCAGCATTATGATTGCTGCAGTACCTCCGGATATTCCCACAACATCTGTATAAAAATATAACAGAAAATACGTATTCAAAAGTATCAGCAGATTATTCGCCCAATTTGATATCCCCAAGACAATCTTCGTTTTTATCGGCAGTTTTTCTCTTATCATAGTTCTCTCCTTTCATTCCTTATTTCAAAATGGTAGGCAACTGTTTTTCTGCCATTTAACTCAATTTCATCTTTCACAACGTCAAAACGATTTTCAAAAATATTGGGATCTGGCTCAAGCAGTTTTCCGTTGACCATATCTTCGAATTCTACCACCGCCTCTTGCCCCAACCGTTCTAAGAGAAACCGCTTCCAGTCTTCTGTATGCATGGGATTCTCCCATCCAAATTGCTTTACTAAATCATCTATGCTCCCTTTTCCTTCTCTGCGAAGCCATGCCTCAGTATTGGCAAGATACAAAAACCCCCTTCCATAAGGGCATTCCTGGGCAGCGCGCTCTTTCCATTGGATTCTGGGTATTTCCATATTTGGCATCTCACGAAATGGATTCTGATAATATCTCCTTCCGATTTTTTCATTCAGACATTTGACTGTAAACTCCTCATCCAAAAATCCACCGATATATGGAAGCCAAGTACAATAATATTCTGTAGCTCCTTCTGTAAACCAAGTTCCTTCTCCTACATTACTGTCATCCATATAAGGCCAAGTATGAGTCATCTCATGAATCAGCGTATTAAACCATTTGTCCGAGTCAAAACCTCCGAAAGCACTATATCCTGAAATAAATGCATACCTGCAGGCAGACCCACCATTACTGATTCGAAAAGGATCTCTTCTTAGAAACACCTTAAAATAAGCATTGAAATCATGGAAATACTCCTTCTCAAACTGAAAAATAGGAATTAATTTTTCAACAATCTTTTGAATTTCAAATTCTGGTTCCGATAAATAATATACCCCGAAACTCTCATTTTCCACTGCATGAATCTGGCCTACGGTGAACAAAGAAAAGCCCAGATCCATAACCGTCATAGTTCTCTTGATCTCTCCTTCTCCAAAAGAAAAAATCCCCCTGCTTCCCTGAGGCATTTTACTCATGTCCCACTGCAAATGAACATCCATTTTTTCTTTCACTGCCGGCAGCAACATTGAAAAAAACCCAGATCCGTTTATTCCCCCAGGTTCTGCGCGAAAGTCATAATAAGGACTGCTTCGGTAATTCTCTGGCAAAATTCTGGGAAAAGCCCGGTAACTCCAATGCAAATTACCTTCCGCTTCACGATTGGGGAAATAACCAAAACAAGGGATTCCACTATTAAAGGATACAACCTCTTTCTCCGTACAATTCAGAGCCCCCTTTTCATCCTCAAAAATCAAATTTTCCATCTTTGGAAAAGGACAAAGCCCGCCAAAAGCTTCATCAAAACGGCTGATAAAAGGTATTGCAGGATCTTTTTCAAAACGCAGACAAAGAAAATCTTAATCCACATAAGAAATAGAATTCCCTTTCCATACCGGCCTGATCGTTATCATCAGTTTCATTTCCTTTTTCTCCTTTATTTCTTTAGCTTGCTAAATTTCATATCTGCACATCTGCCTCACCACTAATTTATATCATTATATCC
>ERZ1090860.655-NODE-656-length-20144-cov-12.216138_pt1 | contig 20144 bp, 20 predicted proteins | sample MGYA00478483_ERZ1090860 | MGnify/ENA primary metagenome ERZ1090860 (study PRJEB33644, sample SAMEA5815741) | chicken gut metagenome | biome: Chicken; feature: Gastrointestinal Tract; material: Caecum | place: Ireland | collected 2019-01-01 | study: A study of the...
CGATATTAGCTGCAGTCTCGTGGGCTCGGAGATGTGTATAAGAGACAGAACATACCCGAAAGGGTAAGCGCCGCGAACAACACTACTCTGGCCGACCCTTCTGAGGCGAGGTATATGTACACCGAACTCAGCACGCCGTACGCGCAGAGAATGACGGAAAAGAGAATTATTTCTGCCACCCAGAATATTTTTGCTTTCAGAATAAACGAAAAAACAAATTCGCACACGCACAGCGCAAGCAAAAGCACCGAGAGAGCAAAGAGCAATCTGTAACCCGAATGCTCCGCTGAAAAATTGTCGATAAGGGATATCACGCAGGCAACGGCGCAGATAACTGTGCCTGTGCGCAGAAAAAATCTTCCCCCTTCGTTCGGCGTTTTATAGTCGCTCCACATAAAATCTTCCCTCCGAAAAATACGCGGATATTCAGAATCTTCGTATATTATCCTTGTCTGAACAAGTACAGAATTTAATATAAAGACTCTGCTATATTAAATTCATACATATTATACAATTCAATTGTAAAATATTTGGCGGACAATTGTAATAATGCTGTAAATTAAAGCAGTATTTAAGAATACCCAACTGTTTTAAGGCAACAAAAAAGCTCCGCGCAAAACCTTGCGCGGAGCGTTATGTTTATCGATAAAATTTTCAGTGTCTGCCCGTGACAAATCCGCGGCGCACTTTCAGCTTGCTTGCCGCACGCGCCAGCTGCGCCTGTGCGGAGAGATATTCGCGCCTGCTGAGCTTTTGCAACATTGCTTCCTTGGCTTCGGCAATTTCACGCTGGGCACGCTCCTCATCAATCTCTTCAGGGAGCAGTATGGAGTCCGCCAGCACGAGGACATCGTTGTTCTCTATCTTCATTATGCCTGCGGAAACGGCTACCGTCTGCCAGTCCTTGCCGGGTATGCGGAAGCTAAGTTCCCCCGGCACTATGGCCGTTATGGTATTGCTGTGCCCCGCCTGAACGCCATACTGTCCGTCTACCGCGGGCATTATAAGGCTTTCGCACTCGCCCTCGTAGAAGGTACGGTTGGCGCTTAAAAGATGCACTCTGAATGTATTCATTTGAAAGCGTGGCCTCCCGCTGAATTATCAGCCTTCCTTTTTGAGTTCTTCTGCCTTTTTGATGACGTCCTCGATTGTGCCTACGTTGTAGAACGCAGCCTCGGGATATTCATCCATTTCGCCGTCGATTATGGCCTTGAAGCCGCGTACCGTCTCCTTCATGGGAACGTATACGCCCTTTATGCCGGTGAATTTTTCGGCTACGTGGAAGGGCTGGGAAAGGAATCTCTGCATTTTACGTGCGCGGTAAACGGTGAGTTTATCCTCTTCGCCGAGTTCGTCCATACCGAGTATGGCGATTATATCCTGCAGTTCGTTGTACTTTTCCAGAGTTTCCTGCACTTTGCGCGCCGTTTCGTAGTGTTCCTTGCCGACGATGTCCGGCTCGAGTATGCGCGAGGAAGATTCCAGGGGGTCAACCGCGGGATAGATACCCTGTTCGGCTATCTTACGGCTGAGCACGGTGGTAGCGTCCAGATGTGCGAACGTGGTTGCGGGGGCGGGGTCGGTGAGGTCGTCCGCGGGCACGTATACGGCCTGAACGGAGGTAACCGAACCGCTCTTGGTGGAGGCGATTCGCTCCTGGAGTTCGCCCATATCGTTGGCCAGCGTGGGCTGGTAACCAACCGCCGAGGGCATGCGTCCGAGCAGGGTGGAAACTTCGCTGCCCGCCTGCACGAAACGGAATATGTTATCTATGAAAAGAAGCACGTCCTTATGCTCTTTGTCGCGGAAGTACTCCGCCATGGTAAGGCCGGTGAGCGCAACGCGCATACGTACGCCGGGGGCCTCGTTCATCTGGCCGAACACGAGCGCGGTCTTGTCGCCTACGCCGCTGGCGCCCATTTCGCGCCAGAGGTCGTTACCTTCACGGGAACGCTCGCCTACGCCGGTGAATACCGAGTAGCCGCCGTGCTCCATGGCTACGTTGTGTATGAGCTCCTGAATGAGCACCGTCTTGCCGACGCCTGCGCCGCCGAACAGACCTATCTTGCCGCCCTTTGCGTACGGCTCCATGAGGTCGATGACCTTTATGCCCGTTTCGAGCACTTCGGCAACGGGGCTCTGCTCCTCGAAGGAGGGAGCGTGACGGTGTATGGGCCAGCTCTCTTCAGCTTTGGGTGCGGGCTTGCCGTCTATGGGCTCGCCGAGCACGTTGAACATGCGGCCGAGCGTGCATTCGCCTACGGGTACGTTGATAACGTCGCCCGTGGCATAAACTTCGGTACCTCTGGAAAGCCCTTCGCAGGCGCCGAGCATTATGCAGCGCACGGTGTCGTCGCCGATCTGCTGGGCGACTTCCATAACGAGTTTTTTGCCGTCCTTTTCTACGTAAAGCGCATCCTTTATCTTGGGAGGTTCGCCTTCGAATCTGACATCTGTAACAGGTCCGGAAATATGGACTATTCTACCCTTCTTCACTTAAAGACTCTCCTTATTTTTAAGCTGGGCGCGCGCGCCCGCGGCTACTTCTGTAATTTCCTGGGTGATTGCCGCCTGCCTCATTCTGTTGTACTGCACCGAAAGGTCGGAAATGAGCTTTTCGGCGTTGTCGTTGGCGGCCTTCATCGCCGTCATGCGGGCGTGCTGTTCGCTGCAGAAACTGTCTACCAGCGCACTGTATATAAAGCCCGCTATGTAGCTGTGCATTATGTTTTTGAGCACCACCTCTACCGAGGGGATGTACTCGAACGGTTCGAGCACGGGTTCCTCCACCGTGGTGGTTACGAATTCCTTGCGGTGGAAGGGAAGTATACGGGTGAGCATGGCCTCGTCAGACATGCCGCGCATATCGGTATATGCCACATATATCTTGGTGAATGAGCCGTTCATGAACTCTTCAAGGAGGATATCGCATATCTCTCTGGCGCGGTGCATGGTGGGGTTCTGGGCGGTGTATAAAAAGCTCTTTTCCACGGGTATGCCGCGCTGCTTTAAAAGCTGACGGCCGTACTCGCCTACCACGTACCACTTTATCTGACAGCCCGACTCGATCAGCGTCATCGCCTTTTTGATGACGTTGTAGTTGTACGCGCCCGCAAGACCTTTATCGCCCGTGATAAGCAGGCAGGCGAACGTACCAGTGAGCTTTTCTTCCACGTTGACGGGGTAGAAATAACGGCTGTTGGCAGGCATTTCGCCCTGACGGAAGATACGCTTTATCTCCACGCGGAGCGCCTCGAAGTACGGCCTGGTCTTATCCAGGTCGGCCTTGGCCTTGCGCATCTTGGTGGAGGAGATGAGGTACATCGCGTTGGTTATTTTGCGGGTCTCCTTAATGCTGTCTATTCTCTTTTTTATTCCCTGTATATTAGGCATAACTGTATCCTTATATTCACAAACTTTCACGCCGTGCGCGGCGCAAAAATTCCGTGAGGCTGAGAAACAAAATTTCCCTTGCCGCTGTATCGGGCACGCCAGGTTATATGCCGCGCCGCCCCGCAAAAGCGGAACTGCTGCGGCCTAAAAAAGCAATCGATGGCACATATGTGCCGCTCAATTGAAAATTTATATTCTGTTGCGGAGCCTTTTCAGCCCCGCCTTTAAAAAACGCGCGCCGGATTTTTTTTGGTGCCGTGTCGCGAGGGGAAACAGCTTTCGCTGCGTCCCCTCAATTACCGGCGCGCGTTTTTTACCTTATTTATCGCGCAGAGCAGAGCGCGTCACGCGCTGTACTTTGCCGCATACTTCTTGGCAAACGCGGTGGAAACCTCCACGATTTTTGCCTTGAGTTCGGGGGATATTTTTGCACCCTTCCTGACTTCTTCGCAGATTTCGCTCTGGGTTTCGTCGTAGTACTCAAGCAGCTTGCCCTTGAAGTCGGGGATGTCCTCCGCCTTTATGTCCGTCATGCCGTGGCCGAGCGCGGACGCAAGCAGTATTACCTGCTGATACATCTGCAGAGGGCTGGACTGGGGCTGACGGAGCAGCATCATGAGCGATTTTCCGTAGAACAGAAGTTTCTTGGTTGCGTCGTCCAGGTCGGAAGAGAACTGCATGAACACTTCCATCTCCCTGTACTGCGCGAGGTCCAGACGAAGAGGACCTGCTATGGACTTCATTGCCTTGGTCTGCGCATCGCCGCCGACACGCGATACCGATATGCCGACGTTGACCGCGGGACGCTGGCCCGAGAAGAACAGGTCGCTGGCAAGGAAAATCTGACCATCGGTTATGGATATTATGTTGGTGGGTATATATGCCGAGATGTCGCCCGCCTGCGTTTCGACTATGGGAAGCGCGGTTATCGAACCGCCGCCCCTCTCGTCCGAGAGGTGAGCCGCACGCTCGAGCAGTCTGGAATGCAGATAGAATACGTCGCCGGGGTAAGCTTCACGGCCGGGCGACCTGCCGAGCAGAAGGGAGAGCGCACGGTATGCAACCGCGTGCTTGGAGAGGTCATCGTATATGATGAGCACGTCCTTGCCCTTGTTCATGAAGTATTCGGCCATAGCGCAGCCCGAGTAGGGCGCGATGTACTGCAGGGACGCGCCGTCGCTTGCAAAGGATGCAACTATTACGGTGTACTCCATTGCGCCGCGCTTTCTGAGCATTTCTGCAAGGCGCGCAACCGAGCTGGCCTTCTGGCCGATGGCTACGTACACGCAGATGACGTCCTTGCCCTTCTGGTTGAGAATGGTATCGGTGGCTATGGTGGTCTTGCCCGTCTGACGGTCGCCGATTATAAGTTCACGCTGGCCGCGGCCGATGGGGAACATCGAGTCGATGGCGAGTATGCCCGTTTCAAGCGGCCTGTTTACGGGCTGCCTGTCTACTATGCCGGGAGCGGGTTTTTCTATGGGCATGTAGGCGTCGGATACAATCTCGCCGCCGCCGTCTATGGGGGTGCCGAGCGCGTCGACTACCCTGCCGATGAGGCCGTCGCCTGCGGGAACGCCCGCGGTCTTGCCCGTACGGTATACTTCGCTGCCCTCTTCAATGTCTCTGTCGTCGCCGAAAAGTATGGCGCCGACTTCGCCTTCGCCCAGCTCCTGGACCATGCCCTTCACGCCGTTGGAAAAGACGATTATTTCGCCGTATTCGACGAGGTCGAGTCCGCTTATGCGGGCTATGCCGTCGCCTACGGAGAGAACTCTGCCCGTCTCGCGCGCGCCGAGAGGCATTGCCCAGTCGGCTATGGCGCTTTTAAGGTTGGCTACCGCCTCTTTGATGAGGGGAGTCACTCCGCCCGACGTTACGGCAGATTTTCTGATGTCCTCTTTGAGCTTGTTGACCCTGCCCTGCGCCGACCAGTCGAATACGTTGTCGCCGAATTCAAGGCGGAAGCCGCTTACAAGCGATTTATCTTCTATAACTTCTATTTCGGGGCGGACTCCGTAAGTTTTTTCAAGGAAGCCGGCAATGCCCTCTTTCTGTTCATCCGACGGGGGGTTCACGCAGTAAAGCGTTGCCTTCGTCTTGCCCGCCTGCACGCCCTCGGGCGCGCCACTCTTTTTCTTATCAGTCATTTTTACCGCCTTGCTTTACAGTCTTTAAAAATTCATCGTACAGCGCGCTGTCGCCTTCGGGCGAGCTTTCGCGCTTAATGGCCTCGAGCGCCGCTCCGCCGAGCATTTCGGCAAGGTCTGCCCTTCCGAGTTCGGCTTTGCGCTGCTGCTCGCCGCGCGAAGATATGAGCGCCAGCCTGCCTGCAAGCGACTCCCTCGCCTCGCGCGAGATACCTTCAATGGATATATCCTCGGACGCAGTCTTCAGATAGCTGTCGTAGAGGGCGCTGTCGCTTTCGGGAGAGCTGTTCACGGCCAGCAGTTTGGCCGCGGAATTTACTACCATATCCGCAATTTCGCGTTCGGCGCCGCTGAAAAATGCAGCCTTCTCCTCCTCGGCCTTTTTCCTGCTTTCGGTGAGTATGGTCTGCGCCTGGGTCTCCGCCTCGTCGATGAGGTGCTTGTTGCGCGCCTCGGTCTGCGCGAGGAATTCCTTTCTGTGACTCTCCAGCTCGCTGTCCATAGAGGCTATCTTAGCGTTCTTTTCTTCATCAAGCTGACTGAGTTCTGCCTGCTTGCGCGCATGTTCTTCGGCTGTCTTTCTGTACTTTTCCTGACGCTCCTGCATGAATTTGCGCACGGGCTTGAACAGCAGAAAAGTGAGGCCTGCGGCGAGAATTATAAAGTTGAACGCGTGCAGCAGAATCTGCTGCCAGTCAATATCCAAAGGCATAAATTAACCTCCGCCGCGCCGTATGCGCGGAAATACACTATTTTTTCTAAGCAAAACCGGGGCGGGAAAGATTTATGCGGATTTTTCCGCACATGACTCCCCCGCGCCCGCAGTTGCGGGCTTACCCGCAGATTTTTTCAGTTGAATTACAGTACGAATATCAGAAGTACCGAAACTATCAACGCGTAAATAACTACCGTCTCGACGAACACGAGGCCGAGCATCATGGTGGACCTTATGTTGCCTGCTGCTTCGGGCTGACGGCAAATGCCGTCCATTGCCTTTGCGATGGAAATACCCATTGCGATTGCGCCTGCAAGCGCTGCAACGCCGATTGCTATGGCGGCTGCTATTGCCTTGCTGGAAGTTACCTGAGCTTCTGCTGCTTCTGCGGAGCTTGCGGCACCGCTTTCGGTGGTCGTTTCGTCTGCTGCTGCATAGGTCTCGATGCCGTATGCGGGTTCAGCGGTTTCGGCAGATGCGGGAAGTGCGAAAGCCGAGATTACGGAAAGCACTACAAATGCGAGAAGTGCTGCTACGGCAACAGCCGTAAATCTTTTTACAAGTTTCATAATATCCTCCGAATAAAACTTATTTATTTTTCTTTTTTTATATGGTCACACGCCGCTTTCTGCCGCGGCGGAATACCTGATTTCATTGCGCGGACAATTGCGTCCGCAGCCGTTTGTTGCGGCATATATGCGCGTCAATTTACGCGGCGGCCTCTGCCTTTTTATGCTTTGACGCCTTGGGCTTCTTTTCGTAAGGCTCGGTAGATTCGCCGTAGAAGGTGGAAACCAGCGTTACGAGCACGAACGTCTGAATGAGCGCGTGGATAAGCGTGAACAGCACGCCCACGATTACGGGCAACACTATGCTCAGCGAGATGGTGTAGTAGACAAGTTCGGTTACGAGCAGGCCCGAAAGAAGTGCGCCGAAAAGACGGAAGCTCATCGATATGGGCAACGAGAAGTCCTTGAGCGCCCTGACCATGCCGCGCAGACCGTTGGATACTATGCCGCCGCCGAGTATTACAAAGTAGCTTAAAAAGCCCATTGCAATCGCGCCGTTGATGTCCGAGAGGGGTGCGGGAAGGGATACCGAATATCCGCCCGTCGAAGTCCACTGGATGCCGAGCAGTTCGAACAGCGTGCCTATGCAGATGTAGCAGCCCGCGCTGAATATGTAGCAACCCATGAAGTTGTTTCTGTGGGGACTGTTGGACTGCGCCATTCCGTCGAAGAAACCGACGAGCTTTTCTATCAGAAGCTGGAACTTGCCGGGTACGTCCTTGAAACGGGGTATGGCAAAGATTCGCACGCAGGCGGCAAAGATAAGCAGTATTATCGTCACCGCAATGCCTGAGATTGCCGCGGGGTTTACCGGCCAGCCGAACAAGCTGATCTTCTTCTCCTCGTGCAGAACGGCGTCGGTGAGCTCTTCGGAGATGTCGCCCGAGCGGGGTTTTGCGCCTATTATGAAGGACACAACCAGCAGAACGACGAGCACCGCGAAGATTATGCACAGCGCCAGAATCTTTTTATTGAGTTTGAACGGTCTTTTTACTGTATTCATTATTCCACCGTATTTTTTAACCGGCCTGAGCCGGAAGATTGGCTTTGATAATTTCAGTCTGACAGAGCTCTCTGCCTGCCACCCGCGGACAAAAAAATAAACGCCTCTGCACAGCTGAACCCTGCAAGACGACGCTCTTTTTATTACAACGGCACAAAAGCGCCAGTTGCGCCGCACGCGGAAATTCCGCAGCAGACAAACGTCGCTCTCATCTCAACCGCCGCGCGTATCTGGGGCGCGGTCCCGGTATTAAATTCCCCTCTACCAATTTCAAGGTTATTTTACGCCAAAGTTTTCCCACTGTCAAATGATACGGCGAAACAGAAACTTAATTATTTTTTATACCCGTATACCGACCGTTGCCCATATATGTAAAAGTTCAGCTTATAATTCTGCCTGTTTTGCCCATATTTTGTATACCTTTGCCCTCTTCGCCACAATCATTTTTTTTGCCGCCGGAGAGGGCTTTGAACGATATGAAAATATTAGTGCAATCTGCGATAAAAAAGTGTGCAAAAAGCGCAAAATACTTCTCGCGGCAACGCGATGTCACGTTTCCGCCCGCGCCGCCTGTTTTTTTGCTTTGAAGTTGCGCCGAAAGCAGCTGCGAATAATGCCCGCCGAAGAATAGCTGCGGCGGGCAAAGTAAGTTTATCGGATTGCAGAAATAGCGCGCTCGCGGACGGCGCTTTACGATTTTCAGAATGCGTTTACAAAAGTTGTAATAAGCACTCCCGCCACTATCAGCAGAACTATGACGCGGCTTACTACATACTTTATAAAGTCCGCGCGCGTGAGGCCGCTGAGCGAAGGTCTTGTGAGGAAGGCAAAAACCACGTACGCCGCCACTCCCGCGGCCGAACCGATTATAAACCAGACGATATTTGTAGCCGCCGCCACGGCGGCAAATAATGCGGCAACGGCAAGCCCCGCCACTGCGCACCAGTAGAATATGCGCGCGCGGCGCTCCCTTACCCTGCGCACGGCAACCACGTCGTCATCGGAGAGCAGATAATCTATGCTGACGCCGTACACCTTTGAAAGAAGTATAAGACTGTCCGTTGCGGGATATCCCTTGCCGTTTTCCCACTTAGACACGGCGGTTCGCGTAACGTACACCATCTGCGCCAGTTCCTCCTGCGTGAGTCCCTTTTCCTTTCTCAGTTTTGTAAGCTTTTCAGAAAGTTCCATAAAAATATACTGCACGGAAATTCATTAAATTATTTTATTTTTCCGCACCCCTTTTTTCACACAAAATTATACCACGCACAAAAGGCATTGTCACGCGACTATAACTCACGTATACATATACAACAGCATATATCTGCCCTTTACGCCGTGATATTTTTCCATATTTATTTTTTTACTGTATTTATTCCCCGTATGCCGTCAAAAAATTAAATTTTTATTCAATAATATTTATATAATAAAAATTTTACCGCATATAATTTTTAATTTAAATCAATTATTTTTTATTTCTATTTTTCAGCAAAAATTATTTAAAAAATATTATAAAATGGAATATAAAAGGGGCGGAGAAAATATTTTTCTCCGCCTTGATAACTGGTGTGTCCCGAGGGGCGCGCAAGGAGCGCATATGCGCGACGGAATAGCGATTACTACGCAAAGCGTTAATCGCGTCACGTTATTTCGTACGCCCCGACGGACACCAAAACAAAAAGACGGAGATTTTTTCTCCGTCTTTGCAAATGGTGTGTCCGTCGGGGCTCGCAAGGAGCGCATACGCGCGACGGAATAGCGATTACTACGCAAAGCGTTAATCGCGTCACGTTATTTCGTACGCCCCGACGGACACCAAAACAAAAAGACGGAGATTTTTTCTCCGTCTTTGCAAATGGTGTGTCCGTCGGGGCTCGCAAGGAGCGCATACGCGCGACGGAATAGCGATTACTACGCAAAGCGTTAATCGCGTCACGTTATTTCGTACGCCCCGACGGACACCAAAACAAAAAGACGGAGATTTTTTCTCCGTCTTTGCAAATGGTGTGTCCGTCGGGGCTCGCAAGGAGCGCATACGCGCGACGGAATAGCGATTACTACGCAAAGCGTTAATCGCGTCACGTTATTTCGTACGCCCCGACGGACACCAAAACAAAAAGACGGAGATTTTTTCTCCGTCTTTGCAAATGGTGTGTCCGTCGGGGCTCGAACCCGAACCGAAGGCGTCGGAGGCCTTTATGGTATCCAATTCCACCACGGGCACATTTTAAAAAATTATTCCGCACGCAACAATTTATATGCCGCGCACAAAAATTTATTCCGCATCAGATAAATTATCCGCAAAATAAATTCGCATAAATTTTGCGCAGTATTTGCCGCTTAAATAAACATAATCAAAAGCCGCAAAAAACCATACGCAAAAACCGATTATTGCAACGGGTGCAAGAATAAAAATCAGCCTCTGTAAACGAAGGCGCAGGCGTCCTCGTCATAGGCGTAGCCCTGACCCGCAAGCCTTGCACGGAGCGCGTCCTCGTCCCAGTCCTGCTCGGCGCAGAGGTCGGAGAGCGTAATATCGCCGTCGCGCAATTTCATATTTACCATTGAAAGCAGAATCGCATCGTCAGCGGGCATCTGCATAAGCCACCTCCGCCAATAATTTATTCCCGTCAGGTTAAAACATTATATCACACCCGATTTATATTTTGCAATCAGTTTTTATTTGTGTTATAATTTTAAAAAGCGATGCCGAAAGCTTATGCGGCAGAGCGCAATTTTTTGCCATAACGCCGCGGGCGCGGCTGAATTTGCGGAGAATTTATAGATGAGTAAGAAAAAGGCCGTTGTGGGACTGAGCGGCGGCGTGGACAGTTCGGTGGCCGCGCTGCTTCTGAAACAGCAGGGCTACGAAGTGACGGGGCTGTTTATGCTCAACTGGGAAGAGGACGGCGAAAACGGGGCCTGCACGGCCGAAGAGGACTTTGCGGACGTACAGCGCGTATGCGCCGTGCTGGACATACCCTATTACAGCGTGAACTTTGCAAAGGAATACTACGACAGAGTTTTTGCCTATTTTTTAAAGGAATATAAGGCGGGGCGCACGCCCAATCCCGACGTGCTGTGCAACCGCGAAATAAAGTTCGGCCCGTTCCGCAAATATGCCGAGAGCATGGGCGCCGACGTGATAGCCACGGGGCACTACTGCGGCATACGCCACGAGGGCGGCAGAAATTTTCTGCTCAAGGCAAAAGACGGCGGCAAGGACCAGACCTATTTTTTAAACCAGGTGAGCGAACGCCAGCTTGACGGCGTTGAATTCCCGTTGCAGAACCTTACCAAACCCGAGGTGCGCGCCATTGCCGAGGAGTACGGCCTTGCCAACGCAAAAAAGAAGGACAGCACGGGCATATGCTTTATCGGCGAGCGCAATTTCAGAAACTTTTTGAAGACATACCTGCCCGCACAGCCGGGTGAGATACGCACGCTCGGCGGCGAAAAGGTCGGCACGCACGAGGGGCTGATGTACTACACCCTGGGCCAGCGCAAGGGGCTGGGAATAGGCGGCGTGCACGGCGAAGAAGGACGTTGGTTTGTAGTTAAAAAGGATATGGAAAGCAACGTTTTGTACGTTTCGCACGGGGACGAAAGTCCGCTGTATTCGGCGGCGTGCACGGCGACGGAGTGCAACTTTATCGGCTTTGAGCCGCCCGCGGGCGAATTTGAATGTACGGCAAAATTCCGTTACCGCCAGCCCGAACAGCGCGTGCGCGTAAAGTTTGAAGGCGACACGATGCACATTGAATTTGCCGAAAGACAGCGCGCCGTAACCGAAGGGCAATACGCCGTTTTGTACAACGAAGAGGCCTGCCTGGGCGGCGGCGTGATTACAAAAGTCAGATACTGAACGCGGACTTTTTTTCCGCGCAGAATAAATTTTTTATATTCCCCGAAAAGGCTTAAAGGCGGGCAACCGCCGCATTGAAACGGCGGAAAAATTACCCGACAAAATTGCGTTAATCGGGGCATATTAAGGGGGGAATTATGGATATGATACAGGCGGCGCACGAGCGCCACTCCGTAAGGGCTTACGAGGATAAGCCACTGCCATCTGGCGTGAAGAGCGCGCTGGAGAAGAAGATTAAGGAGCTTAACGAGCGCAGCGGACTGCACATTCAGCTTGTCACGGACGAGCCGAAGGCATTTGACTCGTTCATGGCGCACTACGGCAAATTTTCGGGCGTGAAGAACTACTTTGCAATGGTGGGCAGAACGGACAAGGACCTGCAGGAAAAGTGCGGCTACTACGGCGAAGAGCTGGTGCTGTACGCGCAGACGCTGGGACTTAACACCTGCTGGGTTGCGCTTACATACAAAAAAATTACGGGCGCTTACGACGTTGAAGAGGGCGAACGCCTTGCCCTAGTCATTGCCGTGGGCTATGGAAAGACGCAGGGCACGGCGCACGTAAACCGCCCCCGCTCCGAGGTGAGCGAAGCTCCGCTGAACGCGCCTTCGTGGTATCTTCAGGGCATAGAGGGCGCTCTGCTTGCACCCACGGCACTCAACCAGCAGAAATTTAAGTTCACCCTTTCGGACGGAAACAAGGTGAAGGCAGAGGCTGGCCGCGGGTTCTATGCAAAAATTGACCTGGGCATTGCCAGATACCAGTTTGAACTGTTTGCGGGCAAGGAAAATTTTGAGTGGTTAAAATAATGTAAAAAATATGTGCGGCGGCGCAGAAATTTTCTGCGCCGCCGCATTTTTTTGCTTACACAATATTTTGCTTAAGCCATATATTGCCGCTCTTTAAAGAACTTTTCCCCGCAGAAAGCCTTCCGCCGATAAACACGGCAGAGCCTTTAACGGGGCTGAAGGCCGCGTTATGCCGTGCGGGCGCGCGGCTTTTTCCTGAGTTCGCTTTCAATGTCCTTGCAGGCCTCCTGCAGCTCCTCCTCCGTTTCGGTTACCTCCACTCCGTCCAGGATGTTCTGGAGCTTGTACTCCTTGTTGAGGTAGCGGATGGTCTGGAAACCTATCACGGCGGTGAGAGTGCCGTTGGTGAGTCCCTGCACGGAGCTGTCCACGAGCGCGGAGATTGCCGAGCCGAGAATGGGAATGCCCTTGGCGGCGTCGCCCATGGTCTTTACGATGCTGTTGCCCAGCTTTACCGAGCCGAGGCCGTAGGATATGAGCGAATTGCGCACGACCGCGGCGAAAATTTTGACGAGCTGCGTATCAGACGGGCGGAAGCCGTATAAAAACACAATGTCCTTTATAAGTTGCAGGTTGACGACCGTAACGAGCGCAGCGTCCGTGCGCGAGCTCTGGGATATGGCCGAATAGGCCGCCGAGCGCAGCGAACAACGGAATATGTACTCCTTGGCCGTCTTTTTGACCTTGCCCGCATACAGAGCGGTGAGCGCGCGCTTTATGCCCTCGTCGTCGCCGCGCTGAAGGTATGTTTCCAGCTCACCCAAAATGGCGTCGTCATACCAGCCCGCATTCTCCACGCGCATGCCGAAATCGACCATATGCGCGGCAATTTCGCGGCGGACGCGTCTGTTGTGCCGCTTTGCGGCGGACGCGTGCTTTGCGTTTACGTTGGTCTGAAAATAGTTCATCCGCAGTATTTTTACCAGAGGAACTATGAATAAAAGCACGAAGAGCACGACGGAAACCGCCGCGGCTGCGTAGCCTGCGTACTGGTTGATATTCCACACCTGCAGCGTTATGGAGAGCAGGCACCACGCCAGAAATACGCCTATCACGCCCGCAATTATGCCGATTATAAGGCGCGCTCCTTTTACGTTGCGCCGCCTTACGTAGCGTTCTTCGTACTCGTATATCGTCATCTTTTTTTCTTCGTTGTTTTTCATAATTTTTACCGCCTTACCTTGATTGAGCGGCACATATGCCGCATTTATTGTATTTTATGGTAGCGTTTTTATATTAGTTCAGTCGGATAAAAACTGTGTTAAAACAAGCTGAATTTTTCACAGATTTATTCCGAATTTGTACATTTCGCTCCTTGTCAGCCCCCTGTCCTTGGCCGCGCGCTTTACGGCCTCCTTTTTGTCCAGTCCCTGCTGCATATAGTGGCGGATATGCTCCTCTTCCGAAAGGCTGCAAAGGTCGCTCTGCTTTTCGGGCGCACCCCCGATAATCAGCACATATTCCCCCCTCTTTTCGCCTTCGAGTCCGTCTGCGAGGGTGAAAGAGATGCTCTCTTCGTGCAGTTTGGTTATCTCGCGGACGGCGCACGCGGGACGGTCGCCGAACACCTCGAACATGTCGGCAATGTACCTGTCCACATCCTGCGGGGCGGCGTGAAAAATGAGGGTGAGGTCGCAGTCCGCATACTTTTCCAGAAGGCGCTTGCGTTCGCCCGATTTGTCGGGCAGAAAGCCGATAAAGGCAAACCGCGCGGAGGGCATTGCCGAGAGTATGAGCGCCGAGAGCGCGGCATTTGCGCCGGGGACGACGGTGTATTCCACCTCCGCCTTTTTGAGCTCCTCGCACACCTGCGCGCCCGGGTCGGAGATTACGGGCATGCCCGCATCTGAAATTATGGCTACATTTTTGCCCTCGCGAGCGTCCGAAATGATTTTTTCCGCGGCGGAGCGTTCGTTGAACTTATGGCAGGCCACGAGCGGCTTTTTTATTTCGTAAGCGTTCAGCAGTCTGAGCGAATGGCGCGTATCCTCGCAGTAAATGACGTCCGCACTCCGCAGAGTTTCCAGCGCACGCAGAGAAATATCCTTTAAATTGCCGATGGGCGTTGCCACAAAATAGACCATTTTTTATCCTTTTTTCCGCCGCTGACGGCGGTAATTTTTTAATTTTATGACGGAAAACCGCTTTTACCAAGCAAACATTCCCCGTACCGACAGAATGCCCGTTATAATACGGCGTTAAGAAGCCGCGCCGCAAAAATCAGTTGACGGCTGCGGGCAGAATTTCCACGCCCTCCTTGCCGCCCTTTGTAGCCTCCACCATTACAAGGTAGGGCTTGCCGCCCGCGGTGCCGCTTACGAACTGTATGCGCTTGGGCTCCAGAGAGCGCGATTTTAGGCCGTATATCAGTTCGGCAAGGCGGTCGGCACGGTTGATTATTGCAATGCGGCCGCCGAATTTGAGCGTACGCGCCGCCACGGTGAGAATTTCTGCAAGCGTTATGGTTATTTCCTTGCGGCATATGGCCTTTTCATACGTGATATTGTCAAATCCGCCGCGCTCGTATGGAGGGTTGCACAGCACCAGCGAAAACGCGCCGTTGTACTGCGCGCCTATATTCTGCACACGCGTGCATACGGCGGTGGCGTTTTCAAAGCCGTCGAAGGCGATTGTGCGCGCGCTCATATCGGAGAGCGAGGGCTGCATTTCAAACAGCGTGACATTTTTTATGTGCGTGTTGAGGCACAGAAAGTGCAGTCCCACAATGCCGCTGCCCGCGCAGAAGTCGGCGACGACGTCCCCCTTTTTGCCCCTGACGAACTTTGAAAGCAGAACGCTGTCCGACGTGAAGCGGTAGAGGTTTACATTCTGAATGATTTTTTTGTCGCCGTACAGCTCTTCGAGCACTTCGCCCGGCAGAAGATTTATTTCCATAAGCCTATTATACATTAACCGCACACGTTTTGCAAGGCAAAAAAATAAGGCGGAACGCCGTTCCGCCTTATTTTTTTACTGATTATTCAGCAGCCTTGATAGCGCCGGTAGGGCAGCCGTCTTCGCAAGCGCCGCAGTCGATGCAAACATCGGGGTCAACAACATACTTGCTGTCGCCTTCGGAAATTGCAGATACGGGGCATACGGAAGCGCAAGCGCCGCACATTATGCATTCATCAGAAATTACGTGTGCCATGAGAAGTACCTCCTGAGATATTAACTTATATAAGTGAGTTTATTATATCACACCATTTTTGCAAAGTAAAGGGGATAAACCATGTTTTAGCGCGCGCGGAAGGCATTTTTATGTAAAAAGCGCATAAAAATTATTACAAATCAGGCAAAAATTCCTATAATTTTGCGGGGAATTTGACTTTTTATGCACTTTATGCCGCGCCTTCGCGCGTCAGACAGCCGCCTTTTGCGCCGCTTTTTTTCCCTTTACGCAGAAAAAGGGCATTGGTTACGGCATATGTGCGGGGCAACTTAAAAACAGACATAAGACAAGCCCTTTTAAGCCGAAAAAAGCTCTGAAGGGCGTTGATTGCGGCATATGTGCGGGGCAATCAGTCTGCAAGGTCCTTTATTTCCTCGGAATCCTCGTCTTCGTCCTTGTCCTTTTTGTCGTTGCGGCGCTTGAATTTAAGCTGGTCCACGGGGAAGTCCTTGTATGCGGCGCCGTCACCCTTGTCTATGCGCACCTTGACTTCCATTTTGAGCATATTCACGTTGACAACCGTGCCAGTGCCGTCGGGAGTGCCCACTTCCGCGCCCACCTTGGGCATCTTTTTGCAGGCATCGGCATAGTAGTCGTTTTCGTACGCAAGACAGCACATAAGTCTGCCGCACAGCCCCGAAATTTTGCCGGGATTGAGCGAAAGTCCCTGGTTTTTGGCCATCTTTATGGACACCTTTTTAAAGTCGGGCATGCAGCTTGCGCAGCAGCATACTCTGCCGCACGGACCGAGGCCTCCGAGCAGTTTGGTTTCGTCGCGCACGCCAATCTGGCGCAGCTCTATCCTTATGTGGAACACCGCGGAGAGGTCCTTTACCAGCTCGCGGAAGTCCACGCGGCCGTCTGCCGTGAAGTAGAATATGACTTTTGTGCCGTCGAAGGTGAATTCGCAGTCCACAAGCTTCATTTCCAGTCCGCGCGCCGCAATCTTTTCTTCGGCCGTCTTCATTGCGGGGACGCGCTTTTCCTCGTTTATGCGCACCGTTTCCCTGTCCTTATCGGTGGCGTTGCGCAGTACGGGCTTTAAGGGAGCGACCAGCTCCTCATCGGGCACTTCTTTGAGCGGTATGCACACCGTGGCGTACTCCACGCCGCGCGCCGTCTCCACGATTACGCCCTGACCTTCTGTATATTCGCCTTCGCCGGGGGCAAAGTAGTACAACTTGCCGCCGTCCCTGAATTTTACGCCTATAATTTTTGCCATCTGGTATTCTCCTCTATCATGCTGAGCATTGCGCCGTATAACAGCGCGGAATAGTATGCGTTGAATTTTATGTCGCGCAGGGCGCCGCCGTAAATTTCCGCGCCCTTTATGAGTGCGGGAAGGCTCCACGCCGCTGCAATTTTTTTCTCTTCCGAATCCGCCCCGCCGCATACGCTTGTACGCGCGGCACGGTAACACAGCCGCTGAATTTCGGCTATGACGGGCTTTTTAAGCTTTGTATCGGCATACTTTAAAGAGAGAGCGCCCGCCTTTGCGGCGTCCGTTGCCGAAAGAATTTCTGCCGCCGCGGCGTGAATTTCTGAAAACTGTCCCGCAGCCAGAGCGACCGCGTCGCCGAATACTCCGCCGCAGCTCTCCGCGGCAAGACGGTTGAGCTCTCCGCCGGGCTGTCTGCGCTCAAGCGCCTCGAAAATCTGCTGCTGCGTAAAGGGCGCGATTTCCAGAAGGCGCACGCGCGAGAGTATGGTTGAAAGCACTGGCGAGAGCGTAGTCGCGCCCAGAATGAAGCCTACACCCGCGGGCGGTTCCTCTATAACCTTTAAAAGTTTGTTCTGAACTATCGGAGAACAGTCCTCGAACGAGCTGATTATGTACAGCTTTTTTTCTCCGACCGTGGGGCGCATTGCGCTGTCCTCTATGAGCGCCACCGCCGCCTCTGCATTGAACTTTTTGCCCGGTTCGGGGTATATTTTGCAGTCGGGGTACACCTCGCGCATAATCTGACCGCCGCAACGCTCTTCCGCCGCGGTGGAAAAGTACTTAAGCGCAAAGATTTTGAGCGCCTCGCGCAGATTTGCCCCGTCCTCGAAGGAGAGCATGTATGCGTGGGCCAGTCTGCCCGCGTCTGCCTCGCGGCAGAATATTTTGTATGCCGTGCTGTTCTTTATTAAAATTTCCACCGCCGCCCCCTTCCGCGCCGTGCGCGAAGTTTGAATTGAGCCGCACATATGCCGCAATCACCGCAGTTTTTCCGCAGACCGAAACATTTGCAGAAATGCAATTGCCCCGCATATATGCCGCAATCATTAAATTATTTTGTGCGATTTTAATATATTGTATATTCTTTCCGCGGTATCCCACTTGCTGCCGCCGCACTCCACCTTTAAAAAGCGTTCGGGGTTGAGAGCGGCAATTCTGAGATAGCCTGCGTAAACTTTTTCGTGAAATTCCAGTCCCAGCTGCTCCATTCTGTCGCCCTTGTCCGCGCCGTGCTTGCGTTCGAACGCGGCGCGCGGCGATATATCCAGAAAGAGCGTGAGGTCGGGACGGAAGTCGCGCATGGCAAAGCCGTTTATGTCCTCGATGAACTTTAAATCCAGTCCGCGGGCGTAGCCCTGATATGCGAGCGAGGAGTCCACATACCTGTCGCACAGCACAAGCATGCCCTTATCCAGAGCGGGCTGAACTATTTCGCGCAGGTGCTGGGCGCGCGCGGCGGCGTACAAAAGCGCCTCACACTCGTCGCACATGGCCGTGTTTTTGCCGTTTAAAATTATGTTTCTTATCTGTTCCGCAATGTCGCTGCCGCCAGGTTCGCGCGTGACTATGTGCGAAATACCCTGCTTTGAAAGCTTTTCGGACAGAAGACGCAGCTGCGTACTCTTGCCCGAGCCTTCGCAGCCTTCAAAAGTTACAAGTCTGCCCTTCATTTTTTAACCACCACTTTTATTTTTCCTTCCGTAAGACCAAAGGTATGCGCGCCGCTTTTAAGCGCTTCGACTGCGTCCGCGCCGATAATTTCGCCCGCGGCGACTACGGGTATGCACGGGGGCATGAGCCCCACGTTTTCCGCGCTCATTCTGCCGACGCTTGCATCGAGGGATACGTACTCGCTCGGCTGGCGCAGGGCGTACAGATAGCTGTACGTGCGCGCGGGATTGGGCATCTTTTTGCGGGGCACGTAGGAAGAGCGCACTCCGCGCTGCTTAAGCGCCCACGAAAGCGCCGCTCCCAACGCCTTCAGATCGGACGCGCGCGTTGCGGGCGAGAGGTAGAAAACTAAGTACCTTCCGTCGGCAAATTCGGCATATATGCCCCTCTTTTCGATGAGCGCGCCCACCTTGCGCGAGTCCGCGGAGAGCGGTGCGCAGTCCAGGCAGAGCTTTGTCCAGTCGGCCGAGGGATAGAAGCGGTAGTCGGGATATTTTTCCCTGAACGCCGCAACCGCGGCCTTTGCGCCCTCGATGAGCTGCGGGCGCTCGGATACGTATTTATAGGCAAACTCCACTGACGCCATTATGGGAAAGGACGGCGAGGTGGTGCGGAACAGCGAGAGTCCCTCTCTGAGCCCCTCTTCAAGGCAGAGGTCGCTTAAAAACACGGCCGCGCCCTGCGTGAGTGCGGGCAGAGATTTATGCGCGCTTTCCGCCCAGATATCGGCATAGTTGCCCGCATAGCCGCGCCTGCCCTCTTCAAAGGCGAGGTGTGCGCCGTGAGCGCCGTCAACAAGCAGTACCTTGCCCGCGCCGTGCAGCACCTCCGCATACTTTTCAAGCGGGGAGATGTTGCCGTAGTAGTCGGGGGAGACGGCTATCATGCCGATTATGTCGGGGTCGTTGGCCGCGAGAGTCGCCACCTGCGAGGCCGCGGGAGGCAGCATTACGCCGTCACGCTCCTCGCCCTGCACTATGACGGGCTCTATGCCCATCAGTTTGCAGGCGTTCCACACGCTCTTATGGCTGTTGCGCGGCACTATTATTTTGCCGCCCCTGCCGTGCACGGCGTACATCATTGCCATTACGCCGCTGGTTGAACCGTCCGTGGTGATGTACGCGCGCTTTGCGCCCGCAATCATGGCTATATCAGACTGCGCAACGGCTATCGGACCGGACGGAGATGAGAGGTCGTCCGTGTAGGAAAGTTCGGTTACGTCCTCGCCGCAAATGCGCAGAACGGAGGACAGTCCGCCGCCGCCCTTGTGTCCGGGCGTATGAAAGCTGACGTGTCCGCGCTTGCCGCTCTTTATGCAATCCAGAATGAGATAATTTGCCATATGTGCCCTTTATTTTTGCCGTAAAGCGCCGCAAGGGGCGGATATGCCACAAAAGGCTTACGCAGAAGAAAATCTGCGCAAAGTTGTTGCCGTTAGTTAAGGCATATTGCCGCACCAATTGCTTTATATGCAGACGGGGGCCCCCCCCGGGGGCGCCGGGCGGGGGGGGGGGTTTTGTTTGTTTTTATCGGGGCGGTTTTTTAGAGGCCAACACAAAATTTGTGTTTTTTTTT
>ERZ1090860.663-NODE-664-length-19999-cov-32.636883_pt1 | contig 19999 bp, 17 predicted proteins | sample MGYA00478483_ERZ1090860 | MGnify/ENA primary metagenome ERZ1090860 (study PRJEB33644, sample SAMEA5815741) | chicken gut metagenome | biome: Chicken; feature: Gastrointestinal Tract; material: Caecum | place: Ireland | collected 2019-01-01 | study: A study of the...
TTCCTACATCAGGGGGTCTTTTGTCACTGTCCATTTTTACTGGATCGGTTCAGTACGGAGGAAAGCCTCTTTTTTTCCTGTCTCTCGCAGGCAGAGCCCGGTCTGATCCTGCATGGTCCTCTCTTGCACCGGCGCCCGCGGTCCTTACCAATCCACATCCTCTTCCGGCAGGCATGCGTCAAGCGGGGTGTGCAGCCCTTCCAGAAGTTTGCTTCTCAGTCCGGCGTCTTCCGGGCACCGGAGTGCCGCCGTGCTGTCTTCAAAGTCTTGCTGGTTCATCACCAGGACGTTTCCGTTTTCCGTGGTGACCTTCAGGACCTCGTGGGATAGGATCGCCGCTGCCAGCATCTTATCCAGGTTTGCCTGAAAATCGTCTTCGGTGATGGCGATCATGGACTTTCTCTCCTCTCCATGCGCAGCGCGTACTGCGGGCCGCACCGCCGGCAATTTCCTTGGGTACAACGGCGGTTCCCGTTGGCAGAAATCAGGCCAGTTCCAGGTAAAGTGCCGCCAGATGCATGGTGGCGTTCAGGCCATCCAGATGGGTGCGCTCCATGCCGTGGGAGGCATGCACTCCCGGGCCGATGAGGGCAGCCCGACAATCCATGCCGGCACGCCAGGCGGCGCCCACGTCCGAACCGTAGTGGGGGTAGATGTCCACCGCGTAGTCCACGCCCTGCTCTTTGGCCAGCTGCACCAGCCGGCTGACCATGCCATAGTCGTAGGGGCCGCCGTTGTCCTTGGCGCAGATGGAGACCTGATACTCAGTGCAGCTCAGGTCCTCGCCGATGCAGCCCATGTCCACCGCCAGCAATTCGTCCACCGTGGGCAGGGTGGCGCCGCCGTGGCCCACTTCCTCATGAACGGTGAAGGTGAAATAGGTCTCGAACCGGGGGCGGACGCCGGTTTCACGCATCTGCCACAGCAGGGTCAGCAGGCAGGCGGCACTGGCTTTGTCGTCCAGAAAGCGGGACTTGACAAATCCGCTTTCGGTGACGGTGGTCTTGGGGTCGTAGCAGACGTAATCACCGGCGGCAATGCCCAGGGCCAGAACGTCCTCCTTGCTGTGTACCTTCTCATCAATGCGCACGGCCATGTTTTTCTCGTCCCGGGGGCGGGTGGCCGCGTCATCCTGCACATGGACCGAAGGCGAAAGGCTGAGCACCGTGCCGGTATATACCTTGCCTTCGCGGGTGTAGATGCGGCAATATTCGCCGTCCAGGGTGGGCAGCAGCGGGCCGCCCACCTTGGTGACCATCAGCATGCCGTCGGCGGTGACCGAGCGCACCATCAGGCCCAGAGTGTCCACATGGGCGCACAGTCCCACCTTGCGGCCGGCCTCCCGACCGGGCACCGTCACCACCAGGTTGCCCTTGTTGGTGCGCCGGGTGGCAAAACCCAGTTCCCGGGCAATGCCCTCGGCCACCGACACAACCTTTTCGGTAAAGCCGGTGGGGCTGTCCTGCCCCAGCAGTTTCTGCAGCGTATCTACCAGGAAGGCCTGACAGGCCGGTTCCTGCATCGTTTCCTTTGTCATTTTTCCCATCCTCTCTTTGTGAAAAATATCCGATTCCATCTTACAAAAAAAATCCGCCCTTGGCAAGGGGAGAAGCCCGTCGGGAACCGCACCTGCCGGAGAGCAAGCGGCGCAGTCGGGGGGCCGGTATGCCCCAAAAGGCAGTGAGAAACATCCTTTGCCGGAGGCATCTGCGGCAGTACATGGTATCAAACAGGATTTCATACCGGATAACGGAAAACACACTTCGTCACAATATTGCGGTTTGTACGTTTTTACACATAGTTGTTGACAAATGATTGAGCAAATTATATACTTTTCTCAAAGATTCTACCAGAGGAGGTACGAATACATGAAAAAGCTTACATCCCTGTTGCTTGCTTCTGCGATGGTCCTGAGCCTGGCGGCCTGCGGCGGTTCCGGTACATCTTCCGATACCGGTGACTCCCAGGCTGCCACCGACTCTGCCACCACCGCGGAGACGGGTACTGCCGAAACCGGTTCCGCCATGGACGAACTCATCGCCGCGGCCCAGGCCGAAGGTGAACTGATCGTCTACGGCTCCTGCGAGGAAGAATATCTGGCCGTGGCCTGCGAAAACTTTGAAAAATTGTACGGCATCGATGTCCAGTATCAGCGCCTGTCCACCGGTGAGGTGCAGAGCAAGATCGAAGAAGAAAACGGCAATCCCTCTGCCGACGTCTGGTTCGGCGGCACCACCGATCCCTACAACGTCTGTGCCGCGGAAGGCCTGCTGATGCCCTACGAGGCGCAGAATGCTTCCCATCTGATGAGCGACGCCTACCGCGACGCCGACGGCAACTGGTACGGCATCTATAAAGGCATCCTGGGCTTTATGGTCAACAAGGACGAGCTGGAACGGATGAACCTGGAAGCTCCCAAGGACTGGCCCGACCTGCTCAAGCCCGAATACCAGGGCCTGATCTGGACCTCCAACTACAACACCGCCGGCACCGCCAAGCTGGTCATCAATACCATGATCCAGAAGTACGGCCATGATGAAGGCATCCAGTACCTGGTGGATCTGGACAAGAACGTGCAGGTGTACACCAAGTCCGGCTCCGGCCCCTCCAAGAACGTGGGCACCGGTGAATGCGTCATCGGCATCGGCTTCCTGCACGACGGCATTACCCAGATCGTGGACAACGGTTACGGCAACATTGAACTGATCATCCCCTCCAGCGGCACTTCTTATGAGATCGGTGCCACCGCCATCTTCAAGGGCGCCCAGCACGAAAACGCCGCCAAGCTGTGGATTGAGTACGCTCTGAGCCCCGATTGCGTCAATCTGGCCCAGGACAACGGTTCCTACCAGTTCCTGGTCATCGACAACGCCACGCAGCCCGCCATTGCCAGTGAGTTCGGCCTGGACCCCGAAAACGTCATGGATTATGACTTTGAGGACGCCAAGCAGAACACCACCACCTATGTGGAAGAGGTCATGAACGCCCTGGGCGGCGGCGACGATCGTTTCGAAACAGAATAACCGCGCCGACAAACACCTTCGGGGGATGGAGAAATTCTCCATCCCCTTATAGTTTGCTTCCGAAAGGAGGAACCCCATATGGCCAGTCGTCAGAGCGCGGCATTGGACCGGAAAAAGCTGATGGCAGATCCCATCATGGTCACGACCATCATCGTTCTCATTGCCTTCCTGACTCTGTTTATTCTTTACCCTCTGGCAATTCTGCTGGTAGACAGCGTCTACGGCCCGGAAACCGGCCTCACCCTGTCTATCTTTGAGCGGATTTTCCAGATGCCCAGCTTCCGCAAGGCAATCACCAACACCCTGAAAGTCGGGTTCACTGTGGGCATCCTGTCCACCATGATTGGTCTGCTGTTTGCCTATGTGGAAGTCTACGTCAAGATCCGCACAAAGTTCACGTCCAGACTGTTCCAGGTGGTTTCCATGCTGCCTGTGGTTTCGCCGCCCTTCGTGCTGTCCCTTTCCATGATCATGCTGTTCGGCAAGGCGGGCATCATCACCCGTTATCTGCTCAAGATCTATGATAACAGCGTCTATGGCTTCGGGGGCATCTCCATCGTACAGACCCTGACCTTCTTTCCCGTTTGCTACATGATGCTCAAGGGGCTTCTGAAGAACATCGACCCCAGCCTGGAAGAGGCCGCCCGGGATATGGGTGCCTCCCGGTTCAAGGTATTTACCAGCGTGACCCTGCCGCTGATCCTGCCGGGGCTTGGCAATGCGTTTTTGGTGACCTTCATCGAATCCATCGCCGACTTCGCCAACCCCATGATCATCGGCGGTTCCTACGATACCCTGGCCACCACCATCTATCTGCAGATCACGGGCGCGTACGACAAACAGGGTGCCGCCGCCATGGCCGTGGTGCTGCTGAGCATCACCATGCTCATGTATCTGGTACAGAAATATGTGCTGGAGAAAAAGACCGCTGCCACCCTTACCGGCAAGGCGTCCCGGGCGCGCATGCTCATTGAGGACAAGAGCGTGACCCTGCCCCTGACCGTGCTGTGCTCGCTGGTGGCGCTGTTCGTGGTCCTGATGTACATCTGCGTTCCCCTGGGCGCCTGCTTCAATACCTGGGGGTACGATTTCACCCTGACGCCCAAGTGGTTCATCCGGGTTTTTGAAAAATACAAGGGTCTGCAGGCGTTCCGCGACTCCTTCCTGCTGTCGCTGGCTTCGGCTCCCATTACAGCCTTGCTGAGCATGATCATCTCCTACCTGGTGGTCAAGCGGAACTTCCGGTCCAAAGGCTTCATCGAGTTCGTCTCCATGCTGGCCATGGCCGTTCCCGGCACCGTCCTGGGCGTGGGCTATATCCGGGGCTTTGTAAACGGTGTGTTCGGTACCGGTTTCCTGTCCGGCATCTATGGCAGCGCTGCCATCCTGATCATCGTCTTTATCGTGCGTTCCCTGCCCACCGGCACCCGCAGCGGCATCTCTGCCCTGCGGCAGATCGATAAGAGCATTGAGGAATCCGCATACGATATGGGCGCCGACAGTTTCCAGGTGTTCATGACGGTCACGCTGCCGCTGATCAAGGACTCCTTCCTCAGTGGTCTGGTCACGGCTTTTGTGCGCAGCATCACCGCCATTTCCGCCATCATCCTGCTGGTCACACCGCAGTTCCTGCTCATCACCGTGCAGATCAACGAATTCGCGGAGAAGGGCTCCTATGGCATTGCCTGTGCCTTCGCCACGATCCTGATCATCATTACCTATGGCTCCGTTCTCTTGATGAATCTGGTCATCAAATATTTCGGTACCAGCCACAAGCTCAAGGAGGTAGAGTGAAATGGCCAAAGAAAAAAAGGGCGTACGCCTGGAACATATTTCCAAGATTTATAAGGACCCCAAAACCGGAAAGGATTTTTACGCCGTCAAGGACGCCGACCTGGAAATCGAGCCCGGTTCGTTTGTGACGCTGCTGGGCCCCTCCGGCTGCGGCAAGACCACGACCCTGCGGATGATCGCCGGCTTTGAAAGCCCCGACGAAGGGGAGATCTACCTGGGCGGAGAGCCCATCAATGCGCTGACCCCCAATAAGCGGGACACCGCCATGGTGTTCCAGAGTTACGCCTTGCTGCCCCACTACAATATCTTCGACAATGTGGCCTATGGCCTGAAGCTGCGCAAACTGGACAAGCACACCATCCAGGAGAAGGTCACCAATATTCTGAAACTGGTGGGCCTGGAAGGGATGGAAGGGCGAATGACCAACCAGCTCTCCGGCGGCCAGCAGCAGCGTGTGGCCCTGGCCCGTGCCCTGGTTCTGGAACCGGGCGTGCTGCTGTTTGACGAGCCTCTTTCCAACCTGGATGCCAAACTTCGTGTGTCCATGCGCACCGAGATCCGCCGCATCCAGCAGGAGGCCGGGATCACCGCCATTTATGTGACCCATGACCAGTCCGAGGCCATGGCCCTGTCCGACAAAATCATCATTATGGAAAAAGGCGTTGTCACGCAGATCGGCACACCGCAGGAGGTCTACTACCATCCGGCCAACGAGTTTGTGGCAGACTTCATCGGCGAGGCCAACTTCCTGCGGGGGCCTCTGTCCGGCAAACAGGGGGATTCCGCTGTTGTGACGGTAGAAGGCAACCCTGTGAATGTGGTGGGGGCCTCTGGCCTGGAAGAGGGGAAGGAGTGCACCCTGGTGCTCCGGCCGGAGTCTGCTGTTCTGGCCGAACAGGGGCAGCTTCCCTGCAAGGTCATTATGTCCTGCTTCATGGGAGCTTACCAGAACTATCATGTGATGGTGGGCAGCACCATGGTGAAGATCACCGATTTCAACCCTAAAAACAAGAAGATCTACAACGTGGGCGACAGCGCCTGGGTCGCCTTTGAAAAAGAAAACGTCCACCTGCTGTAAAAGAAAATGGGCAGAGTCCGGATGTAAACAAAAATGAGAAACACGCGGGTGTATCCAAAAGGATGCATCCGCGTGCTTTTTGCCTGTCTGTGGCTCCTGATGCCGGTTTGCAAAAAAATGTTGGTTATCTAAATGAATGATGCAAATATCCGTTGCTGAACGCTGGAATTTGTGGTGTGTTCAATCTTGAAAAGCTGCCGGCAAGATTTGAATGGGAAGAAAACCAAATGCAATCTTGCTTGGCAGAGAAAAAGTGTGGTGAAGTGGGCATGTACCATGTGGAAAATATGAGCTTGCAGCAAGCCAAAGAAATCGCAGAATGGAAGTATCCCTCTCCTTATGATGTGTACAATTTTCCGGCCTGGGATGTCATGGAAGAAGGCAAATGGGCTATTACCCTCCCGGAAAGGCGAAAGCAAGAATTTCGCATTATTTGTTATGCAAATGAGATTGTGGCCTATTTTAGACTGTTTAAGACCCAACCTGACGGAAAATATTTCCTTGGTTTGGGTCTTCTGCCGGAATTCTGCGGCAAAGGTAAGGGCGCGGACATTGTGGGGCAGATCCTGGCATACACGAGACAGAGAAAAATCAAAGCCCTGTATTTGGAAGTGAGGGATTTCAACAAAAGAGCAATCCGCTGTTATCAGAAAGCGGGATTTGTTGAAGTGAATCGCTATGATAAGCATGTGCTGGGCAGTGTATGCAGGATGATAGAGATGGTATATGTCTTTTAGGCCATCTGCAGCCAGCATCACTCCCAATAAAGAAAATCCGGCTCGGCACCGATGTGTGCTCCCCGATCAGCGCAACTCACCCTGAAAGACATTCAACAAAAACGATCATACTTTCTTTGTATTTTGATTTACAGGAGAAAACAACCATGACAATCAAACAAATCATCGACGACAAATCCGTGAAGCGGCTGGAAAAGAGGAAGCTTATCGTTGAAGGCATCGTCAACGGAAGCCTCGATTTTTCCGCAGTTTCTGCGGCCTGTTCACTTTTGCCTGAGAAAAACATTTCCCTTTTACTGGAAGCCATTGAAGAAGTTAGCCGTTCCAAAGAGGTTTCCCTGGGAGAGGATTACCTGACTCTGGCAGAAAGATATATTTTGTCTTCGGATCCTTCCTGCAAAAGGGAAGCTTCCCGAATTGTTGGAAATCTTGCGGCTGCTTTTCCGGCCAAACTTGACCGTGCCATAACCGCTTTGTTGCAGAATGCGCACCAGGATGGAACGGTGATCCGATGGGCAAGCGCTTATGCCTTATCCCGCATTGTGATAATCCCGCAATATGCAAGGGGAACGCTGTTTGAACAAGTCACCAAGCTGTACGAACAAGAAACGGAAAGCGGTGTAAAGAACCAATACGGGAAAGCGTTAAAAAAGGCGGAAAAAATCAGATAAGCGCACGGGCCGTTCCGGTCATGAATCATGGAAAATGCAAACGGTTTTCCACCGACCTCCAGGGGAGGGGGAATTTCTTTTGGCCGGCTCAAATTCACTATCATCGGCCCCTGATTTTTGTTTGTTTTCTGCCGCCTGCGTCTGGCGTGTAAAATAGGGCGGAGCCTTATTCACCTGGCAAATTGCAAGTGCCAGGAACGGACCAATTGTCCGGCCGAAAAATCGAGGAACGTTGGTATTCCAAAATGGGTATAGCAATTGCCCGGGCCGCATGATATCATGGTTTCAGCATCAGCTTAATACAAATCACATCTTTACAACGGGGCGAAATTTTGCTATACTGTACACAGTTCTTATACCATACCAAGAACTGTCATGGTTGCTACAATAAGGTAGTATACCGTAAAGCTCTGACGCCCTGCTTGCAGGGCGTCATCTTTTTTTATACGCAATAGGAGGTTGAGACGAATGCAATGGCCTTATGGAGTCGGACTGGATATTGGTGTTGCTTCGATTGGATGGGCCACTGTTGCCCTGGATGAAAAAGCGCAGCCCTGTGGCTTGATTCGTCTGGGGAGCCGTGTGTTCAAGCGCGCAGAGCAGCCGAAGACAGGAGAAAGTCTGGCTGCACCAAGACGGGAGGCCCGCGGCATGCGTCGGCGTTTGCGCCGCAGAGCTTTGCGCAAACAGGATTTCTATCAGCTTCTGGAGAAAAATCATCTGCCGGACAAGGAAGAACTCTCCCGGCTGTTTGCGGCAGGTGGTTTGGAGGATATTTACGCGCTGCGCACCAGGGCCTTGGACGAGGCGGTGACACCGCAGGAATTTGCGCGCATTCTGCTGCATCTGATGCAGCGGCGTGGATTCAAAAGCAACCGTCTGGCAGGCAAGTCGAAAAAAGACGGAGTGCTTCTCCAGGCGGTAACACAAAATCAACTGCGCATGCAGGAAAATGGCTATAGGACTGTTGGCGAGATGCTGTATAAAGACCCGCTTTTTGCAGCCTGCAAGCGCAACAAGGGGGAAAATTATCTTTCCACAGTCAGTCGGGAAGAAATTGCCAATGAAGCGCAGCTGCTCTTTGAGGCGCAGCGCGAAAAAGGCCGGGACTGGGCAACGCCGGAACTGGAAGCGGAGTACCTGTCCATTCTTTTGCGTCAGCGCTCCTTTGATCAGGGCCCCGGCGGGAACAGCCCATACAAGGGCGGCTGGGCGGAACGGGTTGGCCCTTGTACTTTGCTGCCGGAAGAAAAACGTGCGTTCAAAAACACATACAGCTTTGAGCGTTTTACTTTACTGCAAAAAATCAATAATATCCGGATCGTGGAATCCGGTCAGACCCAGGCACTTTCGGATGAAGAACGTCAGAAAGTAATGGACCTGGCGTATCGTGTGGAGACTGTGCCGTATACCCTGATTCGCAAAGAACTGCAATGGCCGCAGACAATCCGGTTTGCCGATGTGCGGTATGATGTGGATGCCGCACCGGAAGCAGCAGAAAAAAAGTGCAAACTCCCGCCCATGAAAGGATATCATGCACTGCGCAAGGCTCTGGGCACGCGGCAGGCAGAGCTTCCCTTGTGGGATGATGTGATTACCATTCTGGCATCTCACCGGGATGAAGGCGTCCGGAAAAAACTGCTGGAAGAAAAAGGTCTGACCGCAGAACAGGTGGAAGCTGTTCTCGGCCTGGAATTTTCCGGTGTGGGGCATATTTCCCTGAAGGCTTGTCAGATGCTGGAGCCGTGGCTGCTGCAGGGGCTGAAGTATGATCAGGCATGCAGCAAGGCCGGATTGGATTTTCGCGGTCATAGCAATATCAAAAAAACGCCTAAGCTGCCGGCTTCAGCTCCGGAGCTGAAAGACATCACCAGCCCGGTGGTGCGCCGTGCGGTGTCGCAGACCATCAAACTGGTCAATGCCATCATCCGCGAAATGGAGCAGCCGCCTGTGTGGATTCATATTGAACTGGCCCGGGAACTGAGCCGTACGTTTGAGGAGCGGCGCAGGGACCAGAAATCCATGGAAGACAACGCCAGACAGAATGAATGCCTGATGCAGGAGATCCGGGATACCTTCCACAAACTGAACCCTACGGGACAGGATTTGATCAAGTACCGTCTGTGGAAAGAGCAGGATGGGATCTGTGCTTATTCTCAGCAAAGCATTGCGGTGGAACGGCTGTTTGAAACCGGCTATGCTGAGGTGGATCATATTGTGCCGTACAGCATCAGTTTTGATGATTCCCGCAGCAACAAAGTGCTGGTGATGGCGGCGGAAAACCATCAGAAGGGGAATCGGCTGCCGCTGCAATATCTTCAGGGAGAGCGGCGCGAAAAATTTATTGTGTGGACGAAGTCGCAGGTCCGCAACTATCGCAAACAGAAAAATCTGCTGCGGGAAACAGTGAGCGAAGAAGAACAAAACGGTTTCAAGCAGCGCAATCTGCAAGACACACAGTATATGGCTCGCTTTTTGCTGAATTATATTCGGGATCACCTTGCATTTGCCGATCATCCGGCTGCGGGCAAACAGCGGGTCATGGCGCTGGCAGGTGCGGTTACCAGCCATCTTCGCAAACGTTGGGGGCTGACAAAAGTACGGGCAGACGGTGACCTTCATCACGCACTGGATGCGGCAGTCATTGCCTGTGCCACCAAGGGCATGGTACAACAGATCTCCGGCTATTATCACCGCATTGAAGGTGAGTATCAGCAGTCCTCTGATGGGACCTATTCCGTGCATACCCGTACAGGCGAAGTCTTCCCGGCCCCGTGGCCGCATTTCCGGGATGAACTGATCCAGCGGCTGAGCCAGAAACCACAGGAAAATCTGATGCAGTGGAATCCGGTGTTTTATTCCAATTTTGATGTGGAATCGATCCGGCCTGTTTTTGTGTCGCGTATGCCGCAGCATAAGGTGACCGGGGCGGCCCACAAGGAAACCATCAAAAGCCCGAAAGCCCTGCAGGATGGTCTCCTGATAGTCAAACATCCTCTGACGGATTTGAAATTGAATAAAAAGACCGGCGAGATCGAAGGGTACTATCAGCCGTCCAGCGACAAGCTGTTGTATGAGGCGCTTCGCGCCCGGTTGCTGGAATTTGGCGGGGATGGCAAGAAAGCCTTCACAGAACCGTTTTACAAGCCAAAATCGGACGGCACGCCGGGGCCGCTGGTGCGCAAGGTCAAGCTGTGCGAAAAGGCCAGTCTGTGTGTTCCGGTTCATGGCGGAAATGGTGCGGCCGATAACGACAGCATGGTGCGCGTGGATGTGTTCTTTGTCCCGGGGGACGGGTATTACATGGTTCCCATTTACGTTTCCGACACCAAAAAGAAAGAACTGCCCAACAGGGCTGTGGTGGCACATAAGGAGTTCTCTGCATGGAAGGTGATGGAGGAAAAGAACTTCCTGTTCTCGCTGTATGCGGATGACTTAATTGAGGTGGCTCGTAAAAAAGTAATGCCATTTACTATAGTCAATAGTGGGAGCACTTTACCCCCCTCCTATGAAACAACTCATGAGATGGTGTATTACGGAGGGTTAGATATTTCTTCTGGTAATATAAAAGTTACAATCCATGATAATTCGTACTCTCTTAGAGGACTCGGAATTAAGACGTTAAATACCCTTCAAAAATATGAAGTAGATATCCTAGGCAATGTGAGAGAGGTGAAAAAAGAAAAACGTCAATCTTTTCGATAAGGCGGTGATCGTATGGCCTACCGGAACGTGATGATCACGACACCTTGCCGGATCAGCTGCCAGCGGGAGCAGTTGGTAATTCAAGGGGAAACCAATGTCAGCTTTCCCTTGGAGGATTTACTCTCTCTTCTGATTGAAAGCCGCCAATGTACTGTAACGACAGCAGCCCTTTCTGCATTGGCAAAAAATGGGACAACCGTTTTTCTATGCGATGAAAAGCATATTCCTTGCTCCATTACGCTTCCGCTGGCGCAGCATAGCCGACAGCTGGAGGTGACAAGAGTCCAATTTGCCTGGACACAGTCAGAACGGAACCGCTGGTGGCAGCAGCTTGTCAAGGCAAAAATACAAAATCAGGCAGAGTGTCTGGCTTTATGCGGCATCTGTGACGTTGCCGCCGTTTTACACAGCCAGGCTGTGGCAGTCAGCAGGGGAGATAAAGAAAATCGGGAAGCTACGGCAGCGGCACTTTATTTTCCATCCTTATTTGGCAAAGGATTTACCCGCAATGAAGATATGGACGGACGCAACGCAGCGCTTAACTATGGATATGCCATTCTGCGCGGTTGTATGGCGCGATGCCTGGCGGTGTATGGGTTCATTCCGTGGCTGGGGCTGCATCACAGCAGTACATTAAATGCCTGGAATCTGGCGGATGATATGATGGAACCGTATCGTCCGGTGGTCGATTTGTTTGTGGCATCACAGATAAGGGAGGAGGCAGCATTGGATACCAAATTGAAAAGTTGTCTGTTCAACTTATTGAATATAGACATCCTTTCTGGAAAACAGCGGTACAGCGTTGCCTACGCCATGGAACGGCAGGTACAAAGCCTGCGCAGCGGCAGTAAAGAACTGCGCCTTCCCTGTTTGGTGCCATTGCAGCAACACAGGTATGAATAGATTCATGCGATTGGTTGTTCTCTTTGATCTGCCCGTCAAAACAAAAAAGCAGCGGCATGATGCCACCGCCTTCCGGAATTTTTTGTTGAAAGATGGGTACCATATGTTGCAGTATTCGGTATATGTCCGCATCTGTAACGGAGCCGATGCCGTACAAAAACATCGGATCCGTTTGTACGATCATCTGCCGGATAATGGGGCTGTCCGCCTTTTGGTCATTACAGAAAAACAGTATGCTTCCATCGAAATTCTGCTTGGCCATTTGTCTGAGGCAGACCAGCCTTTTGAAAGCCAACAGCTGACAATTCTGTAATTTATAGCAACAAGAAAAAGCGCTTCAGCGTGATGCTGAAGCGCTTTTTTGACAGTCTATTATACCATACCAAGAACTGTCAGGGAGCTACAACGTGACCATTATAACCCGGACGGTTGGCCGGATTATACCATACCAAGAACTGTCAGGGAGCTACAACATAATATACAGTGTATTCGCTGTATGGGGAATTATACCATACCAAGAACTGTCAGGGAGCTACAACCGTCAATCGCAACCGGGAACTGCAAGGCCGATTATACCATACCAAGAACTGTCAGGGAGCTACAACCGGTTTTTGGGGCATTCGCCGTACCGCATCAATTATACCATACCAAGAACTGTCAGGGAGCTACAACGGACATATCCACAGACCCGACATTTTCCAGATTATACCATACCAAGAACTGTCAGGGAGCTACAACATACTGTTGAGAATAGCTATAGTAACCCTTGATTATACCATACCAAGAACTGTCAGGGAGCTACAACTTCCAGGCGCATGTACCCGATGCCGGACAAATTATACCATACCAAGAACTGTCAGGGAGCTACAACCAATGTTTCCGCCTACAGCCGATATATTTGATTATACCATACCAAGAACTGTCAGGGAGCTACAACTGTATTCGTTTTGCCTCTGCGGATAACCGCATTATACCATACCAAGAACTGTCAGGGAGCTACAACGTGCTGACTTCTACGCCGTCACCAACCTGCAATTATACCATACCAAGAACTGTCAGGGAGCTACAACGAAACCTATGAACAACGAGTGCCCCGACTTATTATACCATACCAAGAACTGTCAGGGAGCTACAACTTTTCGGCCCTGTCATCGGCGGCGTTCTGAATTATACCATACCAAGAACTGTCAGGGAGCTACAACTGACGTGCTTGCCAAAAACAATTTCTGGTGATTATACCATACCAAGAACTGTCAGGGAGCTACAACTTTCGTCATATGTCAGTGTGATAAACCAGTATTATACCATACCAAGAACTGTCAGGGAGCTACAACCGAATCACCGGAAGCGATGGCATCCATCAAATTATACCATACCAAGAACTGTCAGGGAGCTACAACTGTGGTCTTGCACTCCAACCCCGCGCTTTCATTATACCATACCAAGAACTGTCAGGGAGCTACAACCTGAGGGGATATGTTGTTAATCTGCTGCTGATTATACCATACCAAGAACTGTCAGGGAGCTACAACTTTCTGTTGTTCATCAGTCCGATATCATAAGATTATACCATACCAAGAACTGTCAGGGAGCTACAACTCCTTAAGCCGGCGCCGCTAATACCCAATAATTATACCATACCAAGAACTGTCAGGGAGCTACAACGACGCGGCTGCGGTTGCTACGCTGGTTCCAATTATACCATACCAAGAACTGTCAGGGAGCTACAACATGCCAACAGAAAACCCCTTGACAAAGTTGATTATACCATACCAAGAACTGTCAGGGAGCTACAACTTCGCAGATGCACAGATTGCGCGTTACGTGATTATACCATACCAAGAACTGTCAGGGAGCTACAACTCCTGATCACCCATGGGCTTTGTGAGAGTTATTATACCATACCAAGAACTGTCAGGGAGCTACAACCTATCAGTGGTACGGCATGCGCATCGACGGCATTATACCATACCAAGAACTGTCAGGGAGCTACAACCCGCGAAACTCTTGTTAGCCAGGTCCAAGAAATTATACCATACCAGGAACTGTCAGGGAGCTACAACTAAAATTGTTGGTACAGTGCACGATTCAATATTATACCATACCAAGAACTGTCAGGGAGCTACAACCGTTTACTTGCTGTCAACACGTCGACGTGCATTATACCATACCAAGAACTGTCAGGGAGCTACAACTATATACAAAAAGGGGGTAAAACTATGCCGATTATACCATACCAAGAACTGTCAGGGAGCTACAACCTATTTGAACGGAAACACCTACTGCACCGGAATTATACCATACCAAGAACTGTCAGGGAGCTACAACCTATCAGTGGTACGGCATGCGCATCGACGGCATTATACCATACCAAGAACTGTCAGGGAGCTACAACCCGCGAAACTCTTGTTAGCCAGGTCCAAGAAATTATACCATACCAGGAACTGTCAGGGAGCTACAACTAAAATTGTTGGTACAGTGCACGATTCAATATTATACCATACCAAGAACTGTCAGGGAGCTACAACCGTTTACTTGCTGTCAACACGTCGACGTGCATTATACCATACCAAGAACTGTCAGGGAGCTACAACGATGCAAGCGCAGCACTGGCGGCCCCGTCGTATTATACCATACCAAGAACTGTCAGGGAGCTACAACCTCTGTTGCCCGGACGTAGCCCTGGACGGCATTATACCATACCAAGAACTGTCAGGGAGCTACAACTCTTCGGACTCCCACATCTTTTGTACAACCTATTATACCATACCAAGAACTGTCAGGGAGCTACAACTGGGGTTTTTTGAAATAAACCCTAACACAAAATTATACCATACCAAGAACTGTCAGGGAGCTACAACACAAAATGTTGTGTGCCGGAAATATGATGTATTATACCATACCAAGAACTGTCAGGGAGCTACAACTTTATAGTTGTATACTTTGCCGCCCCCGGCGATTATACCATACCAAGAACTGTCAGGGAGCTACAACAAGCCTGGACGTATGGCACTACGCCGACTAATTATACCATACCAAGAACTGTAAGAAAAATAGTATTTGGCCTATTCTGCATACATGTCAGCTATTTGCCTGACATGTTCCTTCATCTGCTGCACAACATTGTCCGGTGCCGCAATTTTGAAGCCGTGCGTAAAATGACAGCACCAGGCAAAAAACGTGGGACTGATGTCCACTTCCACAGGAACCAGGTACCAACCATCCGGCTCCGGATTTTTTGGTACCACCGGGCCAAAGGCGTCCGTAACAGCATCAATCCATTCTGGAATAATTTGAAGCGTAACACGGGTTGGCTGTCCGGTATACATCGAAAATACCCGCTTTTGATATTGGTCTTTGCTGAAATGGCGGCCGACATCCGTTAAGGTGCGGGATAAGGGCGAAATTTCCAGCTTTTGCATTCTGTCTACTCGGTAGCTGACCAGCACAGCGGGGTGATCCTCCGATTCACCAACCAGATAATAAAATCCATCGTTGAAAACAGTCCCCACCGGACTTACCAGATACCGCTTTGGGGCGCCGTCTTCCTCGCGGCGGAGCTGTCGATTGCGCAGATACAAAAAGGATACCTGATGGTTTGTTTGTATGGCCTGGTGCAGTTGGTCGGTGTAGCGGAAAATGTTTTCGTTGCCTGACTTCTGAACACTGTATACCCGATGCTTGTGTTCCAATACTTCTGCACAGTGCCGTCCGGCCAAACGTGCTAACTTATCAACCAGCTGACGGGTTTTCTTTTCTGTAATACAGGTGGCAGACCGGACCGCATCCGCCAGAATCTGGAGCTCTGCTATATCAAAATCCCGCCCCAACAAACAGTACACGTTTTTGGGGTACTGGAATTCTTGTTGGATATCGTATCCGCCCTCAACCAGAGCTTTCAAAGCTGTCCGCACAGTGCGGGTATCACAAGGATACCCGCGCATGGAAAGCAATTCCCGCAGCTCCGCCAAAGACAGGGGATGCTCCTCGTCGCTTTCCTCATGTAAGACTTCATATAATTTCAAAGCGAAAATCCGCTGAAAATTTTCCTTGCTCATAAGGGCCACCTCCGCATCCGCTTCCTGATAACACCATATCATACATGACATGTATATGCTATACATGTTTTTGTAAATAAAAAGCAAAACAGCCGCATCGATCGGATACGGCTGTGCTGTTTTTCTATAATAGGTTTCCCCGACATATACCCATACCCATATGTTTTCCCGCGCAGTCAGTGTCCGGTGCGGCAAATCATCCCGGGATTGCAGGGCACAAAACAGAAGTTTGCGCAAGTTGGCAACGGAATCTTATGGTTGCAGAAGTTTTCGTGGCTTTCTTCCTGGGGACAGCGCCGCCGTTCCAGCAGCTGCCGCAACATTATGGAATGTCCCCGTTCTCAGAACGCGAGGCTGGCTGCGATCAGAAACATAGCATAGTAGTAGGTCAAAAGATTGGCCACGTGCACGGCAGGGTGCTTTGAGGGGTAAAAATACAGGAACAGGATCAGCAGATCCGAAATCCAGAACAGAACCGCCCCTGCCAGCACAAGAAAGCACCAGGTCTGGCCTATGCCAAAGGCCAGCTGCAGTCCCTTGCCCAAAAGTGCCGAGACAAAGGCTGCGTAAAGAACCACCCAAGGGCGCATCCGCCCGGTCTGCATTCCCGGCATGCCGGACAGCGCCGCCGCGCCGCCAGCCCCCAGCACCGCGGCCAGCGGTACCGGCCAGCCCATGGGCTGCAGCTGGCACAGGCCCCACACAAACAGGGTGTGTCCGGCCAGAAAGACTCCCAGTCCGGCCAAAAACAGGTCCGGACGGCGCAGGTTGTTGTAGAGCGCCAGCACCACATCCCCCACCAAACAGCACAGCAGCGCCGGCAGTAATCGCCAAAAAGCTTCGGGACGGCTGCCCAGAGCAGCGCACACAGCCGCCACAGCCACAAAGCAAAGGCTGCACAGTGTTTTTTCGGGCAGATAGCCCCGACCCGGCAGGCGCAGCCGCCGCACCAGCAGCCATAGGGCGGCGGTGTAGGCCACGCCCATTCCGACGATATATGGTATCTTCATAGGCCGCACCTCCTTTGCGTTACTTCACTTTCAGTATAGGCAAAAAACGATTGACCGTCAATTTGTGCCCTGCCCAAAAATCCGGCAGAGCCTCTGGACACCCTGCCAAGCTCCGGTTTCCTGGCCCTGCAGAAAACAGGACAATTTCATCGATAAAGCATAAGATACAGCAGAAAAACAAGATACAGCACCAGCATATGCAGGGGATAAAATGCATAGCAAAAATATTGCCACCATTTTTTGTGGTATCCATGTTCTCCGTTGTACAGCCAGATAATCGGCAACGCCAACAGAGCAAGCCCCTGCTGGACAACCTCCAATGTGACGCCAAATATATTTACTTCGAAATATAATCCCCCCAATAATTTCACATTTATATAATACAAAATAATTATTTGGGCTAAATAATCCCACCATCTTTTTTTATGGAACGCATAGAAGGTCAGAACCGTCAGGACGCCAAAGCCATAATAGTCAACAAAGGTGATCGTTCCTGTGATCCATCCCCCAAATACGATCAGGAGGATCAATATGATTTTTGCCGCGATATTCCGGCTGCTTCTCTTTATTTTATCGATGCCGATCATGCATACGATCGCGATAAGGAACGTCCATAATACATTTTGATGATACGGATATAACCATCCGCCCCCTGTCATAAGGTTAAACGGGATTTCAGAGATGAGAGCAAAAACAAATAATCTGCCCATGTATTTTTTAACATTTCGGGTACGGAAATATCCTTCCGCAATCAGAAACGCAAAGATCGGGAACGCTAACCTTCCAACGTTTGTCATCCAATGCTGGCCGGTCAAAATCGTTGCCCATAAATGGTCTAACAGCATGAACAACATGGCAAAAACATGCAGACCAAAAGAAGTTATCCCAATTTTTTTCTTTCCCAAATTTATCAGCTTCTTTCAATTCTTTTTATGCGTCATGAATATAACGGCATGAAAGCGAGCTGCTCCTTGCTCGGCTTTCCGCTGCCGACTGGGGCTTGTCAACAACGAAGATATTATTGTCCCCAAAAGGTGTATTCAAAAAGAATTTATTCGTCAAGCCAGGTTGCATTTTGCTCGGCACGCTTGCGCAATCAAGCCTGGAATCCACCAGCTAAATTGATGATAAACGTATATTACGGCATCCCTTTTTCGAACTATGAAGAAATATATCGGAACATCGGTCGTTTTTATTATACACTTGTGTGCCCTGAACAAGTCTTGATCAAACTGCATCCTAAGCCCGCCCTGTTTTCTGTAATTCATTGATTATGTTGTACCTGTGCCATTGGCGGTTGTTCTTGCAAAACAGCTATGATTTTTAACAAAAAAACCGGCCAACCAAAGGTTGACCGGTTTGCAGTACCAAAAGGATATCTGACTTTTGTTGTCGGGTGGTATTTCGCAGCAGCGCTATCAAAATCATTCCGCCTTGCTCCATGCAAGGGAATAGTCTCCGTCTGCTTTTTTGAATCGAGTAACAACGCGAAAACGCGTTTGGGTGTCCGTCGAAATAATTACCGTAGGGTGTTCCTCATTCAATTGAGCAAGAAGCTCCTTGCGGTCTGCATAAATCTCCACCGATACGCTTCCTTTAGTGATCCGGGAGGAAAAAACAAACTGATATTGTTCGGATGGCAAAAGGCGCACCACCCGCTTGGTAAAACCACTGCAGGCAACAAAGCTGGCCTGGATACAGTTTTTTCGTTTTCCCCATCGGGGATAACCCATATACGTCAATGCCGCTTTGAAGTTGAGGGTCCCGTAGCCGTTTTGATATAGGACATAAAGCAGGCAAACCACCAACAGTGCGATCCCCGGCGCCATCAAAGCCCAGTCCATGCAGCCCCACCCCTTTTATTTGATTGTAGCACAGGTCAGAGTTGGAATCCAGCCTCGCCCTCCCGTGCAATACAGAAAAAGCACCGATTCAGATGAATCGGTGCTTTCGTTGGCATGAGTTAACAAAATAGATATATTTGGCAATTCTTGGAAAACCGGCCTTTTTGGAGTAATCAACTGTTGCCAGACATCCTCCGACCAGATCCTCTGCCAAAATACCTATTCTTTGCACTTAAATTATAGCATGTACAAGGAGAAAACACAACACTTTTACTTCAAGTTATCGTTCTCCACGAGCCCTTTTTTTGCTGGGCTGCTGACTCTGCTTCCACTTCCCTTGGAAGAGTTCTTCGGTAGTACATTCTTCAGGGTAATAGAAGTTTTTTCGCACCCAACCGTTTTCTTGGTAGACTTCCGTAATGATACGATCGGACAGAACCTCAATAATGATATCCTCTCCGATTGATGTTTTCCCAAGGAGCGGTACAGGGTACTGCTCGTGATTCTTACACAATTCACGCATCGAGGCCCAATCGCCCGAATCAAAGACCACTTGCTTCAGCACTTCATCCGATATTCGCAATCATCCTTTCCCATCTATGATGTTCTTCATTCAGCAAGATGTAAAGCACATCGGAGGGTCGGGAACTCCGTCTGTGATTATTTCCTTGGCCATCTCAAGTACAATCTTTTCCTTGAGATAACTGAATTGGCACTCGCCGTCTTCGTTTATGTTACGTTCCAGCAGTTCCTCGATTTCTTTCAGGAGTTGCCGCAGGGTTTCCGCTTGATTCATTTTGTTTTTCACCTTCTTTTCAAGTGCCGGCAACAATGAAGTCATATAAGGCTCCTGGTTCTTTTAGGCACCATTCTTTTGTTCCATCGACAGTCCAGACTTTATAGTCTGGAGAGGCATCATATAGCCACCAGTCGATGTAATCATACTGGTCGTTGTCAGCCTCTTTCAAAACTAGAAGGAGCGCAGTCAGGTATCGGTTCTTACATCCAAATACAAAGTGACCGTCACCTACAGATTCGAGCGCCGCGCCGACCTTCTCGTCGATCTCCCGTTGCTCCATAATCTGGCCCAACGTCGCACAAAAGGTCTCTTTGGTAATCATAGTATATGAATATGAGATCACGGCAGTAGTGACCGGATACTAGTCAGAAGAAGGC
>ERZ1090860.664-NODE-665-length-19980-cov-40.071669_pt1 | contig 19980 bp, 21 predicted proteins | sample MGYA00478483_ERZ1090860 | MGnify/ENA primary metagenome ERZ1090860 (study PRJEB33644, sample SAMEA5815741) | chicken gut metagenome | biome: Chicken; feature: Gastrointestinal Tract; material: Caecum | place: Ireland | collected 2019-01-01 | study: A study of the...
ATTTTGCGGGACTTTTTTCATTTTGGTGCTTGACTTTTATTTGCAGGACTCCATTCATAGAATTGCTGTTTGGTGATCAGGAAGGCAATCGCATAGCGAATGAAATCCAGAATGCTGGTGCCGTCAAAACGGATGCTGAGGAAGGCATAGACTGCCGTCAGCACCAGCGGAATAAAAATTTCGGTCTGTGTCAGCGCCAGGATAGAGACCAAAAGCCCTACGCCAATGACGCCCACATCCCTGAGTTCCCAAAGCCACAGCATGGCCTTGGCAGTCAGATTGTCGGGGTAGATATACAGGGTGGTTCACCTCCAAAAACAAGCCGCCGGGGATATGCTCCCCAGCGGCCGGTGCGGCATTTTTATGCTTCGGTCATCTCGGCGGGCTGATTCTGCGCTTCGTACTCAGCCAGCGCCTGCTCGATAAGACCGATGACGAATTCTTTCTGCGTGATTTTTCTGCCGCGCTTTTTTTCTGCGGCAATGAAGTTCTTCAGCCGCTGATCCAGCTCCTCGGTGATCTTGAATGCGAGAGTCTTGGTTTCTGCCATAGTGATTCCTCCTCCTTTGAAGTGTTCTTTGAGTATCAGCTCCACATACTCGCCCAGAGTCTTGAGGCCAAGCTGTTCCTTTTCTGCCACAGCTCTGGCGTGCAGTTCTTCCGGGATCATTCCGCAGAGATTCTTCTTTGCTTCCATGGGTTACTCCTTTCTCTGATTTTGTAAGCAAAGCATACTGCGCCCGGCGGCAAATAGCTATTCACAGAACCCAACGAAGAAGCAAGCTGCAAACGAAGCATAAGCAACAAGCCCGGCTCAGCCGGCGAGAAGCACCAGAGCAATGCCGAAAAGAACATAGTCCACGCATGGAATGGCCACGCTGTTGCCCAGCGCCTTATACCGGGAAGAGTCCGAGGCGTTGGGAATGTCAGTCCAACCATCCGGAAAACCTTGGAGCCTTTCACATTCCAGAGGCGTCAGCCTGCGGATGAGCCTTGGCTGATCTGTACCCTGCAGCACCAGATCCGTGGCATCCTTGTGCTGGCGTGCGCTTTGTGTGCTGGTTACCTCTCCATCCTTGAAAATGTCGACTCGCTGCCTGCTGAACACGGCATGGTGATCGGTGGCGGTCAGCGTATAGGCGAGGTCTGCTTGGTATCCGATCCCGTTGCCACCGTTTTGAGGTTGCCGGTCAATAGCATTGCCGGTGATGCAGAATACCTGTTCCTGCTCCACAAGCGGGACATTGTTTCCGCCTGTACCATACCGCGCGGACATGGTAGGCGCCACTTTATGGGGGCCGGTGTAGCGGGAATCAATGCCGTGGTTCTCGTAGACCAAGGGCTGATGCCCGTGTTCCTGGGCCCGAAGTGTCCCTGTGATGTCCAGGCTGCACTCCATCACGCTGCCGCCTTGGTCGTTCAGGCATAAGATGGATGGCATACAGTTTCCGCTGGCGCTGCCTTTCAAGGTGGGGGCAAGCTCCTCGCCGTAGCCGATGCTTCCGGCAGAGGCTCCGGCTCCGGCAGAGAAACCGGCGGTCAGGACACAGGGGTACCCCTGACCGGCCTGACCGCCGCCTGCACTCAGGGATGTGTGCCGTTCCGGCGTCAGGAAACAATCGCCGTTGCCTTTGGCAACGACACCCTCCGCGATGAAAGTCTGCTGCTTCATTCCCGGCTGGGCGCCCAATGCTCCGGCCACATCGTGCAGATCTCTGACCTCATCCCGCTGGTTTGCGGCAAAGGCAATCGGCTGGATAAGGCCGTTGCGGCCAGTGGACATCCCGCAGTTCACGCCCAGGGTGGCCGCTACCGCACCGGTCAGATCACCGTTATAGCCATCGAATCCCTCGGTGCAGCTGTCCTGCTGACTGGCGTGAGGCGGTTGCTGATTGTGAACCGTATCGGTCGGTGGAGCGACTCCTGACTGAATTTCAAGCGCCTGATTAAGCTTTCGGGGCAACTCTTTCCCGCGTTCAGAGGCTCTGCGCAGGATGCCCAGGCAGGCTTTCCTGGTCAAATAGTATTTGTCCGGCGGATCGTCCTGCAAAATCTGCGACAAGGAAGATTCTTTTTCTTCTCTGGGGGACACCCCAGTATTGAGCTTATGTGCAGGACGGGATTATGAAAAGTTTTTGTTCCAGTAGCTTGAAGCCATGACAAATACACATTGAAATACTGTGCATAATCCTACATGATGTAATTGCTGGTTCAAATACCAGACAATTATATTAAGGAGAGAATGTACAATGGACCGATCTCAGATAGCGACCTTTGATCCAAAGAAAACCATTTTTCAACTCAAACAGCGATTAAACGAGATGGCCTACAGTCAAGCCACAATCGACCGCCTGGACTCTGTGTGGAGGAATTTCATACAATATTGGACTGACACTCATCAAACAGAGTTTACAGAAGCGACTATGCAGGAATTCACAGTCTTTCGATACGGGTACGTGCTGGGCGATAAGGATAAAGCACATAATGTTAACCGGGCTATGAATATGTTGTGGGACTTCACCTGGTACCATCAAGTATTTAAGCAATCATCTTTAAGCGTGGTGCACTTTCATCATGAATACCAGGATGTTTTCAATGGGTTTCTTTCTTATTTGCGGGATAAAGGATATTCTGAAGGATCTATAAGAACCTTTCGGAGCCGGCTAATGCAAATTCAAAATTTCATCAAAAATGATGGATGCCCAAACATAGGCGCTTTAACCACTGAATGCGTGGAGAGGTACACAGCTTCGTTATCACATAATTCCCCTAAAACGATAGCTCGTAAATTGAGGCTGTTAAAAAGCTTCTTGGAGTACGCCCACAATAATGGATATGTTCCGGAGCCTCTTGTCCCAATTATCCCCCAAGTACATGTTCCTCGGAATATTCATCTTCCTACGGTTTTTACAAAGGAAGACGTTGCGACTTTATTGGGATCTGTGGATAGGTCGAATCCATTGGGCAAACGGGATTATGCTATTTTGTCTTTGGCTGCATGTTTGGGGCTGCGTATTAGCGATATTGTAGGGCTGACTTTTGATGAGATTGATTGGCAAAAGAAACGGCTATGCATTGTTCAGCAGAAAACTGGGAAATTGGTAAACTTGCCGCTGACAGAAGAAGTTGGCTGGGCCATTATTGATTATCTGCAGAACGGTCGTCCGCAGAGTGACTGTGACCATGTGTTTATCAAGCACTGTGCCCCATATGATGTACTTTCGCCCTCCATGTACCGCACCATTCAAAAGTACCTGCAAAAGGCTGGAATCAAGTGCCATAATGGCAAAGCAACAGGAATGCACGCGCTACGGCACAGTTTGGCGAGTTCAATGCTGGCGCAGAAAACCCCATTACCTATTATCTCTGGAACGCTTGGTCATACAGATCCACATTCAACAGAAACTTATTTGGGTATTGCCCTCCATCAACTCCGCGAATGCGCTTTGGAGGTGGATATTTGATGAGCGTTCATTTTACTGGCCCTTTTGCTCCGATGTGTGAGCAGTTTGTCACAGGAAAAAGATTGCTTGGAATTGATTATACACAACAGGAAAAAATTCTTCGGGCGTTTGATAATTTTAGTAAGACATATCCTGTGGATACATTTGTTATAAGCGAAGAGTTGGCTTCTGCTTGGAGCAAAAAGCGTCCTAATGAGTCTGAAGTTAACCGATATAACCGGGTTATGGAAATGCATCGTTTCTCTAAGTTTCTTGCGGAGCAGGGTTATCTTCCTGATTTTATCGCTTGTAAGCCGAAGAAGAATTCAACTCATACGCCCTACATTTTCACAGAAAATGAGATACGGCAGATATTTCAGGTGATTGATTCTCTGAAGCCTTGCGATTCAGTTCCTTTCCGCCACTTGGTTATGCCGCTCCTGTTCAGAGTTTTATATGGCTGCGGCCTGCGGGTTTCCGAAGCAACCAATCTGCGATCAACTGACGTTGATCTGGATAATGGGACTCTCCATATCTTACACGGGAAGAATGGCCGGGAACGCTTAGTTCCAATGTCACCTTCCCTGACAAAGCGGTGTCAAGACTATGCAATGAACGTTCTGAAAGAACGCAAACCGGATTCCTATTTCTTTTCAGGCAGACTTTCCCAGCCGTATAGTCGCTCTGGTATTGGAAAAGCATTCCGCAGTTTTTTATGGGATGCTGGCATACCTTATTTGGGAAAGGATCGCGGGCCCAGTGTACACGACTTACGTCACACATTTGTTTGCCATCGTCTTAATCGATGGGCCGCAGATGGAACTGATTTGAATGCAGTATTGCCAACACTCTCCAAATACCTCGGACACACCTCGGTTATGGCAACCGCATGGTATTTGAGATTAACTGCTGAGGTCTATCCAGACCTGGTTCATACTATGGACCGCTTTTCTGCTGGAATGTTTCCTCCGCCATGGGAGGTGAACGGCGATGAGTAAAAAGCCAAACGCAACTTTTTCATATGCACTGTCCAAGTTTTTGAGCATCTATCTTCCAGATACAAAAGGGGTACGCGAAAATACGGTCTTATCCTACCGCGACACATTTTCTCTATTTTTGATCTGCTGCCGTGAACAGCATGGTATTGCTCCTGAAAGACTCTCTTTTAAGAGGATAAATCGACAGTTAATTGAGGACTTCTTGAAGTGGCTGGAAGATGAACGGCATTGCTCGATATCTACCAGAAATCAACGTCTCGCAGCCATACGCTCCTTTTTTCATTATGTTAAAATATACTATCCGGAGCATCTGCTGCTTTGTGAACAGATTATTAGCATTCCATCTAAAACAGCACAGAAGAAACCTATGAGTTATCTGAGCAAAGAGGAGGTGGAACTTCTTTTATCTTTTCCAAATACAAGAAAAAAGCAAGGTCAGCGAGACGCAATGCTTCTTTCGTTGCTTTATGATACTGGAGCACGCGTGCAGGAAATTGTGGATGTACGATACCAGGATGTTAGGCTTGAATTTCCTGCAACAATACGTTTAACCGGGAAGGGCGGGAAAGTTAGGATTATTCCACTCTCTACAGGCACAGCAAATTTAATGCAGCTATATATGAGCAATCTGTACAGCATCAGTGGGAATACAAATACACCGTTGTTTTGTAACCGTTCAGGACAAAAGATGACCAGAGCTGGCGTTACTTATATCCTTGAAAAATATGCAAAAATGGCACGTCAAATATCTGGAGCCTTTCCGGATACATTGTCTCCCCACTGTCTACGGCACAGTAAAGCTATGCACCTGCTGCAGGAAGGTGTAAATCTTGTTTACATTCGGGATCTGCTCGGGCACACCGATATCCGTACAACAGAGATCTATGCCCGTGCTGATAACAATGCCAAACGCAAGGCTCTGGAAAAAGCAAGCCCGATAAAAACCAGCCAGCAATTCCCTTCATGGACAGAGAACGACACGCTCCTTTCCTGGCTCCAATCTCTTGGTCACCACCGCAAGTAACTAAATATTATGCGAAGATTTGCCCCTCCCATTTGCTGAATTTCAGAATGGGAGGAGCATTTCTTTTCATAATCCCGTCCTGCACATAAGCTCAATTATGTGTAGTTACACATAATTGAGCGTCAAGGCATCTCCACGCCAGGGAGAAATCAGCTCCCAATAGAATTCGCCTAGCAGGTTCCCAGCGCCCGGTGTCAGGTCGAGGGATTGAAACACCACTGACTTTAATTCGGACGATCTCCTCGAGGACGATCCGGAAATCCTCTCCTTTTGGTGTTCCGCTGGAGAAGGCTCCGGGCACATTATGCATTAAAAAATGTTATGCAGAGTCAATGGCCAATCTTTCAGTGTATCTGGCAAAAAATATAAATAACAGACTGGTTATTCTGCGCATAACCCGTTACCATAGACATACCGGCAAGTACCGGAATAACAGTGATGGTGGCGATGGGAATGTCAGTAGATGCAGCGCAGATAACAGTCGACCAAATGCTGGATATCGCAGATAGAGAACTGCGAAGACTCCAACTCGCACAGGGGACAATTTACTGGCATTGCAGGGAACTACGAGATTTTGCTGACTACTGTGTTCAAAATGCGATACAGATTTACAGGCCGGATACGGGGATCACATACTTTTTTCAGCGTTATGGTATGGATATGACGGACCCCTCCATCAAGCTTAATGAAAAACAGCGAACGACCCGCAGGACAATTCGATTCCTGGATGACATTTACCAATTCGGCTGCGCCCGGCGAATCAGCCGCCACGATTACAGGGTGCCGGTCAGGTACGCCAGCATACTGGAGAATTATCTTGGTTACTGTGCCAAAAACAACGGGGCGGCTGGTACGATTGATGTCAAGCGTACAAAGCTGAAGCAATTTCTGTGTTATCTCGATGGGAGGCAGGTAGATTTGCCGGATATCACGGCTTCGGTCGTTTCGGATTATATGACCACATTGTATCGGTATAAAAGATCGACTATCCACATCATCAGCAGTGTTTTGCGAGACTTTTTCCGCTACCTTTATATGACCGGTGTTCTGAAAGACGATCTGTCCGGCGATGTGCCAAGACCAAAGATTTACGTAGAGGAGTCTTTCCCAGAGACATGGACACCGGAGGAGATCTGGCAGCTTCTGTCTGCGATCAACCGCAGAACCGCAGTTGGAAAACGCGATTATGCGATGATCCTTTTGGCAGCGGTATTAGGGATGCGGGCGGGAGATATATGCGCGCTGAAGTTCCGTGAAATCGACTGGCATAAGAAGGTGATTACCTACGCACAGCAAAAAAGCGGAAAAATCAACGCGTTGCCTCTGCTGTCTCCGATTGGAGATGCGATCATAGATTATCTGAAAAATGGCAGGCTGGATTCTGATTGCGACAATGTATTCATCCGTCACGTCCATCCGTATGGGCCGATTGCTTCCAGTTCCACACTATCCGAAAATATCAAACGGTATATGCGACAGGCCGGGATGACAATCCGAAAACGCAAGGTAGCACACTCCATGCGCCATACGGTGGCAAGCACGCTTCTCAAGGATGGTGTTCCCCTCATGACGATCAGTAATATTCTCGGCCACGATACACCTAAAACAACCATTGCCTATACCAAGGTGGATATTCCGGCGCTCCGCAGGTGCGCATTATCTTACGGGGAAAGGAGGATTTGTCGTGACGACGGAACAATTACTTGAGCAGTACATGGATGAGCGCCAAGCACTTGGCTTTGTTGGAAAAACTGACAGGGACTGCATCCGAAGATTTCTGCAGGACTACGAGAACCCGGAGGACGGCAATGTGGAGTTTACAAAGGAGTATGTTCTCGGACATATTGGCAACAGGCTGAACCAAAAGGCCAGCACCGTTCAAAGGGAAGCGAGTGCTATCAATGGTTTTCTTGACTTCGTGATTCGAAAAGGCTTTACGGCATACAAAGTTCCACGTCGCTCGCTGCCAAAGCAAATCCGCAATTTCAAGGCATATATCTTTTCAGATGATGAAATTGAGCGGATGCTTAACGCTGCTGACTACATCCCTCCAACAGAGCAAAACCCGCTCCGCCACCACCAGCTTCCGGTTATGTTTCGTATCCTGTTCAACTGTGGTCTGCGTTCCGCTGAGTTGCGAGAGCTGCGTGTTGGAGATGTGGATCTCGCAAAGAATACGCTTACGATCCGGGATACAAAATTTCATAAAAACCGAATTGTGCCATTCTCCGATTCTGTCGCCGATGCTCTGACGAAATATTTGGAGGTACTTTCTCCACGATCCGGGGAGATGTTGCTGTTTCCAAGTCCAGCGCGTCGGGGTAAATGTGGGGCTTATGGAGCCACATGGCTTCAAGTGCAATTCCAATACCTTCTCAGCCATGCAAATATTCCATATTTTGGAGCTGGGAGAGGCCCTCGCCCGCACGATACCCGCCATACCTTCGCTGTTCACTGCCTTAATAGCTGGGTGCGCTCCGGAGAAGATCTCACTGCTGCACTGCCGGTACTCTCCCGCTATCTGGGACATGCCGGCATTAGAGGGACGCAGAATTATTTGCAATTAACTGCCCAAATGTACCCAGACATTACCGCAAGGCTGGAAGAACAGTTTGGTGATCTGATTCCCGAAAGCGAGGTTTTGCATGAAGACGGTTGACTTCTCCGTTCTGCTGACCCGGTATCTAACGCACTATCTTCCGGTTCAGAGAAATTTGAGCAGCAATACGATCTGTTCCTACCGGGATACATTTAAGCTGCTTCTTACTTTCTGTCGGGATGTAAAAGGGTACAACATTGCCAAATTAAAACTGACGACATTGGGAAAGAGCTGCATGGAGGAATTTTTGCTTTGGCTGACTAACACCCGGGGGGCGTCGCCGTCTACCTATAACCAGCGACTTTGCGCAATCCATGCTTTCTTCGATTATGTGATGGCGGAGGAACCGGGGTACATGGAGCAATGCATCCAGATCCACAATATCCCCAGAAAAGTTGCTGCATCTCCCCCTGCTCAGTATCTTACTGCGGACAATCTGAAGCTCCTGCTCTCCATGCCTGACCGCTCTACGAAAAAAGGACGGCGAGATATGGTCATGCTCACGGTCCTATATGATACAGCGGCGCGTGTCAGCGAGTTGATTGATATCCGTATATGCGATGTGCGCCTTGATGTTCCCGCTGTGATAACACTCCACGGAAAAGGCAGGAAGATACGCTCCGTACCACTAATGAAGCAGACGGTTGATCTGCTGAAAGTATATTTCGAGGAGAACCGCATTGATCCTGTCCGGCACTCTGACTTGCCCTTGTTCTGGAATACTCACAGAAAAAAACTGACGCGGTCAGGTGTTACCTATATCCTGCGGAAATACGTTGAGATGGCGCAGGGTGTTTCATCCGATATGCCGTTGAATGTTTCTCCGCACAAGCTCCGCCACACGAAGGCCATGCATCTTGTACAGGCCAACGTCAATCCTGTTTACATCAAGGATTTTCTCGGCCATGCGGATATTTCGACTACTGAAATCTATGCAAGGGCAGACAACGAAGCGAAACGGTCTGCGTTGGAAAAGGCTACTGAGCATCTAAGGCTGCCCCCGGTCACTAACTGGGAACAGGACAGCGAACTCATTGATTGGCTCTCATCCCTTGGATGATCCGCTTTCACCAAATTATTATGTGCAGAGGAACAGTGCTTAACGCTGCTGTTCCTCTGCTTTTTAGAGAGGGACCACGCATAATTGCTTTCTGCTCATAATGTGCCTTATGTGTTGAAGTGCATAAGGGACATTCTCCCACACCATAAATCGAGGTCGTATATCGAGAGCTGCTCGGCCTCGTTGTCTATCTGCATCTCTCATCTCCTTTACGATTCGCACCTGTTCCATAAAAAGGCCGGAGCGTTCTCCGAAGATTCCGGCTCTCGCTCCGGCCACGGACAGATCCTGGTTATTCCGATATCGGAATAATCAGGATTATGCCGAGGAAATAGTTATTCCGAAGTAATTGCTGGAAACCCTGTAAATCAGGAGATTTCTGCAAAAACTTCGGAATAACGTAATGGGCATATAATGACAACCAGATCAGCGCAGGCCAGACAACTTCAAAATCATTTCCTCGTTATCAGCCCAAATTTCATTAGGTATGGGTTTGGTCTTGCGGACAGCATCAGCCTTCTGAATTGCGGCACGTTTCATCTCGGTATCTGCATGAGCATAGATCATCGTCGTTTCAATCTGCGTGTGACCAAGATATTGAGCGAGGAGCACCATGGGCATTCCGGACTGGTATAAATGCATCGCCCGTGTGTGCCGCATCATGTGCGGATGGATGTGCTCTGGGACTTCCGGACAAACGTTCTTTGCCATACTTCCGTATTTTGCAAAAAATGCAGCTACCGTATCAGGAGACATTTTTTGTTGTGTCCCATGAATCACAGTAAAGAAAAATGGCGCTTCGCTATGGTAATCTGCGGTCGGATGGAACTTGTGCAGATATTGCTTGCAATGCTGAACTGTCTTGCTGAGAAGGGGAACTGTGCGGATTTTGCGCCCTTTCCCGTGCAGATACGCAATTGGGTGTTTTGCATCAAGCCGCAAATCACAAACTTTCATATCGAGGAGCTCACTGCACCGGGCGGCAGTATCGTACATGAGGATCATAAATACCAGATTCCGCAAATCTTTAGGCTTAGATGGGTCAGGTTGCTGAAGCAGCGCAGCCAATGATGGTTCTGTCAAAAACTCAACGATTCGGCCATGTGACTCTTTTGAGGGAATATTGCAGGCAGAAAGGTACAACGCCATCTGGGTACAGTCCATTTGTCCCGCAAACTCCAGAAAGGAACGCAGCGCCATCAAACGCTGGTTTCTGGTACTGGCACTACATTTTCGCGCGGTTTCCAGCCAAGTCAGAAACCCAAGGATCACATCCCGGTCAATACGAGAGAAGGTCAGTTTTGTAGCTGTAACATCCCGCTCATCCTGCATATAAGAAACAAAAAGGTTCAGTGTCTGTTTGTAGGAGAGGACCGTATTTACACTGAGACAACGCTGCTTGGGAAGATAATCCAGCAGGAAGCGTCGTACTGTGTCAAAAAAGTCATTCATCGGTTTCCACCTCCGGCAAGAGCACCTCGGCAGAAGAAAATGCAAAATCGGACATTTCTTCCATCAAGCCGGGAACCAGGTGAATGTAATAGTAGGTGTCAGAGAGTTGTGCATGTCCCATATACGCACTCAGGTATGGAAGCATAGCATTCAAGTTCTTACCCTCACGCATCCAATGGTACAGCCGGTGGGTCGCAAACGTGTGGCGAAAATCGTAAAGGCGCGGAGAACGGAGTCCAGTTCCATCAATGCCGGCTTTCACTAAAGTCTGCCGAAAGGTCTTTTCCAATCCGCGTTTCCCATAAAAGCCGCCCTCAGAGTTGGGAAAGAACGGCTCACGATCCGGCATAACGGCAGAGACAGCAGTATTACAGTCTGAGAGCATTTCCGCCACATCATCTGTCATCATAACAATGCGGCTTCTGTGCTGCTTGCTCTCCATAATATTAAGCCGCCCTTTGTCCATGTCCACATCTCCAACACGCAATCGCCTGGCCTCCGCTGGCCGCAAGCCGCAGCAATACAGTAGTTTTACCATGGCAGGAATCACAAATTGCCGTACAGGAAAACCGCTGCGTGGTATCAAGTGGTCGAGGACATCCCAGATTGCCAGAATTTCTGCCTCAGTGTAGATGTACGGGGCATACGGCGTATCTTTCCGAGCAATGTCCGGCGGGAGGACGTAGGCTGTCTCTCCATTACGATTCAAATACCGGGCAAACTCACGCACTGGCATCATACGGTTGCGAAAGGTGTTATTCCCTTCCGTGTCCTTTTTTGTTGCCCAGGCAAGGCAGAGATTTTCTGTCAAGGAATCTGCATCTGGAAAATAAGTCAGACAAAAGCGGTCAAAGTCCCTCAAAAGGCGGGAGGATTCCAGATAGCCAAATCCCAATGCGTTTTTCTGTGCAATAAATTCCTGAATTCGGGTGGCAAAGCGGCTTTTAAAGGTGTAGATCATTTGCGGCCACCAACCTCTCCTCGAAAAAGCAGTGGCAGCGAGCACATCTTCAGCCCTTGCTCGTCAATGGACAGATACGGCTTCATGGAATTCATATCTCTGTGCCCCAAGAGTTGTTGAATCAATTCTAAGGACACCTCATTTTGGAGCAATCTCGTCCCAAAAGTCCGGCGAAGCGCGTGAAATGCTCGGCGCTCGGCTGGGACTCCCGTCTGCTTCATGTGTCTGGAAATAACTGCGCTGGCAGAACGTGCATCAAGGGGGCGGGTCACTCCGGTATGGCACAGGAAAATATTTGCAATCGCTGTGTCCGGACGGCCATTGAGGATGTAATCCGCTATGGCATTTCCACTTTCGGGTTCCAAGGGAAGGGACAGTGGTTCACCGGTTTTGTGCTGGGTGAGACAAATCTCTCTTGTCCTCCAGTTAATGCTGCCCAATTCCAATCGGACAACGTCACAGGCCCGCAGACCACTCTGTGCAGCCAGAACCATCATGGCATAATCTCGTTTTCCAATGGCTGTATCCCTATCAGGATGTGCAAGCAGCCGATCCAGTTCATCTTCGGCAAAGCCTTCGTGGAACATTTTCCTGGCTGCTACAAGTTCTGGAAGGGATAAACTCAGGTCAGTTGCCGTCAAGCCGCGTTCATGCAGAAAATGCAAGAACAACCGTACACAAGAGATTGCGGAACCCAGCCCACCGGCATAATGTGAAGCAAAACTGGTAACGCATCTGTTCACATTTATTGGGGAGATGCCTGATAACGTGCTGAATCCGTGATCCTCCAGCTCGAACAGGAAACGGCGGACGGCGCTTCTGGCTACCTTGAGTGAGGTCTTTGCCATAGTCCGCTCTGCACTCACGCTAAATTCTTTCAAAAGTGTTTGGAACGGCTCAACAGGTTCCCTCTGTCCCCAGTTCGGAATCCTCCCCACTGTAATGCTGCCTGTACGGTGCATTTCCCGCAACCAATAGGCGGATTTCCGCAAGTTCTGGTAGAGAGCTCTGGTGGTTTGCCCCTGCTCATATTGAAGCCGTCTCTCGCCGACGAGTCGATCCAGAATTTTATCCGAATATCGATCTGTTCCAGCGTCATAGTGCCGATCTAAGATGATGACTAACCCACCTTTTGTGTACTGCTCGACTGTCTTTTCCGACAGGCCAAGCGCTGACATCGCTCTATGGGTTCTCCATGCCAGGGCAAAAACGTCCTCCGGGTCAGCAAGCTGCTCTGCATTGGGTATGCTTTTCCAAATGTCTTGCCGCAACATAGGCGCCCGCGGCAACGTTAAACTTGATTTGTACACTGTAGCCGCAGCAAATTCAACATGTTTCATGGCCCCTCCTTATAGATGTTGGTGTCAGGCTGATGCCTGCACTCAGCATTATACAAGATTGTGGAACCGTGCGTTATTCCGAAGTTTTTGCAGAAATCTCCTGATTTACAGGGTTTCCAGCAATTACTTCGGAATAACTATTTCCTCGGCATAATCCTGACAGGGAGAGCCGCCGCAGATGATATCCACCGGCGGCAGCTTTGCTCCGTCAAGCTTTGTAATGTCGCCCACATGAACCATATCGGGAAATCGAAGCCGAGTCACCTCGATCGGGAAGGCTTCGATCTCACTGGCCCACACAGGTACGATGCCGTTGTGAACCGCAGCCAGGGGAAAACCGCCAATCCCATCAAACAGGCTGCCCATTGTCAGAGTCTTCATTTGGCTACCGCCTGAACAACGGTCCTTGTGGTATTGACCGCAGCCTGGGCGGTATAGACTGCAGACATGATATTGGCTCTTGTGGTGGTATCCAGGCCAAAGGCGCCGGCAATACGGGGGATCTCGCCGGCGGACAGCATCAGGCCGAGGCCAAGAAGCGCATGGTCCTTGAATACCATGAGGCCGGCGATGAGAATGGTGGATTGCAGGAAAGCGGTCAGGCACAATCCGATGATCTGCTTGCACCATTGAATAAATCCATCCGTATAACCGCGTGGGACGCTGAACATATAGAGACTGCCTACTGCGATTTGAATGAGCAGAATGCCGCCGCGCTTTAGGTTTGCGAAGAAGACCTTTATCACGGCGTAGGCCATAAGAATGATGCAGAATAAAAGCATGATTGGGCTGGTGATGGAAGCAAAGCCGAAGTATGAGCCGGTGGTCATTCCAGTCAGCGAATCAATGCCGCTGAGTGAATCCACAATCTCGGTTGCCGCCTCGCCGATGGAGGTGCCATACCCTGTGATCCCCGCGGTGAGGCTTGCCTGCAATGTGACGGAAAGCTCATAGAGCCGAATCGGCACAACCGTAAACAGGCTCACCGCCATAAAGCCCTTGATGGCACACAGAGCGGTTTCTTTGAGGTTCCCTCTGCCGGAGGAATACTCGATGCCGCACTCAAAACAGGCCACCACAAGACCGGTCACATAGAGCGCCCAGGCCAGATAAGAGAAAAACAGTACAATGCTCTGCACCCAGCTCAGTTCGAACAGCTCGACGCCCATGTTGCCCATCTCGGCGAAAAAGTTTCCAAGAAAGCCCATGACCTGACCGTAGATCCAATCCACGATCTGACCGAGGATGGTGTCGGCAACAAAATCCCAAATAAACAATGGTTCGTTCACCTCTTTTCGGGGTGAGGCCGCACCAACTGCTTGGGATAAAAGGCCAGGGGCCGTACAGCTGGTACGGCCCCTGGGTCAGTTCTTTACATGGTCTGCTGCCACTGGGGGTCAGCGGTTTGGGCTTGCTCCTGAAACACCTCCAGATAATCCGATACCGCATCAGAGAGCTTTTGAAAGTCCCGTGCGTTGGGATGGTAGACATACCACTCCATTTTGCCGCCGTCATCCCAGATATAGGGCGAAATGCCGTTGCGGAAATTGGGATTGCCCACCTGCTTGCTGCCGAGAATGTCCTTAAAGTGGAGGACGAGGTTGTCGACATCACCCTCCGTCCGATTCAGGATAGTCAGGCGCAGGGCGTCATAATGGCTGGAAACGCCACAAGCGATAAACTGGATCTTTGCGCGGGTCATATCGTTCAGGCGTACATAGCAGGCTCTGCCCACGAAGGTGGCGTCAGGATGTTCACCTCCCACGATTTTTCGAAGCTCCTGCTCAAAATAGGTCATCATTTCACATCCTTACATCATCTGGATTTCGGTCGACTCCTGCTCTGACAACTTGAATGCCCTCAGCGCCGACTGGGATTCTTCAAACTCCTCTGCTGTGGGATCACATCCGTTTTCGACCGTATACTGGCTGATTTTCTCCAAAGGCCATCCCGCTTTCAACTTATTGGCTGCGCCCCGAAGCTCGAAGTAGTTAAAAGTAAATACCTCTCCATAGTTGAAGAGGTTTGTTGCGATGTCCTCGCCGTGGTGCTGCTTGATGAGCATCAGCTCCACATAAGCAGCGTCGAAAAAGTCCGATTCCGCTTCCACTTCCTCGTGATCCAGCTCTTGAGCGTATTGCACCCAGGTATCCACGGCACGGTCAGTCACAGCAGGAAGGAGGCTTTTGACCATGCTCTCAAAACGGACTCTCTGCATGGCTCAGATACCAATGATGCTCCAGAGATACATGGGAGCAGTGAGGGTGAACACGAGGCAGGCAAACAGGATGGCGGGAGCTGCCCACTCGAATTGGCCGGATTTTCTGTACTCGAAGTAGGCCGTGCCCAGCTTGGCGAAGAAGAATACGGCCAGAATCAGGTCGATGGCGGGAAACACCACATTGTCGACGACCGACTTAATCTGGGTGGATGCGGTGGACCAGGTGCTCTCGACGGCGCCGGCCACATCCCCGGTGCCTGCGGCAAAAGCTGTGGTCGCCATCAGGCAGGTCATTGCCAAGACCACAACCAGCATAACGATCAGGCGCTTATAGTTGAATTTACGCATAAATTCCCTCCGTTGTATGTTGTTAATTTGTGGGGGCGATATGCCAGTCCTCCCAAAGATCTCCGGAGATCCGGACGGAGTCCGTGAGGTTTAGCGACAGCATTCCTGCCGGTGTCCAGCAGTCCAGCAGCCAGGTGTACGGCGTATAGCTCCCATCGGGATACCATATCGGTGTGAAATGGGTCGGACGATTATAGGTGCTGTATGGATTGTCCTTGAAAGTGAAGGTGGAGCGTTTGCCGCTGATGCTTCGGTTCAGGAGCCTCCAAAAGCCCTCGTAGTTGAACTCCGGGAAATAGGTCACCGCATTCTGAGCCGCAGTAACTGCGGCGCTCTGTGTGGTGCTGACGCTGGCCGTAACGCTCTGCTGGATGCCGTATCCGCTCTTGAGCGTAGAGGAAGATGCCGTGGGCGACAGGCTGTCAGGCGTGATGACCATGGTTGCCGTCAGGCTGGCTGTGTAGGCGTTATAGTCAAATTCCCACCAGCCCTGATCCTCCCACCAGCCGTTGTCCACCCAGTGGTACCAGCGGTCCGTGTGGGATTTGCCCTCGCTGTCCGTCCACCGATCCGTGTGCCAGCACTTCTCCCAGTTTTCAACCCACACCCAATTCTCCTGCCACCAGGGAGACCAGATGCCCCAGGAGGCGGAGGTAACTTCTTCTTTCTCTGGGATATCCACGAGGGAGAAGGTATCGTTTCGGTCATCGGCCACGGGATTGGGCGGGTCGTTGCCGTCCAGATCCACAATGTTGGCGGTGATGGTGCTTTGCGCCGTGCCTCCGCCCAGCACCCTGACCTGAATGGTGCAGACACAGGGTTCATCGGGGGTGTGCCACTTTACCCAGACCAGCTGGCTGTCGCCGTCCGGATAATAGACATTGCTGACGGTATAGGTGCTGCCTTCGATCACAAACTGCACGGTGACCGGATTGTCCGGGTCTGACTGCCCGCCGGACACCTCCACCGAGGTGATAACATCGGTGTCCACCCGGTATTCGTAGTCAAACTCATCCACCTCCGGTTCCTCCACCTCATCGTTGAAGCGGACGATGCCGATCCCCAGCGAGGAAATGATCTGCTCATTGCTGACCTTGCTGGTGGTGCTGCCTGACCACGCGGGATACCCGAGGTCGGCTTCCTCCAGGAAGATAGCGAGCGGGAGATTCTGATGGGTCAGCGATCCCATCCAATAGCGCAGGTCACCGCTGACCACCTGGTCGTACAAAGCAGCTTCGGTGGCTGTCATTGCAAACTGCTGTCCGTCATAATTCAGGTATGCAATCGGCTCGATGATAATCTTGTAGTCGCCATTGATCAATGTATCGAAGTCCATGCCGACATAACCTGCCAGAGAACGAATGACCTGTTCATCCGTGAAGTAGCTTCGGATGGCCTCAATACTGGCCGAAGATGACCCCGAAGAAATGATTCTGGGTAAACTCTGGGAGGGATTTCGATAGGAATAACCGCCCACAACCGGCGATAGCGACGCGCCTCCGTTATATGTGAGTTTGCAGACCTTCCCAAAGTGGATGATACCTGTAGAGGGCGTTTTGTTGGTGAGATCAACCGGCGTTGTCACGACAGCATGGCTTTCAGCGTTTATCACTGTAACTCTCACGCCGTCCATACCGGGATTCCAATAGCTCGAAGAATTGCCGCTGCCCATGTTGCCGCCACCGCCATCGATATTTCCCTCGCCGGTGGCGGCAAACGCAGGCATGGTCGTTCCCAGAAGAAGAGCGAGGGATAAAAAGAGTGCGAGAATTTTTCTCATGCAGGACTCCTTTCGGCAAAAAAAGGGCGCAGCCGCTTCCGACTGCGCCATGGGGATGTGGGGAGCTTACTCGCCACCCATAATCCCAATCTTATTCCCGTTTTCATACATATCATCCAGAGTGCCGCCCTGATTCTCACCGCTGTTTTCCACATAGCCGAAGCCGGGTACATAGACCTGACCGGAGCTGTTGGTGCTTCCCGCGGCAGGCTCCGTTTCGGTGGGAGTCACTGTGGGAGTCTCCTCATAGGTGGGCGGCACCTCATCCTCGGTCTTGCGCTCCTCCTCCGGCACATCCGTTCCGTCGTGGTCATCCGGCAGCGTGGTGGTGCCGGCAGGGGATTCCGGTTTTTCAGGGGATTCCGGCTTTACGGGATCTGCCTGGATGGTTTGCTCCAGACCGCTGGAGTCCGCGCCCTGGGCGGGATCGGTTTCGGATGCGTCCGGCGTTTCCACCTGGACATCCAGATCAGTCTGGCCGTTATTGTCGATATCCACATTGGGATCACCGCTCTGGGTGGGATCATCGGAAACCACACCGGAAGAAATGTCGGCATTGCCGCCGAACCGGACGGCGATCCCAACGGCCGCCGCAACGCAGAGCAGGCAGCAGACGGCGATGAGGACGATCCTCTTTGTCTTGTCTGTCATGGTGTATGCCTCCTTGGTGTATTTCTTGTTAATGGGACAATACCACATTTTTCTGTGGAAGTCTATTGAAAAGACCGGATGGATCAGAAGAGAGGCACATATTTGGCCTCCGTGTGCAAAGTCATGCTGGCGGCGGGCAAAAGATTCCCCAGAAACCGGACGGGCACCTCCAGATGGATCTCCACCAGTGCGGTATAGCCCTCGCTCTGGCCGGAACCGAGGCTGTTATTTTCCAGAACCACGGACAGGTCGGAGATGGTATATTCCACCTCGCCGTCCGAGATTTTCTGATACCCGCCCGCTGTATTTTCCAGACCGAGCGTTTCAGAGAGCTGGCCATACACATCGCCGGTGTCAATGCTCTCATCCCAGCGGCCTGTACCGTCCGGATACCAGCCTGCGGCGTATCCCTCACGGACGGCGTGGTACACATCGTCATAGTTGTCATTGACGGTGGAGATGACCGCCTGCTGCGCGGCCTCCTTTACGCCTTGGGCAATGATCCACAGCCGGCTGAACTCGGCAATGGCGCAGAACAGCATCAGCAATACCAGTACAATGGCAAGGATCATGGGGGTGCCCTCGCCGGAGCGGCGGCGAAAGACCTGCTTACATTTCAATGGTTTCACCAACTTTCATCGCGGGCGCACAGGCCCGATTATTCCGGCTTCTGGTGCGCGCACTGGGGGCAGCGGCACGCTGCTCACTTCCAATACACCTCCGACTTTCCTGTGGCGGAAGCCGTCAGCGTGATCGGGAACGAGCCAAATCCACCGAACAGGCCGATATCCGTTTCCAGCGTCAGGGTCACGGTGACCTCGTCGTTGAGCTGGATGCGTCCGGTGGTGGACCACCGGATGTCGGGGTCAAGCCCGGTGCTGTCGGTAAGCGCCGCCGCCCGGCGGGTGGTCTCCGTGCCAACCCGGCCGGCGATCTCCGCCTCGCGCACCAGCTCCACCGCATAGGTGTCCAGCTGCTGTTTGGTGATGTAGACCGGAAGCACACGAACCACCAGCGCCAGCACCAGCATGGCGCACACCACCAGAACGCATACATCGATATAGCCTTCGCCGGAGCGCCGTTTCAGTATTTTTTTCATGGCGACCTCCTTTAGAACAGGCTTCCCAGAGAATTGACGATCTGGTACACGATGATGACGATGTAGGTCATCATGAAGCACATGAGCATGATGAAGCTGAACACCCGGATCTTGGGCGGGATCTTGGCGGCCTTGGCCTTGAGGCGCTGCAGTTCCAATGCCTTCAGATCGTGGGACAGCATCTGGAAGTACATTCGCCCGTCGTCACCCCGCAGTATGCCGATGAGGCCGCGGACGATGTCCGAAATGATGGCGGAGCCCATTCTGGCCTCAAAGCGGATGAGCGCCGCTTCATAGGAGGAGGAACGCATATCCGCAGTCAGAACATCCAGCTCCCGACCGAAGTCAGATCCGGCGTGTTTCTTGTAGTTCTCCAGAATCCGCAGGACATCCCGGCTGGCTGCCAGCTCCTGATGGATGGTGGCGACGAACCGGGGCAGTTCGCCCTCGATCAGCTCCATTCTGGCCTTGACCAGCTCGTCAGCCCGGCGGCTCTCCTTGAACCAGGTCAGAACGGCCAGCACCACGATGAGGGGACTCAGGATGGGCAAGATCAGCAGGCACGGGATGATGCCGAGCAGGATGAGGCAGGGTTTCAAAATGGCGTAGGCCGTGTAGACCTGGGGCGTCATATCCAGCCCCGCCGCCGTGAGCTTGCTCTCCAGCCGGCGGTATTTGTATTCGTCCATTCGAATCAGCGGGGCCAGCTTCAGCGCCCAGCCGAGGATCAGCGCCTCCAGAGCTTTGACCAGGCTCCGCTCCCGCCGTCCGGCGGAAATGAGCGCCCGTTCCGTGGCCAGTCTGGGAATCTTCAGAAGGTCGGCGAGGACGAAATACAGTCCGGCGGCCAGCACGGTCCCGAACAGAAATAAAAGTGCGCCCATTTCCTCACCTCCGATACTCAATGGGCTGCGTCAGCTTCACCACGAAGGCAAAGGACACGAATACGGCTGCGATGCAGACGGCGATGACCATCTGGCCGGGGATGGTGTCCACCAGAGTGT
>ERZ1090860.667-NODE-668-length-19923-cov-8.156936_pt1 | contig 19923 bp, 16 predicted proteins | sample MGYA00478483_ERZ1090860 | MGnify/ENA primary metagenome ERZ1090860 (study PRJEB33644, sample SAMEA5815741) | chicken gut metagenome | biome: Chicken; feature: Gastrointestinal Tract; material: Caecum | place: Ireland | collected 2019-01-01 | study: A study of the...
CATTTATGCAAAAATACGAGGAAAAATACTATGAGCCGAAATAATATTCCACTGAACGACAGGGAAAAAAGCAAATCAAAGATCAGCCTCATCTGTTCTGTCGCCGTGTTGATCGTTCTCTGTCTTTGTTTTCACCAGGCAGACCGTGTGCTGATCACCGGGCCTGCAGAAAAAAAAGCTGAGGCGCAGCAGGCCGAAGCCGAGGCAGAACAGGAGCCGGAAGTGACCACTGCCAACATTGTGGCCGTCGGTGACAATCTGTTCCACACATCCCTGTGTGAATCCGGAGAGACAGAATCGGGCTCCTGGAATTACGATCACATTTATGAACATATTTCTTCCTATATACAGGATGCAGACCTGGCTTTCATCAATCAGGAGACTGTTCTGACAGATGACCACGATCAGGTCAGCGGTTATTCTCCTTTTGCCACACCGGAGGAAGTGGGAGATGCCATTGTGACCGCCGGCTTTGACGTCGTCAGCACAGCCACCAACCATGTGGATGATATGGGGCTGGATATGATCAAGAGCGAACTGGACTACTGGTCCTCCAATCACCCGCAAGTCACTGTAATTGGGACCAATGCCACCGAATCTGACCGCAACACCATTAAAACCATATCTGTCAATGATATCACCATTGCGCTTCTGGACTATACTTATGGTACCGACAGCGGTCTGGCAACCGGCGAAGACGCCTATGTAATCGATACCTTCGACAAGGAACAGGTGGCAGCCGACATTCAAAAAGCCAAGGAAGTCAGCGACTGTATTATCGTCGTCGCCCACTGGGGAAATGAAGGAGATTCAAAACCCACGGAATACGAAAAACAATGGGCCACATTCCTGATGGAACAGGGTGTGGATGTATGCATCGGCGGTCATCCCCAGACACTGCAGCCTTACGGAACTTTGTCTGATGACCAGGGAAATGAGATGCTGGTCTTCTACTCCCTGGGAAATTTCGTCTCCGGTCAGGAAAGTGTGTCAGGCCTTCTGGGAGGAATGGCAAGCTTCACGATTCAGAAGACCGTGGATGACGGTCAGACCTCTGTGGAGATCACCTCCAAATCTGTGGAGCCCCTGGTCATGCATTACAGCACCCAAACCGATGACCGTGCCGTCTATATGCTGAAGGACTACACGGAGGATCTTGCCGCACAGCATGATATTCATAACCTGAGCACAGATGAATTCACACTGGAAAGTCTCTATGACCTTTACGACGAGATCATGTCACAGCAGATAGAGCCATCCTCGGGCACCGGTCTTCTGGAGGTCACCTTTGACTCCTCCATGAATATGCTGGATCCTGACGGCAACATTGTAGATGATTCCTATGAGGGCACCCAGGATACAGATACCTCTGATTCCGGAGAAGATAATTCTGATGACAGTTCCTACGATGATACTTCATCCGATGACGGCTCTTATGATGATACTTCATCCGATGACAGCTCCTACGATGATACTTCATCCGATGACAGCTCCTATGATGATACTTCATCCGATGACAGCTCCTATGATGAGGACTCTTCCTACGATGACGGCTCCTACGATGATACCTCATCCGAGGAAGAATACTGATAATTCAAAAACCGATGCGAGAGTCTCACACAAGCATGACTCTTCGCATCGGTTTTTTCTCATCTGTCAGATCGAATTCTTTTCGTGGAAAAACAATCTCTTGGCATTTCGACTGGTCTGTTCTACCACTTCTTCGTAGGAAATATTCTTAATCTGTGCAATTTCTCTGGCAATATACGGAATGTTCAAAGAAGAATTTCTCTTTCCCCGGTTGGGTACCGGTGCCAGATACGGGCTGTCCGTCTCCAAAAGAATCTGATCCAGCGGGGCATAGGCCGCCACCTCTTTCAGCTTCCTTGCGTTCTTAAAAGTCACCACACCGCCAATTCCGATGTACAGCCCCATATCCAGATATTCTCTGGCCATCTCTCTGGAATAAGAGAAACAGTGCACTACGCCGCCGGACATTTCCCCGGCTCTCAGGCCTTTCATCATAGTCAGTGTATCCTCTGCCGCATCCCGGCTATGGATGATAAACGGCAGCTTCTCCTGCCTTGCCACTTCCATCTGGGCCTCGAACCATTTCTTCTGTATCTCATGGCTTTCTTTATCCCAGTAATAATCCAGTCCGATCTCTCCCACAGCCACAACTTTATCCAGCTGACACAGCTCCTTGATCTTGTCCAGGATCTCGTCGTTCATCTTCCCGGCGTCATCCGGGTGTACTCCCACCGCCCCGAAGATAAATGGATACTTCTCTGTCAGGGCAATGGTTTTGTCCAATTCATCCGCCGCAGCACATACATTGATAATATACTCAATTCCATTTTCCTGCATGGATGTCAATAATTCTTCTCTGTCCTCATCAAAAGCCTCGTCATCATAATGAGCATGACTCTCAAAGATCATAGGTTCCATCCCCTCTTCTTACTTATTTCTGGTACGGATCTTCTTCAAAAGCTGAATGACCGGCAGGTTCAGCAGCGCCAGAACATAGACCGTCAAAAGCTGACTGATATGCAGGGTACGTACCTGGAACAGATTGTGAAGAGCCGGAATCACCAGTACCATATTCAAAAGAATAAAACCAACGACAAACGCCCCCTGCAGGAATTTGTTATTGAAGAATTTCTTGGTGAAAATCGTCGGGTACGCAGACTTACAGTTATAGCCATGTACCAGACGGGAGAGACACAGAGTCGCAAAGGCCATTGTGGTCGCGAGAATTGTGTCCCCATGGGAATATCCGATCAAAAATGCAATTGCCGTCATAACACCGATACACAAGCCCTCAATTCCCACACTTGCCAGGAACGGTTTGGTCAGAATTGACTCGTTCATCGGACGCGGTTTCTCCTGCATTACCCGGGAGTTATGCGGTTCCAGTCCAAGGGCAATGGCCGGAAGACTGTCCGTCAGAAGGTTGATAAACAGCAAATGAACCGGCGCAAAAGGTACCGGAAGACTTGCCAGTGACGCAAACAGTACCATGAGAATCGCCGCGAAATTGCCGGACAGCAAAAACTGTATGGAATTCTTGATATTGGCATAGACGTTTCTTCCATTTTCCACTGCTTTCACAATCGTGGCAAAGTTATCGTCCGTCAATACCATGGAAGCCGCATCCTTGGACACCTCGCTTCCTGTGATACCCATCGCCACACCGATGTCCGCCTGCTTCAAAGCCGGAGCATCGTTGACACCGTCACCAGTCATGGCAACAATATTTCCGCGGTCCTGCCATGCACGCACGATTCGGATCTTATGTTCCGGTGACACACGGGCATAGACAGAAATTTTCTCCACAAAACTTTTCAATTCCTCATCACTCATAGAATCAATCTGAGATCCCTCACAGGCTTCATCCAGATTGTTCAGTATTCCGATTCTCTTGGCGATTGCCGCCGCAGTCACCTTGTGATCACCGGTAATCATAACCGGACGGATTCCCGCACCGATACACTTTCTGACCGCGTCCGCACTCTCCTGTCTTGGCGGATCCATCATGGCAATCAATCCGAAGAAGGTCAGATCCTGCTCATCATCCAGAGTCAGTTCCTTCTCCTGATCCAGTTTCTTATAGGCAACTCCCAGAACACGCAGACCGTCCCGGGAATATTTCTCATTCCATTTTGCAATTTCCTTACGGTCCTCCTCTGTGATCGGACAGACTTTTCCATCTTTTTGAATTGTTGTGATCCGCCCTGCCAGCACATCCACCGCACCTTTGGTCACAATCGTATATCCATCTTTCAAATTATGAAGGGTGGACATCAATTTTCTGTCACTGTCGAAAGGCAGCTCACTCAGGCGGGGATAGGCATTCCGCACTCTCTGTGCAGGCACACCCAGCTTGTCCGCCAGGTTAATCATGGCTGCCTCTGTGGGGTCTCCGATCTCTTCGCCGTCCACATTCGTGGAGTCGTTGCACAAAATACTCAGTCTCATCATCTGCTTGTGCAGAGGATTCATCGGATCTGCCTGGTCTGCGTCCACATTCTGGCCATCCATGAAATAATGTTCCACAGTCATCTTATTTTGAGTCAGGGTACCTGTCTTATCCGAACAGATAACCGATACACTGCCCAGACCTTCCACTGCCTGGAGCTTTCGGATAATCGCCCCTTCTTTTGCCATCTTCTGTGTACCGAAGGCAAGGACAATGGTCACGATGGAGCTCAGTGCTTCCGGAATTGCTGCCACAGCCAGGGCAACCGCGAACAGGAACGCATCCGCCACATTGCCGCCGCGGACTACCTGCAGCGCAAAGAGCAGACCGCAGAGAACCAGAATCATAATGGAAAGTTTCTTTCCGAACTGATCCAGGTTCACCTGAAGAGGTGTCTTTTTCTCGGATGTGGTCTTCAGAAGCTTCGCGATTTTTCCCACTTCTGTATCCATACCGATGGCAGTCACCAGAAAACTTCCGCGTCCATAGGTCACAAAACTTCCGGAATATACCATATTGGTCCGGTCTCCCAGAGCCAGATCTCCTTCCAGAGTATCCTGAGTCTTCTCCACACCCAGGCTCTCTCCGGTCAGCGCGCTCTCATCCACCTTCATGCTGGCATTCTCCAGAATTCTTCCGTCCGCCGGGATATAATCTCCGGCTTCCAGATGCACTTCATCTCCAATGGTTACTTCCCGGCTGGGAATCTCTGTCACCACACCGTTTCTCAGAACTTTCGCCATGGGAGCCGACAGCTTTTTCAGACTGTTCAAAGACTGTTCTGCCTTAACCGTCTGCACAGTTCCCAGAATGGCATTCATGGTAATCACCACCAGAATGACTATGGCAGACTCTGCCTCTCCCAGGAACAGTGAGATAATCGCCGAGATAATCAGGATAATAACCAGAAAATCACTGAACTGTTCCAGAAAAATCCGAAGTGTACTCTTCTTCTCTCCCTCCACCAGTTCATTCGGGCCGAATTTTCTCTGCCTTTCTTCTACCTGAGAAGCAGTCAGAGGTTCCATTCCCTGGTTGACTTCCTGCCTCACCGCATCCTGCGGCATTTGGTAGTACTTCTTTTCGTCCATTTTCATCCTCCTGTTTCAATGATAGTGTTGTGCAAAAAAATATTTTTTACACATTTTATTTCCAACTGCGGAAACTTCTGTATCTGGGATGTTTTATCAGACGGAGAAAAATCCCATCTGGTAAACGCATCGCAGGGATGACCTTTCCAGTCAAATAAAAAAGAGACTTTTACTGCATGTTCTATGCAGTAAAAGTCTCGCTGCTTCCTCACGACGCGGGCTGCCTTGCAGCCGTACTGACGCTATCGCAAACACTCCTGTGCCAGCTACTCCCTTTTACTTGAGGAAAATAATAAAACAAATGCGTCAAAAAGTCAATAGAATTTTATATCCTCAGTTGGTCTTTTTCAGCTGTTCCAGCCGGCCTTCCATCATAAGACGGATGGCATACGCGGCTCCCTCCTCGTCATTGGAAATGGTGATATAGCCCGCCGCGTCCCGGATCACAGGTTCTGCGTTTGCCATGGCCACAGCAGCACCGAATCCTTCCTCGAACATGGACAGGTCATTCAGGCTGTCTCCAAGAACCATGACCTCTTCCTTGCGAAATCCCAAAGATTCAATGTAGGTACGGATGGCGATTCCCTTCTGGGCCATCCCATCTGTCAGTTCCACATTATTATAGAAAGAAGAAGCCACAGAAAGATGCGGGATTTTCCCCATCTCCCGGCGCATTCTCTGGGCTGTCTCCCCGTCTGGGGCCGTGATAAAAATCTTATAGACCGGAATCTTCCGGGCCAGAATCTCTTCCAGACTCTCCACACAGCGCACCCTCTCCATAAGTTGGCGGAACAGTTTCAGATTCTTCAATTCCTCATCCGTCCCCTCACCGAGAAAAATTCGATTCTCCGCAAGCATCCGGTCTTCAATCGTCTCGGGATCTCCAATCAGATAATCCGTTCCATTGGCACAGAACCGGACAGCTCCGCCCATGGCAACCGCTCTGTCATAAATTTCCCGGAAATATGCCGGATCCATGGCAATCGTCTGCAGAAGTTCCCCTTTGTCACTGCGGATCTCCGCCCCGCTTCCCGTCACAAAATCACAATTCAGATGATACTCCCCAAGAGCTCCTATCGCGCCTGGATAATCTCTCCCTGTCGCTATCATAAACCGGAATCCGGCCTCCTGCGCTCTTAAAATCGTCTGGTAGGTCTCCTTGGACATTTTATGTTCTGTGTTTAATAAAGTGCCGTCCATGTCGGCTGCTATGACTCTGATCATATCTCCTGTCTCCATTCCTCTTTTCTGCTGTGGATCACTTTCTTTTCTGATTTTGTTCCACAATGATCCTTTGCACCTCTCAAACATGCACTCATGCATTGTACCACGAAATCCCAATCCGCAAAAGCTCTAATAAAAAAACAGAAGGAAATTCATCCTTCTGTTTTTTTATCAATACGATCTAACCAATCATATCCGGCCAGGACAGTATCTCCTCGGCAAGAATCGTCTCGTAATCCCCTTCCAGTTCTTCGCTTCTGCCGGCATTTTTCAGATTTGTCTCCACGCCCCAGCCGTTATCTTCATACTCCCAGACATGATATCGAACCCCTCGAAACAGAAAATCGATGCTTCCACACCCGTCTTCCTCCGTGTATGTATATTCGATTTTCTTTTTTTTCAGCGCATCCTGTACTTTTTCCAGCCGCATTGTCTTCACCTCCGATACCTGCCTATTGGCAATTTCGTCTCTATTGTATACTTTTTTCCGCAAATTGGCAATCCTGGAAAACCTAATTCTCCGCCCAGCTTTCATCCACACTCTTTCCAAGGAACTGTGAATGGTAAAGCCGTTCGTAGACACCTTTCTTTGCCAGAAGAGACTCATGAGTTCCCTGCTCCACAATATTTCCGTTCTCAATGACCAAAATCAGGTCTGCGTCCCGGATTGTGGAGAGACGGTGGGCAATGACAAAAGAAGTCCGGTTCTTCATCACTCTTTGCATAGCTTCCTGAAGAAGCCGTTCCAGCCTGGTATCCACAGAAGAAGTTGCCTCGTCCAGAATCAGAATCTGAGGATCTTTCAGAATCGCCCTGGCGATAGTCAGAAGCTGTTTCTCTCCCTGTGAGATATTGGTTCCCTCCTCATTGATCACAGAGTCATATCCCTGGCTCAGAGTACGGATAAAGTGATGTACATTGGCCATCTTCGCTGCCTCTATGACCTCGTCTTTGCGGGCATTCAGTCTTCCGTAACGAATATTTTCATAGATTGTTCCGGAGAACAGCCAGGTATCCTGCAGCACCAGAGAGAACAGAGAACGCAGTTCCTCACGGTCCATATCACGGATATCCACCCCGTCAATCTGAATAGAACCTCCCTGCACATCATAGAAACGCAGGAGAAGGTTCATCAAAGTGGTTTTGCCTGCGCCTGTCGGCCCCACCAGAGCCACCATCTGTCCCTGTTTTACCTGGAAATTCACGTCCTTCATCAAAATCTTATCATCTTCATAGCCGAATTTCACATGATCAAAACACACTTCTCCCCGTACTTTATCTTTATCCATATGGACTTTTCCCTCTCTGACTTCCTCCTCTTCCGCCAGAACGGTGAAGATACGCCCGATGGCTGAGAAAGCCGCCTGGACCTGGGAAGACAGCTGAGACACCTGGGAGAGAGGGTCGTTAATCTGCCAGATATAGCGGATAAATGCCTGAAGATTTCCCACAGGCACCGTCCCCTGAATGACGAATCCGCAGCCGATCACCGCACAGGCACCGATGGTCAGATATGTGACCAGAGAGATACAAGGTGAGATCAGGGAGGATACAAACTGTGCCTTGAAGGATGCGTCCCTCATGCGCTCATTGACATCGTCAAACTGCTTCACCGCATCCTGCTGTTTGTTGTACAGCAAAATCTCATTAAAGCCTCCATATAACTCTGTGATGGTACCGTTCAGTTCACCCACAGTGGTCTGCTGAATATCGAATAACTTCTGAGATCTGCTGACAAAAGTTCTGGTAATCAGATAAGTCAGCGGAATAATGATCAGCGCCACCAGGGTCATCACCACATTGATCCGAAACATCATCACAATGGCAAGAATAAAAGTCAGAACACCTGTGAGCACTTTTGCCAGTGTCTGCTGCAGCGCATTGCTCAGTGTGTCCACGTCATTGGTGACACAGCTCAACACATCGCCAAAGGCGTGGTCATCAAAAAAGCGTACCGGCAGACGCTGAATCTTCTTCTGAAGAGCGTTTCTCAGATCATGCATGATCTGCTGAATGGCATTGGTGAGAAAAAATGCCGATACCAGCTGAAAAGAGGCTCTCAGAAGATAACAGGATCCAAGGATCATCAAGATCCGAAATACAATCGCAAAGTGCACCCGGGCTCCTTCTTCTCCTGCCAGTATCGCTGCGGCGTCCTTGGAGAGCTGTGTGGTCACCGAGCCTTCGATCATAGGATTAATCGCATACAAAACGGTGGCCAGTATGATGGCCCCAAGGCCGATGCCGAATTTCCACCGGTAAGGACTCATAAACTTCAGCAGCTCCCGGATACATTGCTTCCATCCAATCTTTCTACTCATACTGCAACTCCTCCTCACTGAGCTGGGAAGCGGCAATCTCATAGTAAACCTTACAGCTCTTCAAAAGCTCTTTGTGGGTTCCGCATCCTGCTATTTTACCTTCATTCAGGACGATGATCTGATCTGCATCCATGATCGTGGAAACTCTCTGTGCCACAATCAGAACCATCTCCCGGTCAATTTCTTCTTTCAGCGCACTCCGAAGTGCCGCGTCTGTCTTGAAATCCAAAGCAGAGAAGGAATCATCATAAATATAGATTTTGGGCCTTCGCACCAGAGCTCTCGCAATGGACAGCCTTTGTTTCTGCCCGCCGGACACATTGGTGGCACCCTCCACAATTCTCTCCTGGAAGCCATCCGGTTTCTCCATGATAAAATCATAAGCCTGGGCTACCTTTGCCGCATGAATCACCTCATCCATGGACGCATCCGCCTTTCCGAAACGGATATTCTCTTCAATCGTACCGCTGAACAGATTCGCCTTCTGCGCCACAAATCCGATCTGATCCCTCAGATTATTCACATCCCAGTCCCGCACATCGACACCGTTCACCAGAATTCTTCCCTCACAGACATCGTAGAATCTGGGGATCAGCTGAATCAACGTACTTTTGCCGGAACCTGTACTCCCGATGAATGCCACAGTCTGCCCCTCTTTTACGGTAAAAGAAATGTCCCGCAGCACTGCCTCCTCTCCATCCGGATATACGAATGTCACATGGTCAAACTCAATACTTCCCTCTTTTGCTTCTCCCGTCCCCTTGGGCTGATTCTGGATACCGGATTCCATGTTTAACACGTGGAGAATTCGGTTTGCAGAGACACTCGCCCTGGGATACATCATAAATACAAGACAGAATAACATCACAGAGAACATGGCATGGAACAGATATTCCATGAAGGCAACCAGTTTTCCGATCTGAAGCGTGTTGGCATCAATCATATAACTCGCCACAAGATAGATGGCGATCGCCGCCAGATTCATTAAGAAGAAAAAGACTGGTTCCGTCGAGGTCATCAGCTTGAACAGTCTCTTTGACTGAGTCATAAAGTTTACGTTTTCTTTATCAAAACGTTCCGTCTCATAAGAGTCGTTATTAAATGCCCGGATTACCCGGATTCCCGTCAGATTTTCCCGGAAAATCCGGTTAATGCTGTCTAAAGAACTCTGCTGCCTCTCACTGATGGGCTTGGAAATTTTCCCCACCAGAGCCACACCGAAAATGATGATGGGAACGGTGGAAAGAATAATCAGGGACAGCCGAAGCGAGGTGGAGATTGTCAGTGCAAAGCTTACCGCAATCATCACCGGCGTCAGCAGCGCTGTCCGCAGTATCACATTCATAAACATCAGAATCTGGAAGGCATCGTTGTTCGTTCTGGTGATCAGAGATGCCACACCGATCTGATTCATCTCACTGTGGGAAAGTGTCTGTACTTTCGCAAACACATCCCGCCGGATATCTCTCGTCATGGAAGTGGAAATTTTGGCACAGCAATAGCCCAAAAGGATGGTTCCACAGACACCCGCCACAGAAATCACAGCGATCCGCAGTCCCATCTGCATCAGATAAGCCTGATCCTGCCTCGTCACTCCCTGATCAATCATGTCTGAGATAATGGTAGGAATCCCCAGTTCCACCAGAGCGAACCCAAACACAGAGAGAATATTCAGCAATAAAAGCAACTTATAATTTTTCAAATAGTGTAAAATTAACCGCACGTATCTTTCCTCCTGTTATCCTGTGGATGTTTTCAGCGGAATTTTCTCCACCTGGTAATGTCCCTGTGACAGGGTCATGACTGCCATGGACAGCTCTCCTCCGAATCTGGGCCGGCCGCAGCTTCCCGGATTCAGCCACAGACGTCCGTCCACCATCTCCTGAAAATATTTGTGGCTGTGGCCGAAAATCACCACATCCACCCCTTCCAGGTTCCCCTGTCCGGCTGCGTCTGACGCACCCCTTGCAGGGCTTTTGAAGACATTTCTGCGGTCATGGGTCATAAAAAAGTTCACACCCTCGATCTCAAACCGCAGCGTCTGGCTCAGTGTCCTGCGAAATCTCCAGTCATTGTTTCCCCGCACCACATAGATATTACCCATACGTCTGAGCTCCTCAAGCAGAGACTCTGTGGTAATATCCCCTGCGTGGATAATTCCGTCACAGGTTCTGAGGATATCTTTTACATCGTCCCGAAAGACATCATGAGTATCGGAAATCACACCTATTTTCTTCAAAATCTCAACCCTCCTTTTCTCTTCCTGATTCCCCTTTTTTCAGCACATTAAGGCTATCTCCCCTATCATAAAAAGGATTTGTCTTTCTGTCAAGAAAAAGCAAAAAAGCAGGTTTCCCTGCTTTTTTACTTTTATTTACGGTCTGTTCTTTTTATGTTTCTTGCGTTTTTTGTAGTCCCTGTAACTTTTCAGATTCTCCTTCAGATGATGGCGCAGTTCCTTTCGGTTCATCTGATTGACTTTCTCCTGCTCCTGCCTCCAGAGAGACTCCCCTTTTTGCATATCATCCAGAATCTTCTTCGTGGGATCTGTCACATGATATTTATCAAAGAAGTATTCGGAATAAACATTGGTCACATGGTGTCCGCGCTCCTCGAACTCTTTGGCAGCGCTGCGGATGGCATCCATCTCCCTGCCGCCGTCCGCCACAACAAGGAAGATATAACTGTTCTTCGGAATGGTGATTCTCCAGATGATCCTCTTCACCTCGTAATCAATTCTTCCGTATCCGCTGTGAAAAATAAAACCTACTGCCTCATTCGGCTCATAGATATTACTCTTCTCCTTATACTCCGAAATTTTCCGGCATTCCACGTTAGGATAGTTCTCCAGTTCTTCTGCATATTGCCGGCATCGTTTATTCACATCATCATAGTACACGGTACAATTTTTCATACTTAACCTCCACCACCAACTAACACATTACGACAGCTTCACAGTTTTGCGTTTTTTACCTCCTATTCTTTAACTAGTCATCACGCTACTACTTTTATTTTATACTGTTTTCCAATAAAATTCAACGCACTGTTCATAACAAAATTGTTTTTCTTATTCTGTCTATATGTGAAGGTTCACTTGAAGGTCAGATCTGAAACAGACGGTACGCCTGCTCTGCCGTGTCCGCCATATTATTCCAGGCACGTTCTCTCTCCATCGCTTCATCCAGGGTGACAATGGAACGCAGAATCGGAAAATACGCATCGATTCCTTTTTCATTGCAGAGTCTTGCTCCCGGAGTCACACTTCCAGAGAAGGCAATCACTGGTTTTTGATATTTCTTTGCCAGAGAGGCCACTCCCACTGGAACCTTTCCCATGGCCGTCTGCTCATCCAGCCTGCCCTCACCGGTAATCACAAGATCCGCCTCCTTGATATCCTCCTCCAGCTTCAGTTCCTTCAGGACAATCTCAATTCCTGATTCCAGAACTGCCGGTGTGTAAGCCAGAAAAGCAAATCCAAGACCTCCTGCCGCGCCGGTTCCCGGATACTGCGCATCCGCCTTGGGGAACACTTCCTGAGTCATTTTCGCATACTCTCCCAGCCACTGATCCATTTTCTCAATCATCTGAGGAGTCGCCCCTTTTTGCGGTCCGAATACGGCACTGCATCCCCTCTCTCCACACAAAGGATTTGTCACATCACAGGCAATATGGAATTCACATTCTGCCAACTCAGGCAGGACATGCTCAGTGGAAATCTTTCTCAGCTTCTCCAGGGCAGCTGCCCCTTTCCCGATCTGTTCTCCGTCTTCATCCAGAAAATCATATCCCAGAGCCTGAAGCATTCCCACTCCGCCGTCATTGGTAGCACTTCCCCCGATTCCCACAATAAACCGGCGGCAGCCCTGACCTATGGCATCTTTGATTACCTCTCCCACTCCATAAGTGGTAGCCTCCAGCGGATTCAGTCTCTCCCTGGGAACCAAAGTGATTCCTGCCGCGCCGGACATCTCAACGATCGCCGTCTTCGTCTCATCCAGAATTCCATACTCACAATCCACAGGTTCTCCAAAAGGCCCCATCACCGAAACTTTGCAGAAGCGTCCGCCCATACCTTCTGTGAGCGCCTCCACAGTTCCCTCGCCCCCGTCGGCCAACGGGCGGACCTTCACCTGGACTTTTGGGTCTACTCTTTGGATTCCCTCTGCCGCTGCCCGGCCGGCATCCATAGAGCTTAAGCTTCCTTTGAAAGAATCAATCGCCATTACAATCTTCATAATCTGCCTCCCGTATCTTTTTCTTTATCTTAACAGTTTTTTTCACGAAAAAATATGTTCTTAAAAACATATTTTCTATAATAACACAAGATAAATATGTTCTATAAGACCAAATCCATGGTATACTGATCCCAGAAAACCGCAAGAGGAGAAGATAAGGAGGAACCAGCCCATGTATCAGATCAGCAAAAATCTGGCATCCCAGATCGTCAACGCCGTCAAAGATGTCTGTGAAAAAGATATTAACTTCATCACTCCGAAAGGGAAGATTCTGGCCAGCACCGATCCCGGAAGACTGAACACCTACCATGAAATCGGCCATCAGGCCGCACAGGAAGGGCGGCTGATCAAAATCCATCAGGATGATCTCTATGCGGGAACCAGGGCCGGCGTCAATCTTCCAGTCTACCACAACGGCGAGCTGCTGGCAGTCATCGGAATCAGCGGCAACCCTGATGAAGCCTTAAAATACGCAAATCTGGCAGAACACATTACAAAACTCCTGGTAAGAGAAAATGAGGGCAATCTCCTGAGCCGGAATCTGGAACAAAAACGAAATTATCTGATCCAGAAGCTGCTCAGAGGAGCTGCCCTCACAGAAGAAGACTTGCAGATGCTCCCTGACCGTCTTGCCTTTCATCCAGAATCCATGTACCGGATTTTGCTGATTCGACTAAATCAGTCTCATGAAGAGAATCTGCCCGCCGCGGAACCCCGGATTTACCATCTGTTCCGCTGTCTTGACCTCACTTTATTCTGTTATCAATATCCCAGAGAATACCTGGCTGTCATCGAAGATTCCTTGTTTCAGACTCAGCAGAAACAGCTTTATGACTTTGCCCTGGAAAACCACACACTCCTGACCCTTGGAATTGGAAAGGCAATGCCTTCCCGCAAGTTAAACCATTCCTGCCAGACTGCCAGAACTGCTCTGAAAAGCGCAGCTTTCTCCCACTCTCCTTATGTACTGTTCGATCATCTGAATCTGGAACTTTTGCTGTCAGCCGCAGATCCGGACACCCGGAAAGAATATCTCTCCCGCACGGTATCCTCCCTGACAGAGGAAGACCGGAAAATTCTCCAGGTCTACTATGAAGAAAATCTGTCCCTGGCCGCTGTGTGCCGCAGACTCTATCTGCACAAGAATACGCTTCAATACCGGCTGAACCGGATTTTCAGAGTTACCGGGCTGAATCCCCGCCGTTTTCAGGACGCTGTGCTGCTCTACCTGGGCCTGAAACTTTTCCCGGAATGATTTCTCTATCTTCTGCGCAGGATCTCATCCCGTTTCATAAAGATCACCGCCGCCAGGACAACCGCTGCCACAATCACCGCAATCTTTCCCCAGTCCTTCCAGGTCAGAGAGGCCAGATCAAAACATCTGACATTCACCCACATCTGGTTAATCCTCTGATTGTTTTCCTGGTCAAAATACTGCATAACCACTGCCCGTTCCAGGACTTCCCTGGGCGGATACTGGGCGTAGAGCTGCCGGTCAGCCTGATCGGACCCGGCAGTGATGATATACTCCTCATCCCCATCATCGCCGCTGAAGAAAAATCCCACCGGATATTCCATCGTATCTTCACGGTCTTCTTCTGCCCCGTAGCACCAGTCTGCGTAGGCATAGATGATATCGCTGTCTCCTCCCGCAATCACAGAAGTATACCCGATGTAATACATATTCCGCACCACATTGTCCGGCCTGGATATAAAGTTGATAAATGCCTCCGCTGCCTGCTGTTTTGCCGTGTCATCTCCGATTCCATCTTTCAGCATCACCCAGCCGTCGAACCAGACATTGGTGCACTCTTCGGGAACCGCATAAGCCAGCGTATAGTCATCCACTTCCGCCTGATCCAGAGTGTAGACCGCATCCCCTGACCACTGATAGTTCGCCAGAACCTTTCCCGTCACCATGTCTGCCTTACCGCTGTCAGACTCAAAGGAATAGGCATTCTCCTTCATCTGCTTGAGAATGTCTTCCGCTTTTCCCACCGTCTCTTCATCTGTCTGATTCATCTTCTGAGCGATTCTCTCCAGACGGTCATCCGCCGTCAGAAAATCTTCCTGAAGAAGTTCTTCCTCATTTAAGATTCCCAGTGCGGCAAAATAGCTGTCCCTCACATTATCCTTGATCGTCACCTGACCTTTGTATTTGGGATCTGCCAGAATGGACCAATGGGACGCTTCTTCCTTTGTAATCTCTTCCGGGTTATAGACAATCCCGGTCGTTCCCCACATATATCCGGCTGCGTATTTACTCCAGGGTTCCCCCTGAATGGTATTCGTGTCAAAGATATTACGGATATAATCCGACACACCCCGGACATAATAATTCTCTTCTCTCTGCTCATCGAAGAATTCCTCAGACAGGGGCTGCAGCTTCTGTTCCGCAATCAGTTTCATAAACATATACTCTGAAGGACAGATCAAGTCAAAGCTGTTGCCAAGCGTCAGCTGGTTATAAAGATCTTCATTATTTCCAAAAGTAGAATATTCCACTTCCACCTGAACCCCATAGGTATCCAGATACCACTGTTCAAAATCCTCCACCATGGAATGATCGCCGAAGATCACCGTCTGATTCCGGTCATCCAGATCGATGGCTTCCTCCTCATCCCAGCCGCCCTCATCGATATACTCTTCCCAGTTGGCCACCCGCAGCGTCACCTTTTCATTTTCCCCGGAGACCGCCGGACTGTCTGCCCATACTGAAATTCCGCCGGACAGGAGAAGCACCAGGCCAAAGACAACAGGATAACCGATCTTTCTGTAATTTTTAATCTTTTTCCTTGCTGTCATATGTTCCCGCCTCCTGTCTCTTGATCTGCCTGGAAGATGCCAGATTCATAATCACCACTGCCGCAATCACCACCAGAAAAATCACTGTGGACAGCGCCCACAGAGCCGTCTTGATCTCCGTCTGCGCTCCTCTGGTGGCATTCACCACATAAGTGCTGATGGTGTCAAACGTAGCAGGTTTGGTGTAGGTTGTAATAAAATAGTCATCCAAAGACAAGGTGATAGACAGCATAAATCCCGAGATAATTCCCGGGATAATCTGAGGAATCACCACCTTATACAATGCCTGAAAAGGTGTCGCTCCCAGATCCAGAGCCGCCTCATAAAGCCCGTTGTCCATCTGTTTCAGCTTTGGCATCACAGACAGATAGACGAAGGGGGCACACAGAACCACATGGCCAATCACCAGAGGAACGAACGTATTTTTTTCGATTCCCAACACGACAATCAGCAGAATGCAGATGGAAAATGCCGTCACAACCTCTGCATTCACCACAGGAATCCGGTTCGCTGTGTCAATCAGTGTCTTGGAAAAAGGTCTGGAATAAAACGCGCCGATCGCTCCCATGGTTCCGAGAATTGAGGAAATAACTGCCGCTCCCACAGCAAGGAACAAAGTTCCCAGAATCATATTTCTCAGCTCTTCCAGTGTAAACAAGGTCACATAATTATGCATGGAAAATCCCCGGATCGCGCCAATGGTCGTGGATTCTGTAAAACTGTAGACAGCCAGAATCAGAACCGGGATATACATAAACAATGCCACCAGAACCAGCCATGAGTAGGAAATCACTTTCTTCATCATAGGATTGCCCTCCTGCTGTCCAGATCCTCCTGATCTGCTTTTCCCGTGACAAGAGAGATGATGCAAATCAGGGCAAACAAAATCAGAGAGATCATAGATCCGTTATTCCAGTCATAAATATTAAAATAACTTCCGATCAGAGATCCCATAATATAAGTACTGTTGTAGATCATATCCAAAATGACATAATTGGTCATCGCCGGAAGAAAAATCATCGTCACGCCGCTGACAATCCCAGGCATGGACAGAGGCAGTGTTACCCGGCAGAACACGGACGCCGGACCTGCTCCCAGATCTCTCGCCGCCTCAAGGAAGGATTCGTCCAGCTGAAGCAGTGTGGTATACAGCGGAAGAATCATAAACGGAAGGAAATCATAAGTCATGGCAATCAACGTATTCAAAAAAGGATGCAAAGACAGATTTCCCTCCACCACAGTCAGAATCTCCTTCAGAGCTGTGACACGCAGCGTAAAGTTAATCCACATAGGTAAAATAAACAGCATCAGCAGCACCGGGCCCCTCTTCATTCCGCTGCGGGCCAGTACGTAGGCCACCGGATAGGCCACAATCAGACAGATCACAGTCACTGCCATGGCAATCACCACACTGTAACATAGGGTTCCGATGGTATTGCCGTTGGAAAAAAAGTGCAGAAGATTCTCCCATGTAAACTGTCCGCTCCCGTCAGTGAAAGCATAATAGAGAATCACTGCCAGAGGCAGTACCACAAAACAGACCAGAAACAGTGCATAGGGAATACCCAGCAATTTCCGGCTAAATCGCAAATTTCTCATTTCTCATCCCCCTGCTTTCTCGTCAGATGGATTTCCTCGGGCGGAATCACCAGGCTGACATAGTCTCCCTCATTCCACAGATCATCTTCGTCCAGAACGAAATCCTCTTCCGTACTGGTCCGCACCGTATAATTATAATGGCTTCCTTTATAAATAAAAGAGATAATATTCCCCCGTGCGCCGCCTTCTTCCGGATCGTCACTCATGGAGACCGCTTTCACAGGAACCTCCACATGCACCTCACAGCCTGACAGGTTCATCTCCTCTCCCTGGGCTGTCACAATCACACTTCCCTCTTTCTGTTTCGATCCCTCATATAACTGTGTCAGATCGCAGTGATATTCACCTCCGGCAAATTCCACCAAGCCCTCCCGGGTGATCACTCCCTCAAAGAGATTCATCAGCGCGCCTGCAGGCATCACATGAATGCCGTCCGGATCAATCCGCATGCCGATCTCCTGCCCGGTCTGCGCACTTCTGGTGCTCTGGATCACAATCTCATTATCTCCGGACAGAGCTGTAATCTCATAATACATTCCCTTAAATACCGTGGAATCCACCACTCCCCGGATCTGTCCCTGATCCGGACTGGTAATCAATACATCCTCCGGACGAACCACCACATCCACCCGGGTGTCTTTCGGCACATTATCCACGCAGGGAAACTGTGCCTGACAGAATTCCACCGTCATGGAGGCCGTCATCCTGCCCTCGAAAATATTGCTCTCCCCGATGAAGTCCGCCACGAACGCATTTCTCGGCTCATTGTAGATTTCCTCCGGTGTCCCCACCTGCTGAATCATACCGTCTGACATGACGACCACTTTGTCCGACATGGTCAGAGCTTCCTCCTGGTCATGGGTCACATAGATGAAGGTGATTCCAAGCCTCTCATGCATGGATTTCAACTCCAACTGCATCTCTTTTCTCATTTTCAAGTCCAAAGCTCCCAGAGGTTCATCCAGAAGCAGAATATCCGGCTCATTGACAATCGCCCTCGCAATGGCAATCCTCTGCTGCTGTCCTCCTGATAATGTGGAAATTCTTCTTTTTTCAAATCCTTCCAGATCCACAACCTCCAGCACCTGTCTGACCTTCTCGCTGATCTCAGATTTCGGAAGATGCTTCAAATTCAGCCCGAATGCCACATTGTCATAGACATTTAAGTGCGGGAACAGAGCATAACGCTGAAAAACTGTGTTGATGGGACGCCGGTTCGGCGGCAGGTGGCTGATCCCTTCCCCATTCAGAAAAATTTCCCCTTCTGTGGGAAACTCAAAACCGGCAATCATACGCAGTGTGGTGGTTTTTCCGCAGCCGGAAGGCCCCAGAAATGTCACAAATTCTCCCTTTCGTACCTTCAAGTTAAAATTATCCACCACCACAGTGTCGTCATAACATTTTTTGATATTTCTCAACTCAATAATATTCGTGCTCACGGGGCTTCTCCTTTCCATGCTTAATCTTTTCCAGTGTATGGGAGCTGTCGCTTTTTGTCAATAGATTTTCCAGACAGAATTCGTGAAGTTTTTCCTCACAGAATTCCCGAAGATATGGGGTTCTTTTTTCTCATAGATATGATAAGATAAAAGTAGTCTTTGAAATGACTTGCTCGGACCTCGTCACAGAACTAAGTCATAACGGTAACACATACTACATATAAGATAAACAGGGAAATGAGGTTGTGAAAAGATATGAAAAATGGTCTGTCATGGTTAGACTATCTGCATGCTTTAAAGGAGGAAATCAAAGAAATGTTTTTGCCAGCCAGCCACAAAATCACGAAGATGGGAAAGGGAGTCACAAAGCGGACCAGAAAGTTCCGGGACTCTTTCTCCATCCGGATGCAGCTCAATGAAAAAGAGGACGAACTCGAAAAATACTATCTGGAACTGGGACACCGTTTTTACGCAGATCACGCGGACACTCCCCCGTCAGAATACCTGGACTGCATGAATGCCATCCGCGGACTTCAGGAAGAGATCATCGACGCCAGAGAACAATTGAAACTGCTCCAGGGAATCCGTCTGTGCCCAGAGTGTCAGAAAGAGAACCCCATTGATGCTGTTTTCTGCGCCTACTGCGGACATGCCTTCCCGCCTCTGCTCCAGGAGACTGTGCAGGAAGAAGAAAATCCCGTATGCCCCCAGTGCGGAGAACAGATGGCACCCGATGCCATGTTCTGCATTAAATGCGGATATAAAATAGAGAAGAATCCTGTTCCCCCCATCTATACCAGCCCATCTGCCGCCCCTGTACAGAGAGTATCTGAACAGGAAGAAGAAAAAGAGCCGGCGCCAGAAAGCACTCCTGCAGAAGAAGCCGCCCTGTCAGAGCAGACACAAACGGTTGAACAGGCAGAAATACAAAAAGAAGAAAAAGACAGCCGCTGATAAAAAATTTATCAGCGGCCTTCCTGTCAGAACAGATGCTGCGTTCCTGCTCCGACTTTCTATCATATCAAATAGGCTTTATTTCTTTTATTGGCAACATGATCTTTTGTGTGGGAAACACAATCTCTCCTATGTAAGATGACTTATAATATCGCCCCTTTCTCTCATCCTCGTCTTCGGGTTCGTGTAAAGATTGCTCTCACCTCCCTGTTCGATTTGATGAGTTTATTGTACCGGTAAATTGTGTTCATTATTTGATCATTTTCTGTACATTCT
>ERZ1090860.668-NODE-669-length-19912-cov-19.374226_pt1 | contig 19912 bp, 13 predicted proteins | sample MGYA00478483_ERZ1090860 | MGnify/ENA primary metagenome ERZ1090860 (study PRJEB33644, sample SAMEA5815741) | chicken gut metagenome | biome: Chicken; feature: Gastrointestinal Tract; material: Caecum | place: Ireland | collected 2019-01-01 | study: A study of the...
AGGAAGACGGAACCTACTGCTGTGTTGTCGGGAACCGTCCTGCAGACGGAAGCGGACAGATCCTGCTGTATACCAGTGTGGACGGATTTCGCTGGAATTTTAAGAGTGTACTTGACGCGAATAATAATCGTTTTGGAAAGATGTGGGAGTGCCCTGACTTCTTTGAACTGGATGGCAAATGGGTTCTTCTGACCAGCCCTATGGATATGCTGCCGGAAGGGTTTGAATACCATAACGGGAACGGAACGCTCTGTCTGATCGGAGAGTTTGACGAGGAGATGGGGACTTTTACAGAGGAACATGATCAGGCCATTGACTATGGAATTGATTTCTATGCAGCCCAAACTGTTCTGACCCCAGACGGCCGGAGGGTGATGATCGGCTGGATGCAGAACTGGGATGCCTGCAATCTCCGTGATCCAGAGGAAAAGTGGCTTGGTCAGATGAGTCTTCCCAGAGAACTGTTCCTGAAGGATGGACGGCTTTATCAAAGACCAGTGAGAGAACTGGATGAAATGAGAAGAAACAAGGTGGAATACCACAATGTAACTTTTTCTGATGTGATCAGCCTGAACGGTATCCGGGGAAGAATGGTGGACATGGAACTGACACTGCGTCCGGGAGAGGGTGAGAAGCTTTATCAGAAGTTTGCCCTTCGTTTTGCTCAGAATGATCAGTATCAGACAGCAATCAGCTTTCGTCCCCATGAATCACTTCTGAAGGTGGACCGAAAATTCTCCGGCTCAAGAAGAGCGATCATTCACCAGAGAAGAAGTCTGGTGAACAGCAAAAACGGAGAACTGAAACTGCGGGTGATTCTTGACCGGTTCAGCGTGGAGGTCTTTGTAAATGACGGAGAACAGGTCATGACGGCGACTATGTATACAGACCAGTCGGCAGACGGGATTTCCTTTTTCGCAGACGGATTGGTCAACATGGATGTGGTGAAATACGATTTGGTATAGGAAAAAGTCTCTGAAGTGTGCAATTTTATTTTTTGATTGGATGAAAGTCTTTTGCATACAAGAGCGAGACGCAAGTGCCGTGAGCGGCGACATAGGAGCCGAGCACGGTGTGCTGCTTATACCGGAGGCTGAGAAAGACGTTGACAGGAAACGTGAGGAGATAAAGACAAGAAAAATTAAAATGCAGTCAATGAAAAGAGCGGGGCAATAAATTTAATGATTATGGAAAGTAGGTATAAAATATAGAAATATGTAACTTGAAAATTGATATCCTTAGACATAAGGTATTAATCAATAATGTTGAAATCTTTTTAACCAAGTTATAATTTAATTTGCTTGTACTCCTTTCCAGTCATGTTGAACGTGTATTTACTTATCAGAAGATTTATGAGGCTGTATGGGAAGAGCCTTATACATGTGAAAAAGGTAATAGTATGACGCATATCCGACACCTCAGAGAAAAAATTGAACCTGATCCATCGCACCCTAAATATATTGAGAATGTCAGAGGTATAGGATATCGGTTCGCAAAATAACAGCAGGCAGTTTCGTAAACTAGTGAAAAAATGAAACTGCCTGCTATTTTGTACGTCCTAAAAGATAATCTGTGCTTACCTTAAAATATTCTGCTAGGGCAAGGCGTTCATAGTCTGGTACAAACCGCTGCCCTTTCTCTATCCGCAGGATCATCAGTGATGAAAAGTCTGTGCCCGCAAGTGATAGCTTTCCAGTGTCACCGCGGGAGTAGAATAGAGCTATAGGGCCGGGCAAAAATTGACCCACGCCTAAAGAACGGCTATCTTAAAAGTGTGTCGAATACTTTTAAAGGAGATGGCCGCATGATTAGGAGTGGGCTAATACGCCCATGTCAAGAGAAGTTCGCAAAAAGGGTTCCTGTAAAAACAAAAGTTAAGCCGCAGGTCGAAGTAGAGCATGGACAGACTGCTCGCTGAGGTAGGCTCTGGAGGAAGACCAGTCTTCGGCGTACTCCATAAGATAAGTGGTCACCAGTCTGGTGTACGAATCCGGATTGGGAAAGATTCCCACGGTGCTAGTACGTCGCCGAATCTCACGATTCAGGCGCTCCAGCAAATTGGTGGAGGAGATCTTTCTGGCATCCAACTGAGGAAAAGCATAGAACGCCAGCGAGTCTTCCAGGCCATCTTCCAGGCGGCGAATAGCCTTGGGAAAGCGACGTTCATACAGCCGACATAACGCTTCCGCCTGGCTGCAAGCCTGCTCTCTGGTAGGCGCCAGCCAGATTGTCTTCAGTTGCTGCGCGAAAGCGTCTTTTTCCTTGTGCGGCACATGCGCCAAGATGTTGCGCATAAAGTGTACCTTGCACCGTTGCCAGCTTGCGCCGGGAAAGCCTTTGCGAATCGCTGCGACAAGGCCGGAATGAGCGTCGGAGATCACCACGTCCACCCACAACACGGGATAAAGGCTCTCAGACAGTGGGCGGCTGCGGAAAGCCTGTTCATTCAGGCCTTTCGTCATCTCACTGACCTGGCTACGGGACAGATTTTCGATTCCGAGTCTCCTGGCCAACTTTTCCATCTTGCGGGTGGAAACGCCCTAAAACCTGGCGGGAGGATAACAAGCCGACATGCACCTATTAATTTTTCTCCCAAGTATATTTTCTTCTCTCGAAATATACTATGTTTTGGGAGAAACTTTCTCCCAGCAACTTGATTTATCTCACAAAATCAATTATAATTTGAGAGAAAAAAGAAAGGATGGGAGAAAATGAGGTCGTTTGATTATTCTGCTCTGAAGAACAAGACATGGGATAACGAGATATTAGGGCTTGTTGCCCAAATCCACGAATACAAGGGCAGACAGGAACTGTATCTTAAGCAAAAACCAGAGGAACTGGATAAGCTGGTAGAGATCGCAAAGATACAGAGTACTGAGGCATCTAATGAGATTGAGGGTATCCGGACTACTAATACACGGTTGAAACAACTGGTGGCTGATATAACCACGCCTCGGAACAGGGATGAGGAAGAAATTATGGGATACCGTGACGTTTTAAACACGATCCATGAGAACTATGAATATATCCCGATCCGGGCGAATTATATTCTGCAACTCCACCGTGATTTGTTTCAATATTCGGAGAAAGGGATCGGCGGCCACTTCAAGAACACGCAAAATTATATTAGCGCAACAGACACAGAGGGAAACGAATTTGTTCTCTTTACTCCGTTAGCACCATATGCGACTCCGGCTGCGGTTGATGCGATATGTGAGAGCTACAATCGTGTGATTGACACACAGGAAATTGACGCCCTTATCCTGATCCCTGTTTTTATTCATGACTTCCTTTGCATTCATCCATTCAACGATGGGAACGGGAGGATGAGCCGGCTGCTTACAACTTTATTGTTATATAGGAGTGGCTATGTGATCGGCAAATACATCTCGCTGGAGAGTAAGATCGCTAAAAACAAAAATCTGTATTACGATGCGTTGGAAGCCTGTCAGCGTGGCTGGTATGAGAATCAGGAAGATCCTGCACCGTTCATTAAATATCTGCTGCGAACGATCCTTGCGGCATACCGGGACTTTGAGGACAGAGTAGATCTCGTCAGTGAAAAGCTTCCGGCAGTAGAGATCGTAAGGCGTGCTGTATATGGCAAAATCGGAAAATTTACTAAGAGTGATATCATGGAGCTCTGTCCGACTATCGGAAAGACTTCTGTGGAAAGTTCTATCAAACAGCTGGTTGACAGGGGCGTGTTGGTAAAACATGGTTCCGGCCGTTCAACCTATTACACCAGGAGTGATGCAGAGTGAAATAAATTGTTGTGATCAAGCGTTTTTGTAACTGTCAACGCCGGAAAATAAAAGGCCACAAACGCCGGTCAAGAAATGACCCAATCGCCGGAAATAAAACACCGTAGCGCCGGTCACCCATCCGCCGGAATCTCGGCCGGCGGAACCGTCCGGACACCGGCCTTGAGGCGGTCGCGCAGCCGGTAAGTCTGTCCACGGATGTTCACCACATGAGCATGGTGGAGCAACCGCTCCAGCAGAGCGGTAGCCAGCACATTGTCGCTGAGCAGTTCACCCCAATCGCTGAAATACTTGTTGCTGATGAGGATCACACTGCCGTGCTCATAACGCTCTGAAATCAAACGAAACAGCAGTTCCGCCTCCTGCCGGTCCAGCTGCATGTAGCCAACCTCGTCAATCACCAGGACAGCAGGGCGCAGATAAACCCGCCACCGGCGTTCCAGACGCCCCTGGAGCTGCGCCTTTTTTAGGTCGGCAATCAGACGGGAAAGGGTGGTATAGTAGACCACCATACCGGCCTCTAGTGCTTTGAGTGCTAAGCCAACCGCCAGATGGGTCTTGCCCACTCCGGGCGGCCCCAGCAGGACCACATTTTCGGTTCTGGCCACAAAGGCCAGGTTGCTGAGTTCCTCCATCTGCCGTCTATCAATACTGGGCTGGAAAGCAAAAGCAAAATCAAAGTCCTCCAGGCCCTTGCGGTGGGGCAGCCTGGCCAGCTTCAACCGTGTTTCCCGGCTCTTTCGCTCCCGCTCCTGCCGCTCGCAGGTGAGCAGTTCATTCAAAAACTGCACATAGGTCTGCTGGTCATGAAGAGACCGTTCCAACTGGGCGTCCAGCAGCTGCGCCGCAGTTTCCAGCCCCATCTGCTCCAGAAGTGCCCAGGCGTGTTCCAGTTCAACCACGGGATACACCTCCCAGCAGACGGTCATAGAAACTTAGGGGCCGGGTCTCAACCTGTACCTCCTGCTGCCGCGCCGCCGGATAGGGTGCGGCAATCCCTTTGCGCTCCGCCAGACCCTGATACTGTCCGTAACCGTCAAACCTAGCAGTACCCCCAAATAAAAGCCGCTATCCTGGAGCGGAAAGCTCGGGGATAGCGGTCAACGAGTCTGTGAAATTTTGCATACTTGAGGGGCACATACGGGAAGAAATGCCTCTACCCAGGTTTCCTCTGCCTAGCTCCGACTGGGCGCGTTCTGTAAAATCCAAACCAGATAGCAGTAGGGGTCCAGATCATTTTCCTTCGCCGTCTCAATCAGGCTGTAGATCACGGCACTGGACTGAGCTCCAGCCGGTGTGTTGGCAAAAAGCCAATTCTTCCGGCCCATCACAAAGGGCTTTATGCTGCGCTCGGCTCGGTTATTGCTTAGCTCCAGCCTGCCATCCTCCAGATAGCGAACCAGATACGGCCACTGCTCCAGCAGATAGTGCAGCGTCCTGCCCAATGCGGATTTTGGCGCTGTCTTAGCAACGGTCTCATTTGCCCATGCCAACAGAGCGTCCAGAACCGGTTTCTCTAGCTCCAGCCGCTTGTCATACCGCTCCTCCGGCGTCAGAGCCGCAAAAGTCTACTCCATCTGGAATAATTTCGTGCTTGAATTGTCAAGTCAAATGCAACACTTTTGAGAAAAGGGCTTCATAGGGAGAAAGGTAACCGAGGCATTTGCGAGGGCGAAGGTTCAGCTTGTCGACTTGGGCCTGTATGTAAGCATCCGACAGACCAGAAAAATCTTGCGATTTTGGGAAGTACTCCCGCAGCAGGCCGTTTGTGTTCTCGTTTGTTCCGCGCTGCCAGGGGTGACGTGGAAGCGCAAAATAAAATTCAACATCAAGGGCGGCCGTAACGGCGGCATGATTCGAAAATTCTTTTCCCCTGTCCGGCGTAATGGAGTGCAACGGCATGCTGCGTAGGCACGCGATCATGACATCCGTCACACAATCCGCAGTTTTTCTCTCCGCTTTCCTACAAAGCAGAAACCGCGTCTTTCAGTCCACCAGCGTTACAAGACACGCTTTTCCTTTCTGCCCGATGACGGTGTCGACTTCCCAATCGCCGACCCTCGACCGTCTCTCACCCTCCTTCGGACGTTCCTCGATGGAGTGGCTGATGGCCATTCTGCCTCGCTTTTCCTCGTAATTCTTCGTGTGGCGGCTTTTGCCGCGATGGCGAAGTTTTCGATTTGCGCTGCGATGTCCGTCGGGCTGTACGAGGGAATCGAAGATGCCGGCGTGAATGGCCCGATAGATGGTCGCGTAGCTGATGCGTCCCGTTCTTTCGAGTCGAAGGCGGCTTGCAATTTGCTGGGGCGACCACTGCAGATCCAGGAAAAGCCGTGCAACACGCAGATACAGGGCACAATCCGCAAGGACCTTTTTTCGCCGGCAGCGTAGCCTGCGCTTTTGATACGCTTTCTGTGCCAGGGCCGGTAAATATTCGCCATGGCTGGTATTGCGTTTGAGTTCGCGGTAGACGGTGGACCTGTCGATACAGAGTTCCTTGGCGATTTGTGAAATTCTTTGGCCTTTGGCCAGCGCAAGGGCTGGCTTTTCTCTTTCAAGTAGTGTAAGATGTTTGTGACAGCTCATAGTAATCTCTTTCCTTATTGGTATTATCGCAAACACCATTATACAGGAGAGCCCTATGGGCTGTCTCTTTATTTGTTGCATTTACAGTGTAAACTCAAGTAGCAATTATTTTTTATGTCACTTTCTAGACAGTGTCTACACGAGCTCAAGCTAAAATAGCACACCAAATAGCAATGCAACGAATTTGTACTGCGGCCAGAAAAGAAAATGTGTTTTTGGCGTATCGTGTGGCAATTCCTCGCCAGCGCTTCAAGTGCAGGAAAGCGTTTTCCACCAAATGGCGCAGCCGATACAGATAGCGGTCATACGCTCGCTGTTGTTTTCGGTTCCGTTTGGATGGAATCACGACTTCCATCCCAGCGGCAGCGGCACAGGCAACGATTTCGTCAGTATCATAGCCCTGGTCAGCCAGTAGCGCCCCGGCAGATATTCCCTCGATCAGGTGAACAGCTTCTTTGCAATCAGCTCTGGTACCCTCTGTAATAAGTATTCTGACCGGCATACCATTCGCATCCACGGCAAGGTGAATCTTGGTGTTGAGCTCCCTCTTGTCCGGCTCATGTCTTGATTTCCGCCTTTTGCCCCTGTTGCGTGTGGATGTACTTTGCAATGGCTGGCATCGATCATCAACCATTCAAAATCGGGCTCGTCTACCAGCAGTTCAAGCAGCTTTTCCCACTGCCCATTGTCCCGCCATCTGCGGAACCGCTGATACACCGTACCCCACTTCCCATAGCATGGCGGCAAATCCCGCCATGGCGCACCCGTGCGCAAAATCCAGAACACTCCATTGATAAACCGACGGTTATCTTTCGCGATCCCGCCCCATTGTCCACGTTGTCCGGGCATATGCGGCTCTAGCAGGGACCACACCGCATCGCTGATGTCGTGCCGTTGCTGCTCATTTCCCATGTTACGCATCACCTTATTTCCTTGCTGCTTTCATTTTACCACATCTCTCATGTAAACACTATCTAGAAATTCTCTGAGAATCCGGCATTTGATGGCTGTTTTCTGCGGTTGCCCTTTTTTCTTCGCGTGTTTTATGATACAATAAACCATATATAAAGCCGAGACTTTTGGATGTCAAACAGCCGGGAAACCGGCGGAACGGGGGAAACTATGTCTGACGTCAATCGTGTATTTGTGGAAAAGAAGCCGGGCTTTGACGTGGAGGCCCAGCACATTCGGGCGGACCTGGTGGAAAATCTGGGCATGCGGGGGCTCAAGGCGCTGCGCCTGATCAACCGCTATGACGTGGCGGGGCTGTCGCCGGAGGAATTCGCCCAGGCGCGCGACACCATTTTGTCCGAGCCCAACCAGGACAATGTCTATGCGGAAACCTGCCCGCTCGATGGCTGGCAGGCGTTTGCCATGGAATATCTGCCCGGCCAGTATGACCAGCGCGCGGACAGCGCGGCCCAGTGCGTTCAGCTTTTGACGCAGGGCGAGCGGCCGCAGGTGGTGACGGCAAAGGTCATTGCCGTGCAGGGGGAACTTTCCGGCGCGGATATGGAGCGCATTCAGGACTATCTGATCAATCCCGTGGAAAGCCGGCTGGCTTCCATGGACAAGCCGGAATCCCTCGACATGCGCGCGGACCGGCCAGCGGATGTGCAGCGCGTGAAAGGCTTTACCGCATGGGACGACAGCCGGATGCAGCAGTATTACGACGACATGGGCTTTGCCATGACGATCGAGGATTTGTTTTTCGTGCGGGACTATTTCCGGGACGAGGAGCACCGCGACCCGACCGTGACCGAGCTGCGCGTCATTGACACGTACTGGAGCGACCACTGCCGCCATACGACCTTCAATACACGCCTGCGCAAGATTCATATTGTGCAGGGCGCCATCTCCGCGGCGATCGAGGAAGCGCTCGGCGCCTATTATGCGGTGCGCGGAGAGGTTTACGGCAACATCATCGGCAGCAACGCCAAGCATCCGGTCTCCCTGATGGATATGGCGGTCATTGGCATGAAGGTGCTCAAAAAGCGCGGACAGATTCCGGATCTCGACCAGAGCGAAGAGATCAACGCCTGCTCCATCGAGGTGCCGGTTACCATTGACGGCAAGAAAGAGCCGTGGCTCGTGCAGTTTAAAAATGAGACGCACAACCATCCAACCGAGATTGAGCCGTTTGGCGGCGCGGCGACGTGCCTGGGCGGCGCGATCCGCGACCCGCTTTCCGGCCGGGCCTATGTCTATCAGGCCATGCGCGTGACCGGCAGCGGCGATCCGCGCGTGCCGGTGGATGAAACGCTGCACGGAAAGCTGCCCACACGCAAGATCACGACCGGCGCGGCTGCGGGCTATTCCTCCTATGGCAACCAGGTGGGCCTGGCGACCGGCCAGGTGCAGGAGATGTACGACCCCGGCTATGTCGCCAAGCGGCTGGAGATCGGCGCGGTGGTCGGCGCGTCCCCCAAGGCGAACGTCTGCCGCGAGGAACCGCAGCCGGGCGACCAGATCGTGCTGCTGGGCGGCGCAACGGGCCGCGACGGCATTGGCGGCGCCACCGGATCGAGCAAGGCGCACACGGAAGAGAGCGTGGAAGAATGCGGCGCGGAAGTTCAGAAGGGCAATCCGCCCACAGAGCGCAAAATCCAGCGCATGTTCCGCAAGCGGCGCGTCACCCGCCTGATTAAGCGCTGCAATGACTTTGGCGCGGGCGGCGTGAGCGTGGCCATTGGCGAATTGGCGCCCGGCCTGCAAATCGACCTAGACAAGGTCCCGAAGAAATATGAGGGCCTCGACGGCACAGAATTGGCGATTTCGGAAAGCCAGGAGCGCATGGCGGTTGTGTTGGATCCGGCGGACGTGGATACCTTTATCGCGGAGGCAGACCGGGAAAACCTGCGCGCCACCGTGGTGGCGACGGTCACCGAGGAGCCCCGGCTGCAGATGCGCTGGCGCGGCGACAAGATTGTCGACATCACGCGCGCGTTCCTCGACACAAACGGCGTCACCGGTGTGGCGGAGGTCGAAATCCCCGCGGTGGACCCGGCGGCGGATTACCGCGAGGCAGTGCCGGCGGACCTGCAAAAAAAGCCGCTCGACGAGGCGTTCCGGGCGAATTTGCAGCGCTTGGAGGTCTGCTGCCAGAAGGGCCTGGCCGAACGCTTTGACGCGTCCATCGGCGCGGCTACGGTGCTGATGCCCTTTGCGGGCAAGTATCAGCTGACGCCGGAAGAGGGCATGGTGGCGAAGATCCCGACCGCGGGCCAGACCGATGACGCCACGGCCATGGCGTATGGCTTTATTCCGGGCATTTCCAAGTGGAGCCCCTTCCACGGTGCGGCGTGGGCCGTGACCGAGAGCCTTTCCAAGCTCTGCGCTCTGGGGGCGGACCCGCTCAAGGCGCGCCTGACCTTCCAGGAATATTTTGAGCGCATGACCGGCGAGCCGGAGCGCTGGGGCCAGCCCACGGCCGCGCTGCTGGGCGCGCTGTGCGCGCAGCTGGGCCTGGGCCTGCCCGCTATCGGCGGCAAGGACAGCATGAGCGGCACCTTTGAGCATCTGGATGTGCCGCCGACGCTCGTCAGCTTTGCACTGTCCATGACCAAGGCCAGCAAGACGGTTTCCGCCGCGCTTCAGGGTGCGGGCCACGATGTGGTGCTGTTCCCCGTGCCTGTGGAAAAATCGTCCCATCTGCCGGATTGGAAAAAGCTGAAAGCGTATTACAGAATGCTGCACAGTCTGATCGCGAGCGGCCAGGTCCTCGCGGCGGGCGTTGTCAAAGAGGGCGGCGTCGCCGCGGCTGCGGCCAAAATGGCCTTTGGCAACCAGGTGGGCCTTTCGTTTGACCGCAATATGGAGGATGCCAGCGTGCTGTTCGCGCCGCGCGTCGGCTCGCTGGTGGTGGAGCTGAAAGCGGGCGCCGCTTTCCCGAAAGAAGCGGTGGCCGTCGGCAAGACAATCGACACGCCGGAGCTTGTGCTGGCGGGCAGCCGGATGCCTTTGAAGGAGCTGACCCAGGCCTGGGCGGGCACGCTGGAAAAAATTTTCCCGAACACTGCGCCGTCAGAACCGGTCACGCATCAGGTGCCGCTGTATACAAAGCGGAATACAACGGGCCCGGCCGTCAAGTCGGCAAAGCCGCGTGTATTCATTCCAGTGTTCCCTGGCACAAACTGCGAATATGACAGCGCGAAAGCATTTGCGCGGGCGGGCGCACAGCCGGATGTCCTGGTGGTGCGCAACCTGACGCCCGCGGCGATTGAAGAGACCATTGAGGCGATGGCCCAGGCGATCCGCAAAAGCCAGATCATCATGCTGCCGGGCGGATTCTCCGGCGGCGACGAGCCGGATGGTTCCGGCAAGTTCATCGCCACGACGTTCCGCAACCCGAAAATTGCGGAGGCGGTGGCGGATCTGCTGCAGCACCGCGACGGTCTGATGCTCGGCATCTGCAACGGTTTCCAGGCGCTGATTAAGCTCGGCCTCGTGCCCTATGGCGAGATCCGCATGCCCAGCGCCGACGCGCCCACGCTGACGTATAATACGATCGGCCGCCACGTGTCGCGCATGGTGTATACGCGCGTGACGAGCGTGCAGTCGCCGTGGTTCGCCGCGGTCCAGCCGGGGGATATCTTCACGGTGCCGGTTTCACACGGCGAGGGCCGTTTTGTGGCCAGCGACAGCGTGCTGCAGCAGCTGATTGCAAACGGCCAGATCGCCACGCAGTATGTAGACCCGCAGGGGAATCCAAGCGGCGACATTGCCTGGAACCCGAACGGGTCGGTCTGTGCGATTGAGGGCATCACGAGCCCCGACGGCCGCATTCTGGGCAAGATGGGCCACAGCGAGCGCAAGGGCCGCGATCTTTATAAGAATGTGCCGGGTGAAAAGGACCAAAAACTTTTTGAATCGGGTGTCAAATACTTTGGATGATTATTTAAGACGGACATGGGCGGAAATTGATCTGGACGCCGCAGCGCACAATTATGCGGTGATCCGCGCCAAAATGAGCCCGGACGCGCAGATGTGCTGCGTGGTGAAAGCGGATGCATACGGCCATGGCGCGGTGCAGCTGGCCAAGCTTTATGAACGGCTGGGCGCTTCCTGGCTGGCGGTGTCGAATCTGGAAGAGGCTGCACAGTTGCGGGATGCGGACGTGCATCTGCCGATCCTGATTCTCGGCTATACGCCGCCGCAGTGCGCGAGCCAGCTCGGCGTGCTGCAGATTACCCAAACGATTTTGTCCGAGCAGTATGCCCTGGCTCTGGACCGGGAAGCGGCCAAAGCAGGCGTGCTGGTGCATGTGCATATCAAACTGGACACCGGCATGAGCCGCATCGGTTTTCTGTATCAGGACCCCAAAACCGGCGGGGACGCGCTCGACGCGATTGAGCGCGTCTGTTCGCTGCACCACTTGATTGCGGACGGGATCTTTACCCACTTTGCCGTGGCGGACGAGGGCGATGCGGGGGAGGAATTCACCTGCCGTCAATTTGCGTGCTTCACCAGCGCGATCGACCGCCTGGCAGACCGCGACATCACGTTCAAGCTGCGCCACTGCGCCAATTCCGCCGCCATCTCGGAGTATCCGTCTATGCAGCTGAATATGTGCCGCCCGGGCGTCATCCTGTATGGGATGCAGCCGTCGGCAAAGCTGCGCCATCCGCTCGATTTATGGCCAGTGATGTCGCTGAAAAGCACAGTGTCGCTGGTCAAAACGCTGCCGGCCGGCACGCCGCTGAGCTACGGCTGCACCTTCCGCACGGACCACGAGACGCGGGTCGCGACCATTGCGGTCGGATATGCGGACGGCTATCCGCGCCTTCTTTCCAACAAGGGGGCGGTGCTGCTGCATGGCAAGCGGGCGCCGATTCTGGGACGTGTCTGCATGGATCAGATGATGGTCGATGTCACCGCCATTCCGGACGTAGCGGAAGGCGACACAGCCGTCCTGATGGGTACAGACGGCGAGGAGACCATCTCCGCGATGGAGATTGCCAACATTGTCGGCACGATTAACTATGAAATTACCTGTAATGTCAGCAAACGTGTGCCGCGGCTGTATATACGCGAGGGTCGCGAAGTGGGCATTACAGATTTAATTTGCCAATAAAAAATTTTAAGATTTGTATCGAAACAAAAAGCAGCCCCGGGGAGGCGTTTTGAAAGCCTTTCCGGGGCTGCATCTTTGTCTGGTGGGATTACGGCAGCACGAAGCCGACCTTTCTCATCACTTTTTGCAGCGTGCGGTTTGCAATGCGGGACGCCTGTTCGGCACCTTTCTGCCAGCAGGCTTGCAGATAGTCCTTGTTTTTGATGTAATCTGCAAAGCGCGCTTGGATCGGCCGCAAATGCTCGATGACCGCCTCGCCGACCGCCTGCTTGAAGTCGCCGTAGCCTTTGCCCGCAAAGGCGCGTTCAATGGCCGCGTAGTCCTCGCCGGTCACGCAGGAATAGATGTCCATCAGGTTGTTAATGCCGTCCTTGCCCTCGGCATAACGGACGGTCATGTCGCTGTCCGTCACCGCACGCTTGAACTTGCGCAGAATGTCCTCCGGCTTGTCGAGCACATAGACGCAGCCGTTGACGTTTTCGTCGCTCTTGCTCATCTTGCGGGTGGGGTCCTGCAAGCTCATCACGCGGCCGCCGGCCTTCATGGTGTAGCCGCGCGGCACGGTGAAGGTGGGAGAATAGGCGTTATTGAAGCGCTCGGCGATGTTGCGGGTCAGCTCCAGGTGCTGGGTCTGGTCCTCGCCGACCGGCACGAGGTCCGCCTGATACAGCAGGATGTCCGCCGCCATCAGGCTGGGATAGGTGAAAAGCCCGGCGTTGATGTTGTCCGCGTGTTTTTTCGCTTTGTCCTTAAACTGCGTCATCCGCTGCAGTTCGCCAAACTGGGTGTAGCAGTCGAGCACCCAGGCGAGCTGGCTGTGCGCCGGCACATGGCTTTGCAAAAAGAACAGGCTGCGCTCCGGGTCAATGCCGCAGGCCAGCAGCAGGGCATAGGCATCCAGCGTGTTGTGGCGGAATTTGGCGGGCTCCTGCCGCACGGTGATGGTGTGCAGATCCGCCAGTGCGAAAATGCAGTCAAATTGATCCTGCAGCTTCACCCAATTTTGCAGGGCACCCAGATAATTGCCCAAGGTTACGCTGCCGCTGGGTTGAATGGCGCTGAAAATGCGCTCTTTGCGTTCGGTTGTTTCGGCCGGTTTGTTTTCCATGCAATTTGCCTCCTATTTTACCCATCAAAAAGGCTCCTGCCCCTCTGAAACGAGGGACAGGAGCCTTGCTATTTCTCCTGCGGTACCACCCACATTGACGCCAATAGCGCCCACTTTGCCGCATGATGCGATGCCCGGATAACGGCGGGCAGGCCGTCCTTCCTACTGAGCAGTGCCGTTCGGTCGGCCCTCGGGAGTCCATTCAGCGGGCGCCGCCGCACCGGTTTCCATCTTGCTCCGGCTCTCTGGGGCGGCGGGGTGCCCCTTACTCGTCTCCGTCATGGGTTTTACAGGGATTTTCTTTTCCGTTATTATAGACCGTCTGTGTGCCTTTGTCAAGCGCGGGGCCATTCTTGCGCGAGCTGGCCGAGGATACGGATGCCGCGGTCGAGGTCCGCGTCTGTCGGCGAGGAATAGTTGATGCGGAAGCTCTGACACGGCAGGCTTTCGTCCGGCAGGAAGGCATTCCCCGGCACCACGCAGACCTTTTTGTCCCGGATGGCGGCCATGCAGAAGTCACGCATGGGGATTGCATCGGGCAGCGTGCACCACAAAAACAGGCCGCCCTCAATCGGCAGGTGCGAAAGCATCGGGGCGCCTTCCTGGAGCGCGCGGCACGCCACCGCGTACTTTTTGGCGTAGACCGCCTGCAGATTTTTCAGGTGGGCTTCAAAGTCATAGTTGTGCAGGAACCGGTGGATCACCAGCTGGCTCCAGATATTCGTGTGCACGTCATTTCCCTGCTTGCAGACGGTCATTTTCTGCAAAAGCGCCTCTCCGCCGGCCGCGAAGCCGACGCGCATGCCGGGGGAGATCGTCTTGCTGAATGTCCCGGCATAGAGCACGTGGCCGTCCGTGTCGAGCGTTTTGATGGCAGGCACCGATTTCCCGGCAAAGCGCAGGTCGCCGTAGGGGTTGTCCTCCAAAATCAACACGTCGTACTGCTTTGCCAGCGCATAGAGCCCCTGGCGCTTTTCCCAAGTCGTGGTGATGCCGGTCGGGTTCTGAAAGTTCGGGATGGTGTAGATGAATTTGACGCGCGAATCGGTTTTCAGAATGGCCTCCAGCGCGTCGAGATCCATGCCGTCTGGCTGCATGGGCACGCCCTTGAGCACGGCGCCATAGGCGCGGAAGGAATTCAAAGCGCCGACAAAGCTCGGCTGCTCGCAAATAACGGTGTCCCCTTCATTTAAAAGACTCTTTCCCAAAAGGTCCATGATCTGTTCCGCACCGCTGGTGATCAGCACGCTGTCGCCCGGCGTCGCGATGCCGTAGCGCGATTGCAGCATGGCCGTGACATCCTCCCGCAGCGCGGGCAGGCCCTCTGTCACGCTGTATTGCAGGGCGTCGATCGGCTGTTCACGCAGGACAGCCTCGCTGCACTGGCGGATTTCCTCCACTGGGTAAGCCTCTGGCGCGGGATTGCCGGCGGATAGAGAGATGACCTCCGGGTCCGAGGCGTATTTGAAAATTTCCCGGATGGCGGAGGGGTGCAGACCCTGCACCCGGTTGGAAAATCGATATTCCATGTTAGATCGCTTCCTGTCTTTCTTTTTTCACAGTATGTGGCCCGCAAAGGGCAATTTACCTTTATTTTATCATATTGCGCAACGATCCGCCACAAAAATCTATTTTTGTACGCCACGTTGTGACATGGGAAAGCACTCTACAATTTGTATAATAAATGTACAAGCCCTGCGGGGAAAACCCGCAAAACCGGGGCTCGATGAAACGGAGTTGGTGAACCATGACGAAAGAGCAGGTGCTGGGGCGCTTGCGGCCGACGGAGCGGATGAAGGCGATCGCCCTTCACGTGGTGCGCTTCCTGCTGGGCATGCTGGCGGCGCGGGCGGTGGTGTTTGGAAAATGTGCGCCGTTTGGCGTGGCGTTGGCGGCGGCCTGCCCCTGGAACGGGATGGCGGCCACGGCGCTCGGAGCGGCGGTGGGCTATTTGCTGCCGGGCGATGTGCAGGTGCCCATGCACGCGGTGGCAGCGCTGGGGGCCTGCGTGGCGATTCGCTGGGCGCTGCGCGGGATGCGGCGCTGGCGCAATCCGTCCGCCTTTGCCGCGTTTCTGGCGGGCGTGCCGATGACGGCGACCGGGCTGTGCGTGGCAGTGGTCAATGGAAGCACAGCGGTGGGCACGGCGTATTACATAGCGGAAGGCTTGTTGGCCGGCGCGTGGGGATATTTCACGTCGCAGGCAGAGAGCCTGATCGAACGGCGCGGCCGCGGCCGGATCCTGCCGCAGGAGCTGACCTGTGCGGCATTTGCGGCGGGACCGTTCCTGCTGGCATTGTCGATGCTGCGGATCGGGCCGATTTCCGTGGGCGGCGTGCTCGCCGTCCTGATTGTCCTGTATGCCGGCAAATACGGCGGCATGGCGGGCGGCGCAGTCGCGGGCGTGGCGACAGGCGCCTGCTTTGCGTTCAGTGGGACAGGCCTTTCGGGATTGATGGGCGCCTATGGAATTGGCGGCCTGATGGGCGGCCTGTTTGCGCCATTGGGCCGTTTGGCGGGCGCGTGCGCGTTTATTTTGAGCAGTGCTTTGGCGTCGCTGCCGGGCAGCGTGACCACCCAGCGGCTGGATACGCTCTGGGAAGTGGCGCTGGCCACGGTCCTCTTTTTGCTGCTGCCGGACCGTTTGGGCGTGCGGCTGATCCGGCCGCTCGCCGCCTGCGACACCGGGGAAGCCCCGCGCGCGCGGGATTTGCGCAGATCCGTGGTGGCGCGCCTAGACCACGCGGCCAGCGCCATGGAAGAGGTCGCCGAAACGGTCAAAGAGGTGGGCGCAAAGCTGGACAAGGCCAGCACGCCCGTTGGGCCCATAGAGCGCAAAAGGGCGGAGAGCGCCGCACAGACGCGCAAGCTGATGGTGCAGCAGTTCGCGACGGTCGGCACGGTGCTCGAGGAGATGGCCAGCGAGTTTGAGCTGCACGAAAAGAACGACGAGGCAGCGGCAGCGGAGGTGGCGAAGGTGCTTTACACCTTTGCGCTGGAGCCGATTGATGTCGGCTGCCGTATCAATCGGTTTGACCGGATGACAGTGGAAGCGCTTGCCACACGCGGCGAAGGCGTACAGGTCAACAAGGCGGAGTTGGCGCGCGAGGTCAGCAAAGCGTGCGGCCGGACATTCGGGCTGCCGTCGATCAGCCGTACGCCCACTTCCTGGCGCCTCGTCTTCTGCGAGCGGGTCGGCTGCCGCGCTGTGATGGGCTGCGCCCGGCACAACTGCTATAACGGCGCGCTTTGCGGCGACAGCACCCGTTGCTTTGAGGACGGTTCCGGCCGGTACATTGCCATTTTAAGCGACGGCATGGGATCGGGCGGCCGTGCAGCTGTGGATGGCGTAATGGTTTCGGACCTGATGGCGCGGCTGGTGCAGGCGGGCGTCGGCTTTGACAGCGCGCTGCAAATCGTCAACACGGCCATGGGTGTGAAGTCCGGGGACGAATCGGTCGCCACGGTGGACATCGCCTGCGTGGATCTGTATACGTGTGCGGTCTCCTTCCTGAAGGCGGGCGGCGCCATGAGCTTCGTGCGCCATGGCGATTCCGTGCATCCGGTCGATGCGCCCGGCCTGCCGGTCGGCATTCTGGACACCGCAACCTTCCACCGGTCGCAGGAGCAGCTGGCGCCGGGCGATCTGGTGCTGCTGGTCAGTGACGGCGCGCTGTGCGAGGGCGCGGCGTGGATTACCGGACTGATACAGGACTGGAGCGACGCCCAGACGCCCCAGGAGCTGGCGGAAGCCATTGTGGCCGGCGCGGTGGCACGCCGCAGCGACGGCCACGACGACGACGTGACCGTGATCGCGATCCGCCTGGCGCCGGGCTGAACCCGGGAAGATATCCCCCGCGGGCTTTCCGATCCGAAGAGGCATTCAAAAAGCCCATGCTTTTATAAGGACAAGCAATCCCCAAGGCGCGCAGGCGCATTGTTTTTGAAAAAATGATTTGATTCGCCCCGCAGCCAAAAGCGGCGGATGCATGTTGTGGCCTGGCTTGTAATTTGGAATTGGGTATGCTACACTAAAACAAAAAAGCGGGGGCTTTTTTATGCAGCAGTTGATTTTGGGACTTGTCCTTTTCATCGGCGGCATCGTGCTCAACGCCATCTGTGTGCGGTTGCGCCAGGGCGCGGCGGGGACAGTGCCGCGGGATATTCTGGAAGTGCGCGAGGCATCGGCCCGTGTGCGGGAGGGGCAGACGGTCGAATGCACGGTCCGTGCGCGCCTGTGCGCGGATAAACCGGAAAAGCCGCCCTTCGGCGACAATCGTGCCGCCTATTATGAAACCAAAGTCATCGCCCTGGAGGGGGAGCGGAAACACGCCGTGTTCAGCGAGTCGAGCACACAGCGGCCTTATCTTCAGGACACCAGCGGCGGCGAAAAGCTGTGGGTCGATATGCGCGCTTTGGGCAATGATGCGGAGTTGATGCCCTCCCGCATGGACATCGCACAGCCGGGCTCTCCCCTGTTTCAGGATGTCAGCCGGCGCGTCGCGTATGAACCAGGCCCTTCCTTCACCGGCTATCAGGTGCTGGAAGGCTGGATACCGAACGAAACGCCGGTGACCCTGCATGGCTCCATCACCCGGCACGATGGCCGGCTGCTGGCAGGTCCCGCGCGGCATGGCACGCGCTTTACGTACCGGACGCCGGAGACGGCGGACAACCGCCAACAGCAGAACCTGCGCGTGCGGATTCCGTTGCTGATCGGTGCCGTCGCCATCATTGCGGGGGCTGTGCTCGTTCTGGTCCATTTCTTTGCCTAATGCCGGGGTTATAATTCAATGCTCTTTGGAACATTTTGCTTCCGAAGAGCGTTTTTTTATTGTGCTTTTCCACTTCTTTCCCTTGCCGACAGGCTTTTTGTCGGAAGTTGACATAATAATTGTTCAATTTTGCAATAGGCAGCCCGCGTAAAAAACGCTATAATTAAGAAAAACACAAATGGACGCGGGAGAGGAGGCCGACATGAAACAATACTTGCGTGCGGCAGCAGTGGCGCTTTCCCTCTGCCTGCTTGTTGGGTGCACTCATTTTACGCAGGAGGGCGAGACGCTGTCCGCCTCCACTGCCAGCGTAGTCACAGCGGCCACGTCACCCTATACGGAAGTCACGCCGAAAAATGACTATGCCAGCCTGCCCAGCGACGCCTGCCGGTCGCTGTATGATGCCATTGACAAGATCGCAGGCGGAATTTCAGATCAACAAAACGAAAAGGGATATCCCCTGAAAGCGGCCTTCGTGCATGAAGAACTGTCCGAAAGCGAGATTGGCCGTACGGTGATGGCCTATCTCAATGACCACCCGGAAAGTTTTTGGATTTCCAATGTGTATACGTATACCGTGACCGGGGAGAATGTGCGGGTGCAATTGTACAGCCGCCTGAGCGCTTCACAGCGGGACGCGGATCAGCAGGCGCTCAATGCGGCTGTGCGGGAGATTCTGGCGCAAGTCCCGGCGAATCTGTCGGAGCTGGACCGCGAAGATGCTGTCTTTGAGGCGTTGGCGGATCGCTGCGTGTATGACAACGCGGCGGTGCAGTCCCATGACCAGCAGAGCTGGGTCTCCCACACCGCCTATGGTGCGCTCGTCCAAAAAAAGGCCACGTGCGATGGATATGCCCGCGCGATGCAGCTGTTGTGCAGCAAGGTGGGGTTGCAATGCCGCCTGGTCAATGGACAGGGAAAAGGCGAGGCCCACCTTTGGAATCTCATCCGCATTGACGGCGCCTGGTACCATTTTGATGCCACGTGGATGGATAACGATGAGATGCGTGTGTATCATTATTTCAATCTGACGGATGCGCAGATCCAGCAGGACCATACCATCAGCCCGGTAGATGGCCCGCTGGAGGATTGCAATCTGCCGATGGACCCCGCCAATAGCACCGCGGCCAATTATTATGCAGCGCGCGCCCAGCAAATCGATGCGCTCGATGCAAAAACGAAGCAGTCTGTGGCGCAGGCGCTGGTGGAGACCGCCAACATAGGGCGGGAAGCCTTGGGCCTGCATATTGGACAGTCGCTCGACTTTCAGGATACCGTGGAAAAGCTCTTTCAGGGGGCGCCGTACTTTTTCCAGGCGTGCGTGGCACGTGCAAATACGGCGCTGCCGAACGGAAAGAAGCTGGATTACGCGAGGATGCGGTTCAGCACAGTGGAATTGCAGAGGGGAATCAGCGTGCAGCTTGCCTACAAAAAATAGTATACATATATATAGGAGAGAACGGGCGATTGCCTCCTAAATATTGGCTCGCAATTCGATTTGCAAAAAAAATCAAAAAAAATGAAAAAAGGTGTTGACATGCAGAAGGAAGCGTGGTATTATAAATAAGCCGTCACGAACGGGGGCAAAAATTTCAGAGAAAGCGCT
>ERZ1090860.673-NODE-674-length-19807-cov-9.974484_pt1 | contig 19807 bp, 9 predicted proteins | sample MGYA00478483_ERZ1090860 | MGnify/ENA primary metagenome ERZ1090860 (study PRJEB33644, sample SAMEA5815741) | chicken gut metagenome | biome: Chicken; feature: Gastrointestinal Tract; material: Caecum | place: Ireland | collected 2019-01-01 | study: A study of the...
ATCCAGAGCGGAAAACCGAATTCCGCACTTTTCCATATAGCCAACAATTCGATTTTGACGTTCTGCCTGATCTATTTCAGAATAAAATTCTATATCTTTGAAAAGGTCGAGTAACTGTAACAGACGGAAATTTTGCTCTGTCACCTTTACTCTAGGCTTGCGAACTGTAATCATTGAAGAGGCAAGTTTTACCCTTCTGACATCATTTGTTGCCTTATTACTTACAACCTCACAGCTCACAGGTACTTGCGTTGTAAGACCCAATTGATTCGCAAATAGAACACCACTTACATAACCGCAACGTTTCCCATCTTCCAAAAGATATTTCTTTTCAATAACTTTATTTCTGGAAAGCTGTGATCCAGATTTAAAGATTGTTTTCTTGGGAATAAAATAAATTCCTGTGTCATATCGCTTCAGATAGCCCTCGTCCGTGAGTTTCTTAACCTGTTGTCTAATAGAGTTCATCGGCGTATCACCGTATTTGATGTCAGCTACAAATATCGGCTCGTTTTCGCCATACATATCTTTCAGATAATCGTACAGCATCGTCGTTCCCTCCTCAAAAAATATTTTAGAAGATTCTATCTTCGCTTTTATTATACCGCAACCAGATACCTTTCGCAATACCTATTTTGTGACTAGACTGTAAATTGTATTCATATAAATAATAAGCTTCGTTTATACCCAGGAAGGAATTCTAGTAATCCTGTATAGCAAGTAACCTCCTATTTACGGTTTCTCTCTGCCTCCTGCTCAAGTCCCATCTGCGGTGCAAGTTTTCCAGAACGTACCGCAATGGCTGCCTGCTTCTCGTGGAGACGTTTCAACACCGAAGGCCGCTTGCCTTCTTTTTCTTTTTTCGGTGGCAAATTGTTGAGCCGTCCATCAATGAAGGAGTAACTCTGCTCCTCCGTCATCTCGGCTGCACGGAGGTACTCTCCATTCTCAAATGCCTTCTGCCAAGTTTCAAGCGGCGGCTTCTTAGCCGGCTCCTGTTGAACCGCTTGCGGAGGGTGAAGATGTTCGTTGATCTGACGAAGTGTATCTTCATCAAATTTTTGCGCCGCATCGACAACGAGTTTGCCGTTTTCGTCCACCACTGCACAGGCGGCTGCATTCTTCATCTGCTCGTTCTGCATCAGGAAGAAGTGACGGCCATCAACAATCACATCGTCACAGGCCAGCCAGGTGCCTGGCTTACCATCTATTCGGTAGTTACTTGTGTCCATCGAAACGAGAGTGCCGGAGGAGTTAGGCCGTAGAAAACCGGCAAGTGCGATCAGTCTGCCCTTATCCACAAAATAGGCACATATTTCTCCAGTCCGGTTCAAAACAATCACATCACTGACACTGATGGTATGCCCTTTGAATGTTCGCGGCAGTTTGTCAGCAAACCTCCTGCAAATCGTTTCAGCAGTATCACCTGGGGCCAGTTGAGAAAGGTAGACCTGATGGTAATTGCTTACATCAACACGGTAGCCTTTTTGCAGTAGCTCATCATAGGAACGGAAACGCAGAGGCCGGTATGCTGCTTCTTCCCTGACCTGATATACCGCAAACTGGTTGATGGTCACTCGTCACCGTCCTCCTTGCGGTAAGTTTCCAGATCAAGCTGTGCAAATTGTGCATCCGGCATTCGCTTCATCTTTTCTATGGTGCCTGTCACAACCCTCACCAGTTCTGTGTCATCCTGAATGAATGGCAGGATTTCTTCGATCTGCTGCATTGTGGCCTGACGATTTTCTGCTTCAAACATCGCCATGACAATGTATTCGTCTTGTTCAAACGGAATCACTTTCATAACTCTTGCTCACCTCTCTTTTGCGTATGCGACTTTTGGTGACGATTGGCTTGCTTTTGGGATTTTTGTTTTGCCTGATGGGAATGCAATTTTTGAAGCACAGATTTCTTTTTTTTTTTCCTTCCACTGCCTGGCGCTGTCTTTGCGCAGGATTTTCAAGGGCCGGCAGGAAGTCTTTTAACTCCCGGAATCCCAGATTATCCACATAGTACGCGCTCCGTACCCCCTCCCTGTTCATCACAATCACATCGCTGACCATGAGGGACGGGCCATCAAAATCCGGCTGGCGATCCTGGTGAAACCTGGCGTAGATACTTTCCAGCGTATCAGCCGGATAGAGATGATCTGTATAGACGAGATTGTAATTTTCACGCTCAACAGAAACCCCCTGGTGCTGAATATAGGCCATGCTGTGATGTAACAGTTCCTCTATGGCCGGGCTATCCCATCTGAGCTGGTAAATGCCATAGGTATCTTCACGCTCCAAAAGCAACTTTGCTTCCCGCAGGCTTTGCAGCTCAGGATGTGCCTGCATTTCCTTTTGAAGACGTCTAACTCTTTCCAGTGCCTCACTGGAAATTTGAAAATAGTCAGAACCATGTTCAATCTCCAAACGGATGGTCGCCGCAACAGGGATCGGGTTGGTGGTAATCAGATAAATTGTCTCGCCGGCATCAAAGAGCCGCAGCGCTTCATCCTTCTCTAAGATACTCATTGGCGGGTGAAGATACGCCATATCCTCCGTATACTCATCCCCCAGATGCTCCAGCTCATAATCCCAGTCGGCTTTTCGGATGCCGAAGATGCCGGTATGTTCCTCGATCATCTCCCGGCTTGAAAACGTTCCTGCGGTTCCATCCGGCTGCAAACAGTATACCTTAAAGCCAAGCCTGTGCATTTCCAGCGCCTTTTCCTGCGTCAGCGGGTACATATCATCCTTCCGGTATCCATATTCGTGCATTTCCGAAAGGCCGATCTCCCGGTCAGGGAATTTGTCAATCTCGTCTCTGGCTTCCTGTAATGCCCTGGTAACCGCCACAGGATCGGCGTTATACACCGCCTGCTCCAATTTCTGAATCAAACGGCTCGCCAGACTCGGATCATCATATTTTTGAGCATAGGTGACAATCAGATTTTCCTCTTCTGGATTGAGCCAAAACCGGCCTTTCGCTTCCTCCACCAACTTTTGCGCCTGCTGGCCGGAAGTCATTACCACCGATTCCGTTGGTTTAAATTGATGCAACCTCTCCTGTTTTTCCGGCATTTGTTGCCACCTCCATTTCTTTGGACCATCGTGTTTTCATCTCATGTGGGTATTGATCCGCGTCTTTGGGTTTGCGGTTTCCGTTCCACTCCAGGCCACCGGCACGGCCTTCACAATGAAAGCCTGCGGCCTTTAACGATGTGCCGGGTTCGCTTTCGAGAATATAGGTAATCACTCTGCGGTAGCCCATTGCCTTTGCAGCGCGGCAGGATGCGCCATACAGCATACTGCAAGCATTCTTTGTCCCATCCGTGCAGACGCGGTTGACTTCCAGCGTCAAACCATCGTCCAAGCGACGGCTGACCGGCCGGCCGCAGATCGCTACACCGACCAGCTTTTCTCCATCCGAAACCCCAATCGAGAATTTGTGCCCCACAGATGGTTTATGGTGCCGGTGAAATGCCTGGACAAAAGCATTTGCCTGACGCAGTGTGATTGGTACTAATTTCAACAAATCTATATCATCTCCCTTCAAAAGTCATGACCCCCGGCTAAGCCGGGGGCTTGTGTAAGCCCTAGAAGGGCATCGTACCGGCAAGCCTCTCAAGAGGCACTGAAAAATCCGCCACTTGCATCACTTGCCCTACAGCCCGTAAACGGGCGCTGTCTATCCAAGATCAGCTTTCTTGACAATGGTAAAGTTGCTGCTCCCTTCTCGCTTCGCTCGATGCTTGAAGCTAAAGCTTTTTTACTCTCCCCAGCAGAGCTGGGGGTTCTCATTTCGCTAAAGCATACAAAAAGGACACCGCCAGAGGGATTCACAAGCTGTCTCCCTCTGGCGGTGCCGCAACGGTTTATAGTTCCTGCGCCTGCGTCTTTTTCGGCGCAGGTTTGGCTTCCGGCTCCTCTTTATGTGCCGTCTGTTTCTCATGGAGCCTTGCGAGAACAGACCCACCCCTGGCGGGGCGATCATGTTCGGTCACTTCTTGCACAACCTCCGGCTGTTTCCGGGCGGGTGTCACAGTTTCCATAGCTTCCGATGTCTCATCCAGCCCAACGGCCTCGCTGCCACCGCGCTCATCCATGTTCAAAAGTGCATTGAGTTCTGCCAGCCGCGCCGACTTTTCCTCCAGCTCCGCAGCTTGTGGGAAAGGTCTCTTGACTTCCTCCCTGGCAGACTCCAACTGGGCCTGCAAGGTTGCCAGTTTGGACTCTGCCTCCGGCAGCTTTTTCTCAATACCCGCCAGAGCATTGTTGATACGCTGGATATTGCCCAGCGGGTCTTTGCCGACCTCCATGGTATAGCTGCATTGCCGCTTGACGGTGAGCATGAATGTCTGGTTAAAGGTGTCATAGCTCGCCACCAAAGCGAACCCGTGATAATCACCGATTTGCCCTGCCGTATTGACGGCTTTCAAACCGGCGCAGGCCGCCAGAATCGCTGTGCCCGCCTCTTTCTTGTCCGTATAGGTCTTTTCCCCAACGGTAATGACAAACTCGTCTTTGTCCTGGTCGAGATACGGTTTTACCGCCTCCAGGTCAGCTTTCAGCCCAGCCACGCGCTCTTTCGTGGCAGTAATCTCTATCGGGTAGCGCTTGGCAATGTCCGATTCCAGACGGTAAATCTGACTGGTGTGGTTGGCTTTGAGCAGCTTTAGCTTGCTCACCTGGATGTCCAAGTCCATCTTCTCCTTGATGTACGGATTGCCTGTTGCCAGCGCCTTGATTTCCGCGTAGGAAAGCGCCGTATCGTCCACATCTTCCGCAGAACGCACAGGGGATTTGGATGTCATGATCTGGCTGATGAACTTCTGCTTATTCTCCAAAAGCTGCCACATGTACGCATCAAACGTATTTTCGGTGACGTAACGATAAATTTTTACCTTCTTGTTCTGGTTGCCCTGACGTAAAATTCGTCCTTCCTGCTGTTCCAGGTCAGAAGGTTTCCAGGGGCAGTCCAGATGATGCAGCGCAATCAACCGATCCTGGATGTTGGTCCCGGCTCCCAGTTTCGGTGTGGAACCGAGCAGGATACGCACCTGACCGGCGCGCACCTTGGCAAACAGTTCTGCCTTTTTGGTTTCAGTCGTTGCCTCATGGATAAAAGCAATTTCTTCCCTGGGAATGCCTTTTGCCACCAGTTTATCCCGAACATTATCATAGACATTAAAACCGCCGTCTCCCTTTGGAGTAGACAGGTCACAGAAGATCAACTGGGTAGCGCGAATGTCGGTGGTTTCCTGCCAGATGGCAAAGGCATTCTCCACACAGTGATTCACCTTACTGTCCGGCTCATCCGGGAGAAGGTCGTTTAACAGCCGCTGATCCAGTGCGCATTTCCGTCCATCGTTCGTTATCTTGAGCATGTTATCGGTCCTGGGGTCAACCGAACCTGCGCGGACGGCTTCCGCTCGGTCAGAAAAGCTGGATACCATATCCTGCTGGATTTCACTGGGCTTTAAGACCACGTTGACATACTCCGCTTCCGGCACCGGCAGGTGCAGCATATCCGCCGTTCGGACATCTGCCGCCTCTTTGAATACCGAAATCAGTTCCGGGAGATTAAAAAAGCGGGCAAACCGCGTTTTCGCACGGTAGCCCGTTCCTTCCGGTGCCAGCTCAATCGCCGTCACCGTCTCTCCAAACGTGGCGGCCCAGGAATCGAAATGTCCCAGTCCCATCTTCTGGAGGGTGTCATATTGCAGATAACGCATGATGGTGTAGAGTTCCACCATCGAGTTGCTGATGGGGGTACCGGTCGCAAAGGTAATCCCCCGGCTGCCGGTGATCTCATCCAGATATTGGCACTTCATAAACATATCCGAGCTTTTCTGTGCGTCCGTCTGGGATATGCCGGCCACGTTCCGCATTTTTGTGTAGAGGAACATATTTTTGTAAAAATGGCTTTCGTCCACAAACAGCCGGTCAACACCCAGTTGTTCAAAGGTGACCACATCGTCCTTGCGCGTCTGGTCGTTCAGCTTTTTCAAGCGTACTTCCAGCGTTTTCTTGGTCTTTTCCATCTGCTTGACGGTGAAGTTTCCCCCAGCCTTGTCTTTGGCATCCGCAATGGCCGCCGTAATATCGTCAATCTGGCGTTCAATCGTGGCAATCTGCCGTTCCCTGGACAGTGGGATACGCTCAAACTGGCTGTGGCCGATGATAATAGCATCATAGTTGCCCGTGGCGATGCGTGAGCAGAACTTTTTTCGGTTCGCCGGTTCAAAGTCCTTCTTGGTTGCCACCAGGATGTTCGCGCCGGGATACAGGCGTAAAAAGTCGCTGCCCCATTGCTCTGTCAGATGGTTGGGCACCACATACAGGCATTTCTGCGCCAGGCCCAGACGTTTGCTCTCCATGCCGGCAGCGATCATCTGGAAGGTCTTGCCAGCGCCGACACAGTGGGCCAGCAGGGTATTTCCGCCATACAGGATATGGGCCACTGCATTTTTCTGGTGCTGCATCAGGGTGATCTCCGGCGTCATCCCGACAAAGCGGATGTGCGAGCCATCATATTCACGGGGGCGGATGCTGTTAAACATCCGGTTATAGGTCTGCACCAAATCTTCTCGGCGATCCATATCCCGAAAAATCCATTCCTTGAACGCTTCCTTGATGGCGTCCTGTTTCTGCTGGGCCAGCATCGTCTCATTTTTGTTGAGCACCCGATGCTCAATCCCGTCTATATCACGCTCCGTGTCATAGATTTTGGTGTCCCGCAGGTTCAGGGCATCTTCCAACAGCCGGTAAGCATTGGCGCGGGTGGTGCCGAAGGTGGCATTGACCAGCGGATTGTTTACATCCCGGCTTTTGCCCGATACATTCCATGCGCCGGTCACATCGGAATAGGAGACGGAAATAACTCTCCCCGCCATATACCAGGGCGTGTGGAACGTCTCCTGCATGAATTCCTGGACATATTCCGGCTTGATCCAAGTTGCGCCTAGGCGCACCTCAATTTCAGACGCATCCAGGTCTTTGGGCTGTACCCGTTCCAGATAGACCACATTGATGGCAAATTCCGGGTGATTCTCTGCAAATTGGCGGGCCACAGCCAGCTTTTCGCGGACGTTGCCGGAAAGGTATTCATCCGACATTTCCCATTGATCGGTCAGCGGATTTTTGAAAATCACACCTGCCAGTTCCTCGGTGATTTCGTCCTCGGTTTTCCCCGCCAACTGCGCCATAAAGGGCACATCCACCTTGGCACGTTCCCCAATGGATACCGCCAGCGCCTCGCTGGCCGTGTCCACGCTGGTCACAGCCTCCGGTCGGCGAATGGTTCGCTTTGTAAAGATGTCGGCTTTCCGCTTCAGTTTGCCTTCTTCGTCCAGAATTTCCAGGGAAGCCAGCAGGCAGTAGCTGCTGTCCTGCGAAAAAGCGCGGCGGTTGGCATTGCTGCTGATTAGCCCGTATTGCGCCGTAAAGGAATCATAGGCCCGGTTCAGTTTGTCCTGGGCGATGGTCAGTTCTGCATCGGAACAATTTTCCATCTGCAAATTGAGCAGGTTTTGGGTCAAGTCCCTAAGTTCAATCATACCCAGTACCCGTTCGGTTGTCGTGGCCGGCAGCTCCATGAGATTCATCCGGGAATTTTCACGGTAATACACGCGGCCGTCCACATTGGCGAAGCTGAAATTCTTCACCTCCGGGTCTGCCGGTATCGACGTATCCACGCCCTCCAGCTCGGATTCATCCAGTTCCAGCTCGGTGATCGTTCCATGAATGTGGGAGATGGCCGCTTTCAACTGGTCAGCCAGCACAGCGCCCTCGATGGGCTTCACCGTCACCTCCTGCTTGCCGTACTGGGTATTTTCCGTTGAAAACGTACCCAAAACCATCTCCGGGTGGCTGGCAAAGTACGAGTTGATGGTATAGCCTTCCTCGGTGGTGCCAAGATGCACCCAGTCCGGTTCCTCCAATGCCACCCGGTCACGCTTCTGGAAAAACAGAATATCTGCCACCACACCAGTGTTGGCGTTGCGCATAAAGGCATTGTCCGGCAGCCGGATGGCTCCCAGAAGGTCGGCCCGCGCAGCCAGGTAACGGCGGACGGAATCGTTCTGCTTGTCCATTGTGCCGGAGGATGTGATGACTGCCACCACACCGCCAGGGCGCACCAGGTCAAGGCTGCGGGCAATGAAGTAATCGTGGATCAGGAAATTATAGCGGTCATACCGCTTGTCCAGCACTTTGTAATCGCCAAAGGGTACATTGCCAATCGCACAGTCAAAGAAACTGTCCGGGAACTCCATTGTCTCAAAGCCCTGGACGGCGATCTGGTTTTTCTGGTACAGTTGCCTGGCAATCCGGCCGGAAATGCTGTCCAGCTCCACGCCATACATTTTCAGTCCTTCCATGCTCTGCGGCACCAGCCCCATAAAGTTGCCGATCCCACAGGCAGGTTCCAGCACGTTGCCGGTTCGCAGCCCCATCTGTTCCAGTGCGGCATACATCGCCTTGATCACAGTGGGAGAGGTATAAAAGGCATTGAGGGTGGAAGCCCGGGCTTCCCGGTATTCTTCCGGGGTCAACGCCGCTTTTACCTCGGCATACTCCTTCGCCCAACTGGCGTTGTCCGGGTCAAATGCCTGGGAGATGCCACCCCAGCCGACAAAGCGGGACAGCACTTCCTGTTCCTCCGCCGTGGCGAGCCGGCCTTCTGCTTCCAGCGTTTTCAGCAGATGGATGGCATCCATGTTGGCCCGGAACTTTGCTTTCGGGCCGCCCGCACCCAGGTCATCGTCGGTGATGTGGAAATTGCGCTTTTCCTGGGTCACGACTGGTTGGGCAGTTATCGCCGGTTCTTCCGTTGGCTCATCGGTTTGGGTAAACAGCTCCAACGGCAGGCGATTTTCTTTCCGTGCCGCGTTGATTTCTTCCGGTGTCATAACATGGCCGGTCAGAGGGAGAAGCACCCCGTCATAGGCGACGCGCTCATTTTTGCGTACCCGCTCCTCTATATCTGCGATCAGTTGCATCTGTTCCACAGAAAAGTCCGGGTTCAGCATGGGCAGAAGGTTCAGATTCTTCTGGCCAGCCGCATAGATCACGTCCATCTGTTCGCCGGAGAAATCCTCATAGGCATACCGGGATTGTTGGATCGCAATGAATACCTGTTCCTCCGTGGCAAAATCAAACTGGGGTTCTTCCTGCTCGTAGAGTGCGCGGACAAACTCGACCGGTTCCTCCCGGAATAACGGATACCGCGCCTCTCTGGCCATCGTCATGTCCTGCAAACTGACTTTACCCCGTTCAAAGTCCACCGCATCCACGCGGAACTCCCTGCCGTCAATATGTACTGTCGCATCAATGGGCAGATAATCTTTCCCACTCAGATATTTGATCTGAAGATGGGTACCGTCCTTCTGTTCGCCATACAGGCAGACATTTTCGCCTTTACTCCAGAGCTGACGGGAATAATACACCCACTGGTTGGCGGGGAAACCCGTCACCATGACATGGCCGCCCTGTTCCAGTGGTTTTTCCAGAAGTTTGCTGTCGAGAATCCCGGACACCTGTTTGGCATCTTCGCCCAGGAACAGGTAATGCCCATCCAGTTCAAAGCCTACCAGGGAATTGGGGTATTTTTCCTTAACGGCGTTGTACTCGTCTTGGTTTTGCAGCAGCATTGGCTCCAAAGGCTGCGTTTCCCGTTCCGTCTTTTGCTCCTGCGCCTCCACTTCCTGCGCATCAGGGCGATGGGCCTGAAGGGCTTGCCGGGCATCTTCCAGAGAATCAAACGGGCCTGCCGTAGCGGCTCCCATCCCCAGTTCCTCATCAAAGCCATAATGGTTGTAGAATTTCCCATTGGGGTACCGGATGATGGCAATTTCTTCGGTATAGCCGTCCTGCATGGCTGTGGTAGAATGGTAACGGGCCACAACGCCATTTTGCACGGGTTCTTCTTGCCCATCACCGGCACTTACCGCCACCTGTACTTCGGACGATGCCGGGGCATGGGCGGGCGTTTCCTCCTTGTCGCTTGCCGGCTCACCGCTGTCCATAAAGTCAAACAGGGAAAGCTGCCGGCCGGAAATGCTGTTCAAATCCGGTTCTTTTTTCGGCTCTTGGAAGATGGTAAAGGTGCCGTCCACATACTGATGCACCTGGGCCAGAATCTCGGCCCGTTCCTCGTAACGGTCAAAATCCAGGGGCAGCGCGGCCAGTGCCTGGTTCATTGCGATCAACAGGGTTTCTGCCTTGCCAGCATCGGTAAGAGCTTCCGGCAGTTCTTTTCTCGCTTCTTCATGGAAAAAGGTATCGGTGAAGGGACGCTCAACTTCTTGCGGAAGCCCACTGTAAAATTGCAGGATGCGGTTTGCCATCCATTCCCGCTCATATCCCGGCATCCGGGTATAGTCGCCCGGCGTTAAGTATTCGTTCTGCCGGATCAGCTGGTCTACCCGCAGCGCCGCCTTCGGCCATTTCAGAAAGGTTTGCGCATAGGGTGCGGTATAACTGCCCCGCGCCAGCGAAATTCCCTTTGCCCCATAATCCGCATGGGAATCGTCCGCCCCGGCCAGTGCGTGGCTGCTCCCGCCATCCCCATACTGGTGGCGGAGGAAGTCGGTTTTTTCTTTATCGGTATGCGCGCCGATAAAGTACGCATAAACGGTCAACCGTCCGTCCGAATAAGGCCCGCCCCGCGTCAGGAAGGCGTCCACTTCATCTTCGGTGATAAAGCGGTCATGCTCTTGCCAGGCAAATCCATCCCGCGCCTGATACGGCACAGCCTCGCGGGCGAACTTTTGAAACTGCTGCAACACGCGATCCGGCGCATAATGGCGGAACCGGATCAGGGACGTATCCTCGGCGTAGGCAGACGCCAATCGTTCCAGACGCTGGTTCAGGTCTGCCACATACTCGGGGGAATCCAAATGTTGAGCCAGGCGCTCCGTCACTTCGGGGAATCCGCCTTGAAATACGGATAAATCATCAAAGAATCGCTCCGCCACGCCATCGGCCAGGTCACGTTCCATATAGATTAAGACCGCGGCGTGTTCTTTGAGTGCGTTGCCCCGCGCTGCGTCCAGCACCACCTGGGGCGCGTATTCCCCCTGGGCGAGCAGTTGCCCAATCCGGGCGCTCACATCCGGCCAAGAGAGAAACGCTTTCTCCGAGATTTTGTCCTTCACGGTATGGCCGGCGGCGATCTGCATTCCCGGTTCATCCCACCAGACCGCATAGTCCCGTCCGTCAATGGTAAAACCCTTACCGCCGACGCCGTATTCACGCTTTACGAACTCCGCGGCTTCCTCCGGCGTCGGGTCGGTCATAAAGTTATAAATCAGCCGGAGCTGGCTTCTTTCCCGGTTGCCGCCGCTGCGAAGGACTTCATCCACCACATCCGCAGGGATAGCAATCTCCCCCGCATACAGTGCAGCCTGCCGTTCCTCAATGGCTCGTCTCTGGCTGTCAACGGTCGGCAGTTCGGGCAAACTTAAAGCAGAGGCGATTTCTTCCTCTGCTTCACTCAAATCCTGTTCGGTTGTCTCAGGAATCAGTTGTACACCAATTCCGTCAGTATGGTCTCCTCGGCCATCGCCTGCAGGCTGTTCATGTGCGCTGTCCAGGCCAGTTGATCCTTCTCCTTGTCCGGGGCCGGGTACTGTTTCAGCAGCCCCGCCATCAGCACGTCCATCCGATCCTCGGCGGCCTTCTCGATCTCCAGCAGGTGCCGGTTCAGTTTGCCTGTCAACAGCATACTCTGATACCAGTTCTGCTTGTTCTCCTTCAGATACGTCCTGCGCAGCATCCCGTACTTGCCCAGTTGCACCGGCTCCTCCTGTACGGCCAGGTTCGGAAACAGATACTCTCCCTTGCGATGATACGTCAGTTCCATGCTCATATCCTCCTTCAGTTGGTTGTGTTTGTGGCTCTTCGCTTTCGCGCTTTAATGCGCTAAATCTTTCATTTACAGTATACAAGCTGTCCACGGATTTTTCAAGCTGCTGCGCCAAATTTTCCCGTTCGATCCGGTGCATCTCCCGGCCAATGTCCCGCAGAACCGGCTCGGACAGGCTGCTGGTGGCGTTTCCCAGAAAGGTCAGCACCGAAAGCCGGTTGAAATCCGTCACCGGGATGAAGTCGGATTCCTCCAGTTCCTCCATCGGGTCAAGGCCGCAGCGGCGGCACAGCGTATAGTAGATGCTGTATTCCAGCATATTGCGGAATTCGACCCGGATGTTATCTTCATCCAGTTCCTCCAGAAATGTACCGCCTTTTTCATAGGCCAGACCTTCCATCGCTTCTTCCAGGTTTTCTTCACTCACCTGCCTAGCAATCGCCATCAGGGCCAGCGGCAGGGTATCTGCCGATTCGTCCAGGCCATAGGCGTCTGCCAGGTGGGAAAGAATGGCGTCATGGTGCGTTTTCCTCATTTCCCACAGGTAGGGGTCCCTTGCCCCTTTGACCGGGTAGGTATCGGAAATGTCAAAGACATACCGCAGCCGCAACCTTGGGCCGGTATCGTCCAACAGCGCAATGCCCTTGGCGCCGCGGTTGACCCAGCGGTTCATCTTGCTGTTCCACAGTTCCAACTCCGCACAGGCGGTTGCACCGGGGCGCTGGGCGTGGATCAGGAGATTTTCCTGGAACGAGTAACGGTACAGCCTTGCGGCGGTATCCAGATACCCCATCCAGTCACGGGGCGACCGGCTGACTTCCTGGGCATGGGATTCAGCCAATGCTTGAATGGATTGTATTTGTGCCATAGTTGCCTCCTATCTTGTACAAAATGAAATCCCGGCAGGTGACTTCAACAGCCTGCCGGGAGTATGCAAGGTTACTTCTTTTTGCCCGCTGCTTTTCCTTTCTTACCGGAATTGGCTTTCTGAAACGAGAGGGAAAACGCGGGCCTGCCGTTTTCCATCTGCATGACCAGATCGGCGGCGAAGGTGGCGTTTTTCTTGGCCGAATAGAGGTCAGTCACATGGGTTTTGCCGGTTTTCAGCAGATCGGCCGCCATCTTCTTGTCGATGGTCTTTTTTAAGTTGGCGAGAAAACGATTCTCCTTCCAGAGCGCAAAGCGGCAGGATTTGTCGGAGCAGTAGAAGTTTTTCACGCTCTCATACACCGGCTTGCCGCAGAGTGGGCAGTTTCCAACACTGACCCGCGCATCAAACCGCTGGCGTTCCGCTTCCGAGATGGCGTCACATCCTTCCAGCACCCTTGCCACCAGTTTGCAGATGTCTTGCAGGAAAGCGTCCGCCGGCATTTCCCCGCGCTCAACACCCAGCAGGCGGTTCTCCCACTCGGCTGTCAGCGCCGCCGATTTCAGATAGTCCGGAATCACGGAGATCATCTCCATCCCGTCTTTGGTGGGAACGATTTGCTTGCCTTTGCGGGCAGCGTAGCCGGAATGTACCAGTTTTTCGATGATGTTGGCCCGCGTGGCAGGCGTACCCAACCCCTTTTTCTCAGTGTCAGCGTCAAACTCCTTGTTGCCGGCTGTCTCCATTGCCGAGAGCAGGGTATCTTCGGTGTATGCCTTGGGCGGAGAGGTAAAGTGCCGGCTCTTGCTGGCCTGCACCGATGCAAGTTCCATGCCCTCGGTCAGAGAAGCCGGGATTTCCACTTTCTCGTCATTTTCCCGGGCCCTTTTATAATAGGTACGGAACGCATCCTCGATGGCCTGATACCCAGGCTCCAGAATGACCTTTCCCTTTGCTCTGAAGGTCGTTCCTTCACACAGAACTTCGACTTCCGTCTCCTCATAGATGCAGGCGAGCGAAACTGCCTGGGCAAGCCGCTGGCACACCAGATAGAAGATATTTTTCTGTTTTTCGGTCAACTGGGAAAGGTCAGCCCGCACCGCCTCCTGAGTGGGCAAAATAGCGTGGTGGTCCGTCACCTTGTCATTGTCCACCAGGCGGCTGACCCGCGCCCCGTCCGGCGTAGCGGAAAGGAAGGGCAAAATCTCCAGCAGATCAGCAAGCAGCCCCTGAACCGTCCCGGCCATATCTTCCGTGATATACTGGCTATCCGTCCGGGGGTAGGTCACCATTTTTCCCTCGTACAGTTCCTGAAGGGCATCCAGCGTTTCTTGGGCCGTGTAGCCAAAATAGCGGTTTGCCTCCCTTTGCAGGGTGGTCAGGTCATAGAGCCGGGGTGGTTTCGCCGTTTTCTTGGTCTTTTCCAGTTTTGACACGGTTGCCGGTTTCCCCTGGCAGATCTGTACAAGGTTTTCCGCATCGGCTTCTTCCTTGATTATGTCCGAAGCGACCGTCAGCCCGTCACCGCTCAGCGATACCTTATAATAGGGTTCCCGCACAAAACCGTCGATTTTATGCTGGCGTTCCACCAGCATAGCCAGGGTCGGAGTCTGCACCCGCCCGATAACCAGACGTTTAAAGTATTTGGTGGTATAGGCCCGTGTGGCGTTCATTCCCACCAGCCAATCAGCGCGGGCGCGGCACTCCGCCGCCTGGAAGAGATTGTCATAGGCACGGCTGTCCTTCAGGTGTGCAAACCCTTCCCGGATGGCGGCATCCTCCATGCTGGAAATCCAAAGCCGTTTGACAGAGGCTTTGCTCCCCGCCAGGGCGTACACCCTGCGGAAGATGGATTCACCCTCGCGCCCGGCATCGCAGGCATTGACAATGTATTCGAGATCAGGCCGATTCATCAGGATGGAAAGCACCTCAAACTGCTCTTTTTTCGCTTCTGCCACCGCGAGCTGCCAGGTTTTCGGGATGATGGGCAAATCCTCATAGTGCCAACGCTCATACTTTTTGTCATAGACCTGGGGTTCCACATATTCTGCCAGGTGGCCCAGGCACCAACTGACCAGATACCCGTTGCCCTCAAAATAGCCCTTTTTACGGTTGGCCGCGCCGATCACTTTGGACAGGCTGCCCGATACACTGGGCTTTTCCGCGATCACTAAAATCATAGTCTCATCCTCCTAAAATGGAAGGAGGGCAGCCCAAAAGCGGGCCGCCCTCCAGGTGTTTACGTTGTGTTACTGGGTTTCGTCCGAACCGGCGTCCTCGTCTTCATCGGTGTCTGCTGGTTCGTCCTCGTTGATGGTTTCCAGGCCGTCGCTGATCTCCATGTTCTCGCTCTCGGAATTGTCCTGCTCGTGCTGGGGTTTATAAATCTTAAAGTAGAAATATGCCCCCACACCGGCCACGGCGGTCAGCATGATAACGATGAGAAAAACCGGCATTCCATTGGACGCGGGTTCTTCCACTTCTTCCGGCTGCTCTGTCGGGACCGGTTCCGGCGTGGGCGTAGGTTCCTCCAGCACCACGCCGGCCTGCGCGGGTTCTTCCTGTTCACTTTCTTCGATGAAATCCTGAAGGTCAAGTTCATCGATCATCGAGAGCATATACACGTTTTCCGTGTTCTGGCTGCGGTCAATGACCAGGAAAAAGGTATTACCGTTGGCCGTTGTCACGGTCAGGAAATCCTTGGTGGGATCATCGGTAATATCGTCCAGGATTTCCCCGTTGCCGGGAACCGAAAAGGGTGTACCCTCCGGCGTCGTTTCCTCGATCACCGGCTCCGGGGTTGCTTCCGGCGTGGGTGTCGGTTCCGGCTCCGCATAGGCGAACGCCGTCACCGGGCAAAGCATCAGCGCCATACACAAGGTGGTAAACAGCGTCAGCAGTTTCTTCTTTTTCATGGTTTCATTCCTCACTTTCCGACGCCTCATCCTGCGTCTGGTTGTCAAGGCCGGTTTCTTCTCCATCGAAATCCGGCAAGGTTTCAGGTGTATCGTCCTCATTCAGCGCACCGGAATTGCTGGCAGATTCCACCGGCCGCAGCTCCACTGTGCCGTTCTGGATACTGTCCAGCAGGCGGAGCAAATCCCAGCCTTTCACATTCATGCTGCGGATGCTGCGGACAATCTCGGCGTCCTCGTCCGCCTTCTGGGACTGGCGCACCGCCTCCAGGTGCGCTTTCAGTTCCGCCATTTTCTTTTCCGTTTTCTCAATATCTTCGAGATAACGGCTCAATTTTTTGCTCATACCATCGTCACTCCTTTTCTCATTGGATTCTGCCGTAGGCCAGGAAATGGCTCTGCCAATAGGAAGATTCAACGCTCGTATATTGAATTGGATCTCCACAATGAATCATCATCCCGTTGCCCACATAGATGCCCACATGGGACGCGCCGGTTGTGTTGTAGGTACCCTGGAAAAAGATCAGGTCGCCCGGCTTAGCTTCCTCTGGCGAGACATACGCGCAATGGGAGCGCAGGCCATTGGCCGTTGTCCGCCCCACATTCCAGCCATTCCCACAGTTATTGATGACCCAGCAGACAAAGCCGCTGCAATCAAAACTGGTGGAGGGCGAACTGCCGCCCCAAACATACGGGTAGCCAAGATACTTTTCCGCTTCAGCAATCATCCGCGCAAAGCTCTCATCCGTCAGGGCTTCTGCCGGGATTTCATAGCCGAACCCGCCTTCGTCTCCTGTATAGGTTGGCAGTGTGGCCGTATCGAACAGATAATTTCTGTTGCCATAGGTCGCATTATATAAGGTATAGCGGCCGGACTGGTCGCTGTCCATGTTGCTGCGGGCAACAGAATCGAAGCCGTGGTTAATCAGGGTAATGTTCAAAATTCGGTATTCGTACTCGACTTCTACTTCATATTCCTCCTCCGATTCCTCGCCGGTTTCCGGGTCGGTCACGGTTCGTGTACCTGTCCGTGTCTCTGTCCGGGTGCGCGTTTCAATGACCTCATCGACAATCAGCTCATATTGCTGGGTGAACAGGCTCTCCACCTCGCCGGCCACCTGGGCAAAGGTAAATTCCTCATACTTAGCCGTCAGATAGGAAATCAGTTGATACGGGTTGTGCGAGATTTCGTCAATCTGATAGTTGTACTCATCGTAACCGGGATGGGTGGACTCCATGTTGTTGATCTGGTCGTTGAGTTCTTCCTCCAGCGCCAGGTACGCATTTTCTGCGGCATAGATGTCCGCATCCTGGCTGGGATAGGTGGAAGAAATGAACGTGTTCTGTGTTCCCTGCATCATGGCGGTACAACTGGACAGGATGGCTCCGAAGATCAGCACGAACAGCGCAATGGCACCGGCACCAATAAAAATGCCCTTGTTTTTGCGGAAGAAGGACTGAATGGTTGCCTTGGCCTTACTGCCCGCTGTCTGCGTGACTTTTGCGGCAGCACCGGCAGCCGTTTTGCCATTTCTGGCGGCGTAGGCTTCCTTGTACCGTTTTTTCTGCCAAAAGCGGTTTAGGATGGATTTCTTGCCCTGTGCCTCCTTCGCCGCAGTCTTTGCCGCGGCTACCTGCGCCGCTTTTTCGCCAGTGGCAGCAGCCGCCCCGGCTGATTCCGTAGGGGTAAAATTCAGCCGGCTTTCCTTCTTGGCGGCGGCGATGTCTTTGCGCCGGTTGGACTTCCGATCCTTACGGCGTTGACTGACCCGGTTCACCACCTTATGGATACCGCTCTCCCCAAGAATCTCGGCTTTGTGTGCGCCCTCCACCGCGCTGTTTTCCCGCTCAACACTGTGAACTTTGGTGTGGACGTAGCCAGCCACCGCACCGGCGGCAGCAGAAGCAGCCTTGCGCCCAATGCCCATGCCAGCACCGCGAACCATCCCATTTTCATCATCGTCGAAGGATAAGCGGCTGGACTTTTTCTTGGCTGACACTGGAGCTTCCTGGGATTCAGACTGGTTTGTCCGCTTTCCTCTTTGCGAGTTTGGGTGTTCCCGATTGCCCCCATCCCTTTTTACCTTTTGCTGGCTAGTATCTTCATTGGGAGACGAATCTGAAGCATCACGATTTGGTGCGTCATGTTTTTGCTGGGATTCCCGGGTAACGCGCTGTCCTCTTGCCTTTGGCCTGAAATTCCCGCCGACATCGGCACCGGGTTCATCTGTCAGATGGTGGGTATCCTGGTGAAATGCGGTTTTATATGGGTTTTCGTCTACACGGTGCTTGGATTTGGGCGCATCGTCTGGCGATGCACTGTCCGGCGGTTGAATATCCGCAGTTTTTGATTCTGGCCGGGTTGTTTCCGGCTCATGGGGGGCTTGGTTTGCAGAATTTTCTGCGTTCGGGGCTTTGGTGGACGATTCCTCACCCGCATTAAAGGGATTGCCCTGAGCAGGCTTGACATCATCCTCGACGTCATCCTGCTTTACACCCTCATCATGGTATTTGCGGTATCCATCCTGTACCTGCTTTTTCCTGCGGTTATGCCGCATTTCTGCCGCCGTCTGTAAAGCAGCCCGGCCTGTGGAACTCCCCCGAACCTCTGCCATTCTGGCAGAATGTTCTGTTAGCCGACCCGCATGATTGCCTTGGCCCAGATCGGACTGGTCAATTGGTTCATTGCCATCCGGCTCCTGCGCATCCTGACTGTAAACCGCCTCGGGTTGTTCGGTATCAACATCTTGTACAGCGGGAATGGCAGCGGGGGTAATCGCCTGATTTTGTACCGTTTCCGCTTCTATCTGCATGATGCCATCTGGCTCTGGCTTCTTCTGCATCTGCGATGGGGGCAGGGCGGTATGATCGGCATTTTCAGCGCCCACTGTTATGCCGCCATCAATCGCTGAATGCGGTTGACCTGCATCAACTCTGAATGGAACAGAATCCCTTTTTGTAAAATTGGTTGCGTTCTGCTTCCTTCCAGCGGTTTCCATCGCAGCATTGGCGGTGCCTTCACGATAAAGCTGGGCGCGGGCATGATTTACAGACGTTGGCTGGTCATCTCGTCCGAGAATTTCATGAGTTGAACGCCCAAAGTCATCACCCGGTGGCACGGGAGACAGACGCGCCTCATTCTGAACCGTGTCCACTACAGACTGACCGGTATCTTGCTTCATTTGATATGTGGTGTCACCCGGCTGTGCGTAACCCGCTTCTTCCTGGGTATACGGATGAAACGGCTGCCTTTTGCCTGGCTGGGCGTGGGTCTGCCCACTGTCCGACACGGGCCTTACTGGGGCATTTGCGACATCCCGCACAAGTGGGACATCCTGTGCGCGGCTGCTGATCCGCTTGCGCTCGCCACTATGCAGGTTTTCTTCCGTTAAGCCGTCACGGGTCATCTTCTGGACACGCTTATCTTGCGCTTCATAGCGTTTTCCTGGCATTATTTCTCACCTCCTCGCCGCCGGCTTCCTCTTACGCTTCCGGCAGCGAATACCGCTGCCATCTTTCCAGGATTGCATCCGCTTCGCGAAGCAGTTCACCGCTCCGGTTCAGCGCCAGTTTCTGGCACACCCGTCTGTCGGCAAGGGAAACCAGAATGCTGTACAGACCATCCACCAGAGATGCCATGCAGAGCAGATCGTCCACCATCTGGCCGAAAACCTCCTTGCCATCCCCCTCCAGTGCAGGAGCAAGGATTTTATCAGGCTGCTTAGCCCGTTTTCTATCCGCAGGATCAGAACAGTGTGCCGCTGAGAACAACTGGGCAAGCGCCTCCTCCAGCATAGCGTCCGATTCTTCCTTGGAGATATTACCTGCGCGCCCATAGGTCTTGGGAATCTTTTGACCCGGCGCAAATCTCCGTTTTTTGTTTTTGTTCATAGAGTAAAACCTCCTACATTTTCACTTTTGAAAAAACCTCCCATCGACCTGCGTATACAGGCTTCCGGGAGGCTGATAACTGATTTTCCGCTCCATTTCAATGGAAACATTCCCATCAAGAAATATAAGCGAATCGTAAACAGGGTGATAGAGAAAATAAAAATCGCCCATATCACCCGGTGCATTCCGTTATAGGCCGTACTGACACCACCTTCACTGTTTGGATTCCGCCCCTTGTCTGGCGGCGACGTCCTCTGGACGGGTGGACATGATCGCA
>ERZ1090860.676-NODE-677-length-19769-cov-6.182510_pt1 | contig 19769 bp, 23 predicted proteins | sample MGYA00478483_ERZ1090860 | MGnify/ENA primary metagenome ERZ1090860 (study PRJEB33644, sample SAMEA5815741) | chicken gut metagenome | biome: Chicken; feature: Gastrointestinal Tract; material: Caecum | place: Ireland | collected 2019-01-01 | study: A study of the...
GTATAGATTCAAGTGGATTTATCAAAAGTCAGAGAAGCGCAGCAAGCTACGGGACATCCATCGCGGCTTGCTGCCTGAGGGAATCAAATGAAAAACTCCGCAGCAGGCTGCGGGATTTTTGACCCTCGCGGCAGGTCTACACTTCGTTTCGATCGGTGCTAACCGTGTGCCGCCGGCATACAGCACCGCCAAGCGGACATACGATCATGTCCGTTTGGCGCGTTGTTCGCGAGAATAAGGCTGCCCACACTGATTTGCCCTTATCAGTGCGGCAGCCCTACTGTTCACTCGATATACGTTTAGAATCAAAAAATCACGAGACTTCCATCCGTTTGAAAACGAGTCTTGGTGGTGTACCCGAAGACATTTTGGCCCTCTGCCTTCCAGGCACACCTCTATGTAAAGCCTCTCTGGAATGTCCCGACATCCTCCCGGTCAGGACACAAGTCGTCCAAAGTGTTCATTCACATGATATGGGGTTACGATCTGAAATCTTCTTTGTTTCTTCGGTTTCCGTGCGAGTTTGGATTGGAATCCTGAACAGATGCCCTTTCATGGAACTTGTGGAACATTTTGGTTCTTTCTTTAGTATTTTTTTATTCTTGGTGTTTGCTCTTGGACGTTTCACTGCGGTGTAGTGTCAGTTCATCGCGCATTTCACAGGATTCATCACTTGGTACTTTCGTCTGCGCTTTCCATTTGTATCATTCATGATCGAAAGACCCGAAAGGGCATGAATGATTGTTTTTGGGTGTTGTTTAGCCGATGTAGATGCCGTTGGTAACGGAAATCAGGTTTTCGCCTACGCCGTTTTTCGATGCGTAGTGGTAACCACGGAGTCGATAGTAGTAGCCTTTTTCTACTGCATAATTAAAGCTTTTTCCTAACGTGTATGTATTATACGCTGTATATTCAAAACTTTTATAGCTGTAAAAACCTGTATCTCCTTTAGAACGCTCCAAATAGATATTTAATTTTACAACATCCGAAGTTACAAAGCAATCTGTACTACCTCCAATGCCTACAACACCATTTCCATTATTTGTTATTTTTATAAAACCATGGGCTAAATAACTGTTACGAAGTCTTACCTGTTGATAATCTTCTGCCTCATTATCATCTGTAAGAACAGAGCCATCAATAACTTGTCCCAGATAATCAGGTTCTTCCGCATAGACTTCCTTCTGAGTTAGCGATAGTGTAAGAACTCCAATAAACACCGCCAAAATGCAACCCCATTTGTCAAATGTCTTTTTCATCTTCCCTCCTTCTTTTTAATTTTTACACTACACTATATAAAGCGATTCAAAACGTCAAAATTTACATCCCGTATGAAATTTTTTCTAAAATTTTTATTAATTCATCCCGTGAGATCTCTCCAAAAATACTATAAGATGCATTTTTATATTCCCAGGTCGCAATGTATTGACCTTTACTCTCTTCCATTTCTTTTATAACAAAATCCATTTTTCCATTTAATGTCTCTATTTCTTCTGAAATATTCTGATTTTCTTTTACATCCCCCTGAGACATATCTGTCAGACTATTAGATACAGTCAAATATATAAATCCCTGTTGATAAGAATAAGTCATTTTAGCATAACCAACTTCACTAAAAAGCTGATAGCTTTGATATGACATTCCCTCTGGCAAATATAAAAAATCTGGCACTTGAACATTTAAAGTATCCGTTATAATTTCCCGTGCCTCATTTTCATCACCAACCGACATAAGTCTGTCATCGTCATTATCCACCTGCATCAAATCCCCAGTCCCAAGCACTTCATTTGCCGTTTGCATCAGCAGCAAGCGATTCGCTTCACTGGTCATAGACAGTCCAAAGACAGCCGCGCCGGCAATCAGGCACACTCCGGCAACTTTGACTGCCTTTTTCTGGAACCAGCGGATTTTTGTCGGTCTGGCGGAGTTCTTTCCAGTTTTTCCGCGAGCGTTCTGACCGGTTTTCCCGTGGATACTCTTTCCTGTATTCTGACCGGCTGTTCCGTCTTGTTTGTTTCTATTCTCACTGTTCCCGGCTGCTTCGGAACGTTTCTCTGTCTCGGAATCCCGGAGAGGCTCCGTGATCTCCAACCGTTCCACTCTTTTCTCTTCCTCTGAAGACTTTTCATGCAGATCGTTCGTTTCCCTTGCCGCTTCTGTCTTCTCCGCTGTTTCGCGCCGTTTTTCTTCCTTCTTCTCTTCGTTTGCTTCTTTCTCTTCTTCGGACAGTTGTTCTTTCTCCCGTTTTGAGGATTTCTTTTCTGACACTTCCATTGTCTCGGATTTTCCGGATGCCGCAGACCCGGCAGGTTTCTCTTCCCGGCTATCCTCAGAATCGTCCTCTTCCATCAGACCTTCTGCTCTCAGCCGGATGAGAATTTTCTGATACATATCCTCATATTCCTCGGGGCTTAAGCTCGGCAATTTCTCCTCCGTGGGTTCCTGCTGCATTTCCCTGTCCCGGGCCCGCAGGATCGCCTCGGCGACTCTGTTCTTCTGCCCCTGCTGCTGTTCGTTTTTCTGTTCCTGTTTCTTTCCACTCTTATCCATTACTCTCTTCATCCTCACCTGGCTCTGCGCCGCAGTCTGTCTCACTGTGCCGGTTCCCTCCGCTGCCGGACAGAATCCTTTTCAGCTGCCATTATCCTTCACATTCGTGAACAGCAGCCGGCTGTCACATTTCACAAATAACGGTTCCGTTGTTGAACCATCACATTTCATCGGATCCTCCCGCCTTCGACGGCTTGACATTTCCCGAACGGCAGGTGATAATAAAGCCATGACCAAACCACAGGGAGGGATTTTCCATGAAACATATTGTACTCACTGGCGGCGGCACTGCCGGCCATGTTACACCAAATATAGCCCTGATTCCACGACTTCAGGAGCTGGGATACCAGATTTCTTATATCGGCTCCTATGACGGAATCGAGAAAAAATTAATTGAAGATTTAAAGATTCCTTATTATGGCATCTCCTCGGGAAAACTGCGCCGTTATTTTGACCCGAAAAACTTTACCGACCCGTTCCGCGTACTGAAAGGTTTCTCGGAGGCAAGCAAACTGCTGAAACAGCTGCACCCGGATATCGTCTTCTCCAAAGGCGGTTTTGTCAGCGTTCCCGTCGTCATTGCCGCAAAGAGAAGAAAAATCCCGGCGATCATCCATGAATCCGATATGACCCCCGGCCTGGCGAATAAGCTCTGTATCCCGGCAGCTTCAAAGGTCTGCTGTAATTTCCCTGAGACCGTCGACTGCCTGCCCGCTGACAAAGCGGTTCTGACCGGTACACCGATCCGCCAGGAACTGCTTTCCGGAAACAAACTCCAGGGGATGAAATTTTGTAATTTCACTGCCGGAAAACCTGTCATCCTTGTCATCGGCGGAAGTCTCGGCTCTGTCGCTGTCAATAATGCGGTTCGTGGAATTCTTCCGGAACTTCTGAAAGAATTTCAGGTGGTTCACCTTTGCGGCAAAGGCAAACTGGACCAGTCGCTGGAGAACACCGAAGGTTATGTGCAGTTTGAATATATCAAAAAAGAACTGCCGGACCTGTTTGCCCTGGCGGATCTCGTCATTTCCAGAGCCGGTGCAAACGCTATCTGTGAGATCAGCGCGCTCGCAAAGCCGAATCTGCTGATCCCGCTGTCAGCCAATGCCAGCCGTGGCGATCAGATCCTGAATGCCCGTTCCTTCGAGAAACAGGGTTACAGCATGGTTCTCGAGGAGGAAGAACTGACTTCAGAAAAGCTGTTGGATACCATTCGAAGTCTCTACCAGAACCGCCAGAAATATATCGACGCCATGGTTCACAGCAGCCACACGGATTCCATCGCGAAAATCATTTCTCTGATCCAGGAATGCCAGAAATAAATTGTACTGTCGGAATGTGCCTGAGCGATCCTCTCTGCACAGCAGAAACGATCGTCCAGGCACATTGCGTTCTCATCCGTAACAGTTCTTCTGCCGAACGGTTACTTTCGTTCCGCTTTTCAGATCTTCTCCTTGACCGCCGCAAGGATTTCTTCCTTTACGTCTTCTTCCAGCGTTCCCGGATTCCATGTGATCCCTGCATGATCATTATTATACCTTGGAATCAGGTGCATGTGAAAATGAAAGACTGTTTGGCCTGCCGCTTCTCCGTTATTCTGAACGAGATTAAATCCGTCACAGTTCAGCGCCTCTGTCATTGTCCCGGCCATTCTTTTCGCCAGTACCATCGCCCGCGCTGCCAGCTCCTCCGGGAGTTCATAGATGTTTGCATAATGTTTTTTCGGAAGGATCAGCGCATGGCCCTTCGTCGCCGGCCCCTGGTCCAGGATTACCCGGAAATCATCATCTTCGTATAAAGTAGCTGTCGGGATTTCTCCATTTGCAAGTTTACAAAAAATACAGTCCATTCTCTTTTCCTCCTGTCATTTACGGCGCTTTTTTCCGGCGCCTTCTTACCTGATACTATAGCACATTCCGCGGAAATGAACAATCTCCACCGCCGTTTCTTCCTTACCCGAACGCAGCAGATCCGCCGCCCAAACGGTTACGACGCGCTGCCATGAAAGACTGCTTCGCGGCAGACCGGACACCCGCCGGTGCTATGCAGACAGCTGATTTTTCCTTATCTTCTTACTATTTTGTCCCATTCCGTCCGATTATGCAATACCTTTTTCGTTGCTATATTCTTTCAAAAATGTTAAACTGAAAACAATTCAGACGGCCCGCGCCAAATATTTTTTAAGGAAGGTTTTTCTTATGTCCAGACAATCTCAGACAAATCCCGAAGAGAATGCATGTTACCTGATGCTCTCAAAGGTATCTCATGAAATACGAAATCCCGTCGCACTGATCAACAGCTTTCTTCAGCTGCTGGCGGCCAACCATCCGGAACTGAAGGAGGACAGCTGTTATCTCAAGATTGAGGAGAACATGGACTACCTGAAGCTCCTGCTGGATGAACTGTCCACTTACAATCATTCACACACAGCAAACACCGAAGACCTGAATCCCTATCTCTTACTTCAGAGTATCACCGCATCGGCGAGTGTTCTGCTGGAAGAGCAGGGGATCGAGCTCCAGCTTTCCAAACAGTCCGCAGTTCCGAGAATTCCCATTGACAAGACCAAATTTCAACAGCTGTTCTCGAACCTGATCCGCAACGCAGCGGAAGCCATGCCCGACGGCGGAACGATCTTGATCTCCGTCTCCTGCGACGGAGACAATGTCATCCTTCAGGTACAGGACACCGGCTGCGGGATTCCGGAAGAATATCTTCCGACACTGTTCGATCTGTTCGTCACCCACAAGAAAAACGGGACCGGACTCGGGCTGGCAATCTGCCGTGAGATTGTTTCGGCTCACCGGGGAACGATCTCCGTGGAATCCGCTCCCGGTCAGGGGACAACGTTTACAGTCTCACTTCCGGTAGCCTGACTCTGTGCGAAACAGCCTCACCCGAAAGTTTTTCAGGGAAGGTATCGCAGTCTATAAGCGATCTTACCGAAGTGTCCCCGGTCTAAAGGAAAAACAGAGGATGTGTTCCATCGAGACTTCGGGAAGATATTCCTGTAAAGGTAAAAGTCCTTCAGGATAAAAAAACACTCACGTTCATTTTCTCTGATTTCACAGAGAATAGAACGTGAGTGATACACATATCTTCTACCGTTTTTTTCTCAACAGATAAAACGGCGACAACAGAAGCATAACCACGATCCCGCCGACAAAGCCGCCGATGTGGGCAAAATTGTCAACGTTGCTTGACTGAACGCCGACCAGCAAGGTCAGAACGATCATTATGGCAAGTCTTTTCAGCGACAGATCTTCCAGATGTCCCCTGTTCAGTATCATCAGAACCACGATCGCGCCAAGAACCGCAAAAATCGCACCTGACGCTCCCGCCGTGACCACCGCCCGGCCTTCCGAGAGTTCATACCGGTAAGAGCATACGCTTCCGGTCAACCCGCCCAGGAAATAAACCGCAATATATGCCGCTTTCCCGGCGTTCTTTTCCAGATAATCTCCCACAAACAGCAGCAGAAGCATATTGCTGAACAAATGCTCGATCCCAAAGTGAAGAAACATACTGGTAAACAGGCGGTAGGTTTCTCCCTCCCGGATCAGCGGAGTATAGGCAGCGCCCCAGTGTATCATATTTTCCATATCATCTGTTCCTCCGGTGACGGTTACCAACACGAAGACCAGTATGTTAACAGCGATCACAACGAGATTCAGCATGTTTTTGGGGTTTCTCCATATCCGCTCCAGAAAATCTTCGTTGGAGTCATAATATTCCTGCCGACTCATAATTCTCCTTTCTGATCAATGCATTCCGGATCTTGCCCGCTGAACACATTCTGTATTTTTTATATTATGAGTTGCCGTTATATGCTGCCCGATAAACGGACATGAAACACGGATTGCTCCGCACTTCGTGCGCACACAATCCTGAAAACACCTCATATTATAGGAGATTACGGTTTTCATTGCAAGGTTTTCGTACAGTTCTTCATGAGTCCCGGTTTCAGTTCAGCCAGCTGAACTGTAACCCGCATCCGGCCGTTACCTGAGAAATTTTTCTTATCTTTCATAGAATTGATACTTGATATCCGCGAAGGCAATCTCGTCGCCGTCCTCCAGTTTTCTCGGGATATCGCCTTCCAGCTGAACTTCATTGACATAAGTTCCGTTACAGGAATTCAGATCCGTCAGAAGACAAATTCCCTGCGCACAGTGGATTTTCGCATGGAGTCTGCTGACGGTGGGAAAGGGGATCACAACATCTGCAACTGTTCCCAGCTTTCCGATCGTCGTCTCCTCTTTGCTGATGGCAATGTCCGGAAGTTCCGTGTGGGATACCGGGACAAGGCGGAAATTTTCTTTGTGGCGCTGTATAAAGAGCGGTTCTGTTTTCTGATAGAGAAGATGCGAGGCCGTTTCCCGCAAATGTTTTTCTGCTTCTTCCTGCCGCTTCCTGTCTGCCTGCTCCATTTGCCCCATTCTGCCAGTATTTCTCACAAAAATATCCTGTCCTCTGTTTCTTTCCGTATTTCTTTCGAAAATTTTCTGCTCACTGTCTGCACGGTCCATATGCAGATCCGGGTTTTTCTCTGAGTTCTCTATCCCTTCCCGGCCGCTTTCCAGAAACGGAAACATTTCCTTCTCTTCCGCCCGCTCTTTCTTTTTGATCCACAGCGCAATCGCCAGAATAGAAACAGCGGCAGCAGCCAGAAGGATCAGATACATAAACGCCGGAACATCCATGGCATACATCAAGTAAACCACCAGACCTAAAACTGCCAGACCGCCGACGATAACCGCCACGGTCCAGACGATACTTTCTTTTTCTTCTTCCTCTTCCTCATCATCGGAAAAGAAAGATTCCATCGCTTTCTGACGCATCCCTTCCTTCTCTTCGCTCACTTCCTGTTTTTCCTCCGCAAAGGGTTCCGGCTGCGCAAGAAGCTCGCTCTCCCGGGACAACAGTGTCCGTATCTGTTCCAGTGAACATTCGGGATCGGAAATTGTCTTATACAGGCCGTACCCCAACACCACGGTTTCCGGCTCCTGATGGTTCAGACGCGGAAGAAAGTATTCCATCAGTTCCCGCATCTGATCATTGACGGAATGCTTTTCCCCCGGCAGATAGCAGAAACTGAACTGTAGTGGTTCCGCTGTCAGATAAACAGTATTGGGCGCAAGGATCAGGCCATCCGGATCCAGAAGGTAGCTGCCCAGTTCCTCCAGGACTTTCATCAGCTGCTGAAACAACATCCGCAGGAAACCACATCCTACCTGTCGATGATCATACAGAGAATTCAACGCCTGCCTCGATGTAATGTCGTAATAAAACAACGTACAGTTATCCATCTTATTCATCCGGCATTCCAGAATTCCGGATATGGAGTTCGTCTGCAGCATCCGGATCTGATAAGACGCTGCATCGGGTTCTCCTTCCTTGCGAATGATCATATAATTGTGGTTTAAATCCCTCTTGTAATCTACCTGCATCGTTTTTTCCTCTCTTTCCCCCTGAACTCTCTGAATGTTACTTTTCTCTGCGAAGCACTTCAAACCCATATCAGGACACCCTGTTTCAAAACGCTCATTCCGTCATTGTATAACATTCTTCACCATCCGGATCTGCCGGATCCGCTTTTTGGGATTTACTGTCTCCACGGTCCCGCTGACCTTATATTCCCATGCCCCGGCACCCCAGAGCCGGTAAACTGCTCCCTCAAAGGAGACCTCTGTCTGATCTTCCGTCACGTTCACATTTCCCCGGGCGATTTCTGTCGGCATCCGGTGCGACTTTATCAAAGCCCCAAGCTTTTCTTTTGCCTGCGCTTCCCCATTTTCCGGATCCATTCTGCCGTAACTGGAACCGGTAAGAGCAGTCTCCAGTGCACATAAGGTATAGTAGGATTTGTCGTGAACGTAAAAGTCCAGAGAGATCAGCAGGAAGATCACCATCAGCGCGAGCGGGACGACCATTGCCGCTTCCACAGTGATACTTCCCGGTATCTTCCACAGAACAGCATTCTCTTCTGAGGACATAACGTTTTTTCTTTCCATGGCTGCATTTTCCTCCGTTTTTTGCTCCCCACAAGATCTTTGTGTTCCGCCGTATCAGGCTCATCGATGATTTTTGTCATTGCGCTACACTCCTTTATTTTCTGATCCGCATATCTGACCTGGATACCTGTCCGTTCTTCCTTCCGTTCCTACATGAGAAACATTCTTCCGATCCATCCGATGACCAGGAACGGGATAAACGGAAGGGCATCTCTCCTTCGCACCTTTTTCAACACCAGCAGAGTCCCGCTGCACACCGCACAGGCGAACATTCCCACTGTCAGGATCAGGAAGATATCCTCAAACCCCGTCCAGACGCCGGCCGCTGTCACGACCCATCCGTCCCCGCTGCCGATCTTCTGCTCCGTCAGATACGCCGCTGCCAGCAGCAGTATACCGGGAAGACAGGACAGTAAGATTTCCCATACTTCTGATTTCTCCCATGTGATCTGCCAGATCACCCCCGCCGCCAGGCAAAATCCCGTGACGATCAGATTGATCCTTCTCGTCCGGATGTCCATGAAAGCATGAACGCTCAGAATCCCAAGCGCTGCACCCAAACCTACCGTCAGCTTCATACTATGTTCCCTCTCCTTCCGCTGCCATCGCCCGGCAGGTACTGCAAAGCGGATACCCGGATACTTCCGACAGCTTTACCAGACGTACGCTCCTCTTCAGTCCGCTGCATTCCAGTGAATTGTGATACCGGTTTCCGGTACCTGTCACGTACACCAATTCATTTACGGTCCCGCTTCCCACACATTTCTCACAGGCATAATACTTTTCCCCGTTCTCGTTTCTCATGGCGCTGACCTTGCTGAGCGCCGCCGCAGATATACTGACACTTAAATGACGGCAGGACGATGATGTGTGATACACTTCTCCGTACTCCGTGACAAAGACCATCTCCTCATAATCGCCGGCCGCCCGTTCTTCTTCGGTATCACCTGTCCAGGCACGGACCCGCCCGCGGCATATCACTTTTACCTCCGGAATAAAAAACAGATATCCGACTTTCATCTTATACTCTGCCTGAAGCTTAACCGTGTGGTCCTCATATCTGCTTCCAAGAAGCGACACGGTCCCACGGGTTCCAATCTCCCCGGGAAGCTGATTCTGCGCATACAGGATGCAGGCTCCGCTTCCAAGCACAAGCTCTGCACCGTCCTCTTCTCCTGGAAGCACGTACCCATAAGTGCCAAGCGTCTCCGCGCTGTTCTGCAAGGATACATTCACAATCCCCTGGATCCGGCATACTTCCATTAGATTCAGCAAAGTAAGAACCGCAAAGAGGAAAATCGGCAGAACAAGCGCCGCTTCAACCGTCAGACTGCCTTTGCGTGAGGTGCAGAAGGTTACCCTCTTACCGGGAAAGGCTGGATGATTTTCTGTCTTCTGACCAGACAGAAATAAGACAGGTGTCCTTACCGGACAAAGAAGAGTGGGATGATTGGATTTATCTATTGAACGATTGAGAAGCCTTTTCTTTCTTTCCCGATAAAAGGGCACCCTTTTACACCTCCGTTCCATAACTGTACTCTCGTATCACATTGAGAGACTGTGCTGCGTACCTCAGGTTCCACTCGATTCCCATGGAAAAAATACACTGATCCATACAAAACCCCGGAACACCGAGGCGAGTCCGCATATTATGCTCCACCAGATCCATGGTTTTTCTGTTGACTTCCGAGGAATCCTCTTTAAGCAAAAGAATTCTCAGATAGTCTTTATAGGAAAGTCCATTGTTACTGCTTTTTCGCAGAGAATCCAGACCGTCCAGGATCTGCGGAAGATTTTCCAGCGCCAACTGCCAGGAAGAATCCGTCTTCACAAGAGCAATCTTTCCGCCGTCCAGAAGTTCTCTGACATCCAGGACACTCTCGGCGAACGCCCAGCAGGCGATCAGCGCCGCTGACACAATACCAGTAGCTATGGGAAGCGCCAGAGCCGCCGCAATCGTCGCCGCCATGGCGTTGACCTGAGAACGTTTTTCCGGACTCCCCAGAATATGTATCACATTCGCCGCTTCCCGCGCCGCCAGAAGCTGTCCCGCTACACTTTTCAGGTTTTCCATATCGCTTTCTTTCCCCGCGATCGCATACTCAATCTGGCACTGCAGGCCTTTCGTATCTTCATGATCGGTGTAACAGGGAAATTTCCACAGTAGGTACTCATTCTGAAGGAGTTTATCCACAAACTCCACCTCTCTTTCTGTGTGTATCACCTGAAGCCCTTCCTGCAAATTCCGGTTAGAAGCCAGCTGTGCAGGATCCACTGCCTGACCGGGAAGTGACTGTCCGGAAGGAAGTACAAGACTTAAGACCCCCTTCTTTTGAATCTCGCGAATCACCTCAATGGGATTTACAAATCCCTGGGGAACTTCCACTGACTGTTGACCTTCCTGGCTATCCGGATTCGGATTCTCACCGGATCCCGAGACTGACAACGCCTCTCCTGTTCCGGAAACTTCTCCGGATTCCTGCTCTGCCGCCTGATTTTTCTTTACCTCTTCCGCCTCCTTCACCGCCTGTTCATATTCTTCCACAGTCTGTCCGGAATCCCCGATCTCCTGCTGATCCTCCTGGGCATCCCAGGCAGTCTCCTGTGTTTTCAGTCTTTCGGAAAGCTGCTGTATACCATAAGCTCCCAGATTCTGTTTCATCGCTTCACAGACCTGCCGGAAAAACGCTTCTCCGTCATTGTCCGTCGCAAGCGTGTAGGAAGTGATACTTCCGCTTTCCAGCGTCAGGCCGGAAGAAAATCTGTCCAATATCTGATTCCCTTCTTCCATTCCCAGGATCCAGGAAACGGTATCCTCTGCTGTCTGATACAGGTTTCCGGGCTGCCATTCGCCCGTTCCACAGCCGCCGTCCAGAAAGAACAATTCATATTCTTCCAGAAGCACGCTGTCAAAACGGGAGAATACGGAATACAGCCCCTGTTCCGCTGCAGCTGCCGTCAAAACACGTGCATATGCCATCCGGACCGACTGCAGGCTTCCTGCGATCAGCGCGAGGATCACGCTGAAAATCAGACTCATATAAACTGTGATGCTTCCGTTTTCTCTCATGGTATACAGCTCCTTTCCGGCTGCCGTCTGCTTTGCATCCGACAACCTGTTCTTACATTTTACGTCTTTGCCGCTGCCGGCCTTTTATCAGAAATTCGTTTTCTTCTCTGTGAGGAATCCGTCTTCTCGGCTCAGATGGAATTGCTTTGACTTGTGATCTTCTCCAGAATGCCGTTGACGAGGCTTACCAGCTGCTCTTTGAAAATGATCACGAGGCCGATAAGTACGACAAGGATCAGAATGATTTCCACAACGCCGACTGCGTCTTCTTCCTGCCAGAACTCCAGTATTCTCCACATGGTCTCACCTCCCTTCCTGCGCCCTGTCCATTCCCGGCCGGTGGGCCGTGGACAAAAGCGGTTTTTATGCATAAAAGGACAGGAACGCCGGCACCAGAATCAGCAGAAACACAATCCCGAGCATCAGCATCATGGGGAGCAGCAGCTTTGTCCCTGCCTTCTCTCCCTCTGCTCTTGCTCTGCGTCTGCGCTCCTCGAAAGCTTCCGAGGATTCTTGTTCCAGCAATTCCAGCAGTCCTTTACTGCCTTTTTTCAGATTCTGCGTCAGCAAAGTTGCCAGCGCACGATAGGAAGTTCCCTGGCATCTCGCTCCCAGATGTTCATAGGCATTTCCTTCGGAGATACCGCTCTCCATTTCCTGCCAGGTATAAAGCAGTTCTTCATAGGCGGGACGCGCTCTGAAGGATTTCGTTTTCCGCCGGATCTGATAGTCCAGCGCGAGCCGTTCCAACGCCTTTCTCATACTGAGTCCTGCTCCCAGCAGCAGTACCAGGGCACTCACGATCTCCGGATAGTCTTTCTGAATCTCTTCCTCCCGGGTGCGTCTGGCTTCCTCTCTTTTTTCCATCCGGGTTCCGCCGTACAGCAGCGCTGCCAGCAGCGCAAACACCGCGATCAGTCCTCCGGTTCTGTCCGGGATTTTCTTCCAGGTCAGCTTCTGACCGTTGATTTCCTCCGGGAGATAATACAGTTCTTCCGCGGCATCTGTGTTTTTTTCTTCTGCCGCTTCCTGAACCAGTTGTTCCAGTGATTTCTCCTGCTGTTTGGGGTAGACGACAATCCTGCGGATACATTCCTGTGTCTCTCCCTGAAGCGTGAGCGTCGCTTTCAGCTGTACCTCAGCGCCTTCCTCCGGAACTTCATCTGATACTTTACCCTCATAGCCCACCAGCAGCGGTTCATTCGTATCCCAGGAGACAGTCACCGGGCTGTCCGGTATCTGCGAAACCAGGTTCAGATCCTGATCCACATGTTGAAGAGATGCATTTTCACCGAGTATGACCGTATCCAATACCTTCTCTGCCTGTTCCAGCCATTCCTCTATCTCCTCTTCTCTGTACTGTCTGGCGGGAACCAGCACCGTAATTTTCTGATTCTCACCGTTTTCCTGTGACACTTCAAACGCTTCTTCTCTGGCCTGTTCACCGTAGCTGCCTTTCTCGACCGCAGGCTCTGCCCCAAGACCTGCATTCCAATAAGCGGCAGTCGTCAGCGCCAGCCCTGCTATGTTCCCAATCACTGCGAACAGAAAGATGCGCTTTTCCATAACGTCAGACTTTCCGTTTTTCTTTCTCCAGTAATACCAGAGAAGCAGCCCCGCCCCTGTGATCAGATGTATTCCTATCATTTCATACCTCAATTCTCATGATCTTCTGACCGATCCCCAGCGAAACCAGATAAATGCCAAGACAAGCCGTCATCACGATCACACCCAAAAAATTGCCGTACAGAACCTCCATAAAATCCGGAAAGGATACCTGGATATACAGGATGATCCCCAGAGGGATCACATTCATGATCGTCTGCTCATATTTCCTGGACGCAATGCTGCTGGCAATCTCCCTCTCGGTATCGATTTTCCCGCTGAGGATCCGCCAGGTATTTTTCATGACTGCCTCCATATTTCCGCCGGTCCGTTTGGCTATCGCCAGCACATTGGCAAACATCTGGATATCCTCCAAACCACTGCGCACAGCCAGATCCATAAAAAGCTGTTCCACCGGGATGTTCAGGGCGATCTGATTCCACATAAATTTCAGTTCCCGCACCAGCACATCCTTTTCCCCGTAAGTCTGCCGGAGATCCTGATAAGCTTCCCGGACGGCGTTCTCCAGCGAATAACCGGCACATACTGCGAACTGCATGGATGCAGTCAGATCGCGGAAGTGGTAGTAGAGTGTTTTCTTCCGATTTTCAGCCGCCTGCTTTCTTCTCCACCGGATCCAGAACCATACAAACGGAAACCAGAGTACAGCCATCGCAGCCGACCGGTAAAACAGGAAGTCCAGACCTGCAAAGATCCCGATACTCTCCAGGCACCATCGAACCAATTCTCTCGTTTCGGGCCGGTATCTGTCATAGTCTGTTTTCAGTTCCGAAGCCGCTCCAGCTTTTTTGTGTTTTTCAGTGTTCCGCATTCTCTCAATCCTTTCCCGTGTTCCCACTGAAACAGCGGATTAAGCACGATCACTCCGCCGCGTATACCGTCGATCTCGGAGATCTCTTCCACATGTCTCTCTCCTCCGGAATCCCGCTCCAGATGGACCAGGATCTCAACTCCGGAGACAATCTGTCTTCGAATGGCCTCCAGAGGGAGATCCATTCCCATCAACACCATGGATTCGAGGCGGCCCAGCATATCTTCTGTACTGTTGGCATGAGCAGTCCCAAGAGAACCGTTATGCCCGGTATTTAACGCCTGCAGAAAATCCCAGGCCTCCGCGCCCCGGACCTCCCCGATAATGATCCTCGACGGACGCATCCGAAGCGAAGTACGGATCAGATCGCGGATCGTAATGCTCTGCTGGCCCTCCAGATGGATCTCCCGAGCCTCCAGCCGCACAAGATTCTCAATCCCCTGAATCTGAAGTTCTGCATTATCTTCGATGGTGATAATCCAAAATGTTCTGTTTCAATTATCCTGTTCCGCAAATCCCTTATATTTACAGCATTTTCGCAAAACAAAAGCACTCTGTATTTCAAGAGTGCTTAATAATATTATGTTTATTTTATGGTCTATTTTACGCCTTTGCAGTTAGCAGTAGTTCCAAATTAGAGGTCTCTTCTCTCTTCTTTTCCTCGAAAGCGTGAGTATATATGTTTAAGGTCGTTTGTATGTTTCTATGTCTTAGAATCGCCTGTACTGTTTTGATATCCGTTCCCATAGCTATGTTTAAGGTAGCGCAAGTATGTCTTAAACCATGCAGCGGAATAACTGGAAGTTTATCGTCTTCATTTTCTACTGTTTCGTTATATGTTTTAATAAAATCAACAAATTTTCTATATGGTGTCGACATATTCATTGTTTTGCCAATGTGTACGTTTGTCTGGATAAATACATTGTTTTTGTCAAACTCTGCGCCTCTAAAGCCTTCCCACTTACTCCCCACGCAAAGCATAAAATTTTTCTGTTCTGCTTTCCATTTTGTCAACAACTCTATCTCTTGTTTCGGTATCGGTATTAAACCATTAGAACCGCTTGTTTTTGTTCCCTTCACTTTCTGTCCCGTTTCAACATGACCCACTGATTTTGTAACGCTAATAACCCTTTTCTCAAAATCAATGTCATTCCATGTTAGTGCGATTAATTCCCCTTTTCTAAATCCACCAAACAATGCCAAACGATAAAATATCTTAAATTGTAGTGGTAACATTCTGTTTTTTGTAAATTCATTAATATGTACTGTTTTACCAGAGGGCATTTTCCCTTCCCTTGCTTTAAATGTCACCTTGTACGGCTTATCCATAGCCTCTAAAAACCTTATTGCTTGTTCATAGGTAAAATGCTTTATCTCGTTATTTTTTTCTCTATTCCGGGGCAATTCTGCGCTTTCACAAGGATTCCGTTCAATCACTTTCCATCTAACAGCAGTTCTCATTATACCGCTGATTATTTTATGGAATTTTGTGATACTCGATATTTTATAGCCACCTTTTCCGTCTGCCCTTGCATCATCTTTCAATAGACTCTGATAAAACTCCTCTAATAACAATGGCGTTATTTTCGTCATCTTATACTTTCCGATAGCTGGTAAAATAACTCGTTCTAAATGTCTCCTATAATTATATAGCGTAGTTTCTTCCAACTGTAACTTTGCTTCTTTTGTTTCCCATTCTTTCACAAACTCTGCAAAAGTTATCTTATCACCGGAATAAAGCTGACCAGTTTTTACTTTGTTTTCGAACTCTAACGCAAATTCCTGTATCTGTTTTTCCTTTTGTCTTGGAGTTTTGTCCGCATCTGGTGTGAAGGTTGTTGTTACCCGAATTTGCTTTCCCTCTGCATCATAACCATTTGATACTATTATCTGATAAGACCCTTTTTTTGAGTTTTTAATCTTCCTTATTGTTGCCATTCTTACCGACCTTTCCACACGCACACACAGCAGAGTAATAATTCTTAATAAGCTTATCAAGAGTTGGCCTGCTTACTTGTATCGCTTTTGCAAATTCTACTTTTGTTATCTCACGCCTCATGTATTTGTCATACCAGATGTTGAAATCTGGAATATCTTTCGGTTTTCTACCTTTGTATTTGTTCTCTGCTTTAGCTATTGCTATGCCTTCTCGTTGCCTCTCCAATATTGTTTCTCGTTCAAACTCTGCGATTGCCCCTATCATAGTAAGCATGAGCTTTCCTGTTGGCGTTGAAGTATCAATGCTCTCTTTGTTCGAAACTAATGTTACACCCTTTTCCTTAAGAAACTCTGCAATTTCCAATAAATCCTTTGTGCTTCTTGCAAGTCTGCTAAAGTCGTGAATATATACCGCGTCCCCTTCTCTGACGTAATCTAGCATCTCTTTTAGCTTTGGACGGTTCATATCTTTAGCAGACACCTTCTCAATATACCATCTGTCGATGTTGTAACTCCTTAGTGCTTCTACTTGCCTTTCCTCGTTCTGTTCTATAGTGCTGACCCTTATATATGCTATGTTCTGCCCCATCTTTGTTTCCTTCCTACTCTGTTTCTATTACATTTCTATTATAGCACATGTAAAATATAAGTCAAGGATACTATTTACATTTTGTAAATTAATTTAAATAATAATTTTATTTTTACTGTTTTTAACGTCTTTATGAGTGTAACATTTGGGTAGACCCTATTTTTTTAGTTTCCTCACCTCGTCCATCAACACATACAACCTTGCATCTGTTCCTATCAAATCTGACAGATGTTTCAGAACATCTACCAACTTTTTATAACGTCCAGGAAACTTTGTTTTATATATATCTCTCAGTAACGTGTAGGCAGCCGTTTTGTTTTGTTCTTCCGTTTTGTTTGTTTCACTCATTTTGTTCTACCTTTTACCTTTCTCCTGTTTCCAGGTATTCAACAAACTTTTCATAATTAATTAAAACTTTCTTACCCAGCTTAATGTACACTACTCTACCGTCCCTTATCATTTGTCGAATAGAAAAGCTGGAAATGCCCGTTTTCTCTGATAATTCTCTTACTGTAAGCATCGTGGGGACAGAACTGCATTTCTGTTCTTGTTTTGTTCTGCTGCTTTTTCTTTCATTTCCATCAATAACCGTAAAAGTAGTCCTACTATTTTTACATCTTTTGTTTGTTACCGCCTTGTTTGTATTCATGCCCTTTCCTCCTACTCACGACAAACGAAACACTCAAGCGAAACACTATTACAATTTTTCTGCAATCTGCTTTTCCATGTTTCTACACCTGAAAAGCGTTTTCTGGCATTCAACCATCTGTTCTCGCAGCGCCTCCAACTCAGCTTGATTTAAGCGTTCCTGCGCCTTCTGCGCTTCTGTCTTCATATTTTCATATATCTCTGCCCTATGCCCAGACCGGAAAAGTTCGGTGTGTGTTCTGTAAATTTGTGCTGCCGCCAATGCTGAAACGATGTTTCCAGACTGTATAGACTTCATCAGATTATCTATAACAGTTTTGTCGTGGACTTCATTCCCGTTGAACTGCAATTCTGTTTGTTTTTCCAAAAGAACTGCCTTCTTCTGCTGCTCCTCCGTAGGTAAATCTATAGGTGGTTCAGATTCTATTTCAGATACCCTTTCAGACAGCGTATTCGCCCTATTTAGAGCATTTTTCTTCATCGATGATAACTTATTTACCCATCGAACCCGCATATTGTCATAAGCGGTCATATTCTCTCTGTATTCACCACTGTCATAAAACCCTTTCAGCGCCAGGCCAGCTTCTTGTAGTTTTGCTGCATCGTCCGCATTGATGATTTTATTTGTAATATCACTCACTCGTCCATTTAAATATAAAATTCTTCCGTACTCTTCCTGAAACTTTTTTTCTTCTAACTTCTCGATATACATATTAGATTTCCTCCTTTTCTTCTAATAAATCTCCATCTACATCCCATTCCTCTGGAATGATGCTATCAAACTCTTTGTTATCTGCATTCCACGCCAGTTCGTCGTCTGGATTATGTTCTTGTTCTTCCTGCTCCCGCTCTTTCTGTTTTGTTTTAACAGATATAATATGAACTGCTAGCTCCTTGTCATGTTCACTTGGTTCTATTGCTTGAAAATCTGTTCCAAAGGTATGCTGCAATATAAACTCGGCGGCGCGGAGCCTATCCACTGACCTACAAGTGGAATCTTGCATTATTTCCAATATTGTTTTAATGGCTTTAGGACTGGCCTTGCGCAGAGCATCTCTAAATTTTTCCCTGATATCTTTCTGCCTTTCATCTAGGACAGGCCTCCCTCTTCCTCTGCTCTTGTTCTCCATAGCTTTCCCTCCTTTAAAAAATGCAATTTCCTTTCAATAACCAGAAGGCAAGAACAACCATAAAATAACCTCACAACCCGCATAGTTACTGACTGTTTCGTTCGCGATGGATTACAGAACATAGTAAAAAATGTGACTTTTTTTGTCATGTTTTTCTTAATTCACCAGTTATCATTTTTAGTACTTTCATTACAGTTCCTTCTGGAAAAATCCAGCCTTCTTCGTTCAGTCTGTTTCTCAATCTTGAATTCTGTTTTCTGTATGAAACATCAGACTTCCCACTTTTGCGATAATACTTTTTAAGTGCTCGGCTGAACAGTTCCCAGTCATACATTAGTTCTTTATTGTTTTTCACAACGTCTAGGGGCTTCACCCCTATTTCCAGTTCATTGTAAAAGATATTGCTAACTTCTTTTAGAAAGCCATTTAGTGTTGGCAACAATTTTTTGTTACAATCGCGCTTGAACTGTTCTATCAACCCCAAAATAACATCCTCTTGAAGGACATCCTCCAAGTGAAGAATTCTATCATTGTGACCATTCCTGCACAGAATATGTTGTTTCCCTATTTGTTTTAAAACGAACTCAAGCCCAATTTGTCCGTAAACATGTTCATAACGCAGAACACCATCCTTAATATCGTTACGCTCCCCTTGCTCAGAGCCTATGCCTTTACTGTATGCTTTCAATGAATATCTGTTACAGCTGTCTTGCGGCAGTGAAAATGACTGAACAACATCCTGCTTTATGTACGAACAGCCGCCTCTCTTCTTTCCAGTATGCCACGCTTGCTGAGGTTTCTTCTTATCCATCGGCAATAAAGCCTTTTGAAATAGCATCATTAAATTGTTAATTGTCACGCATTCTTCTGTTTCTGGAAAAATTACCGTGAACCCACATTCCACTGATTTCACAACGGCTCTCTCCAAATAAGACCTACTGCCGAACTCAGATTCACAAAGATTCCGTATTCTTCCCAGAACAGTTCTTAGTGAAACACAATCGCCTTTTTGGAACGGAACTGTGTTTAATCCGGGGCGCAAAGTTCTCGGCAGACATATTGCCAACTGTGTTCCAGAACCATGGGGCTGGGCTTGAATGACGCAATTATTTTCTTTCGGGATATATTTCACATCTTTCACAAGCCTTTCACATGAGATATTCAGAGTAACATTGTCCAGCCCTATGAGAATATTGCTAGTAGCTTCTTTCATCTTTCTTTCCCCTTTTATTACAAAACAAAAAACAGCCAGCAAAACAAAAAAGTTCCCTGACTGATACAAAAATGCACGAAAATACAATGCTTCCCTTTATTGTTATTAAATTATAAATTATCCTTGGATTTTGTTCGACCTGTTCTGATATGCCTTGTTTGATATGGATTAATAATATAT